>JMSV01000150.1_pt1 | contig 9802 bp, 6 predicted proteins | sample 179021 | NCBI WGS metagenome assembly JMSV01 (sample SAMN02769581, study PRJNA246767) | bioreactor metagenome | isolation source: Culture-2 Bioreactor Bmz derived from microbial biomass from the upper 2 cm... | place: Germany: Bremen | collected day 87 after inoculation | reverse complement strand
AAAAATAAAGATAGGCGTAAAAGAAGATAAAGAGAAAACAGCATTAGAGAAGTTTTCTTTAGATTTGACCAGTCTTGCTGAAGATAAGAAACTGGATCCAGTCATTGGTAGAGTGAATGAAATTCAACGGGTATTACAAATCCTAAGTAGACGTACTAAGAATAATCCGTGTTTAATAGGAGAAGCGGGTGTTGGTAAAACAGCAATTGCAGAAGGCTTAGCCATTAGAATTGTTGAAAAGAAAGTACCTGCAGCTTTATTAGGCAAGCGTGTATTGAGTTTGAATATGGGGGCTGTTGTTGCAGGCACCAAGTACCGTGGAGAATTTGAAGATCGTTTTAACAAGATATTAGAAGAGCTAATGAGCCGTGAGGATGTTATTCTATTCATTGATGAACTCCATAGTATTATTGGCGCAGGCGGTTCAGAAGGGGCTATTGATGCTTCAAGCATTTTGAAACCAAGCTTGGCTAGAGGTGAGATACAAGTTGTTGGTGCAACGACGACTAAGGAGTATCATAGATTTATAGAAAAAGACAGTGGACTTGAACGTCGCTTTCAACCCATTGTGATTCATCCACCATCGGAAATAGAAACCATTAGAATATTGGAAGGTTTAAAAGCGCGTTATGAAGAGCATCATGGTGTCCGTATATCAGATGCGGCTATTAAGTGCGCGGTTGAACTATCTGAACGTTATATAGTTGATCGCTTTTTACCAGATAAGGCAGTGGATCTTATAGATGAAGCATCTTCAAAAATAAGAATGGAGCAAGTTGTTGATTTTTCAACACTTCAGTTGATGCAAAATAGCTTAATTGAAATTCAGGAAAAAAAGCAAATTGCCGTGAATCAAATGGCCTTTGAAGAGGCTGCAAAACATAGGGATGCTGAACGCTCATTGATTGAGCTCATAGAAGAGGAAAAAGAAAAATGCCGACTAATGGAAATGGAACATCCTAAGGTACTGAGTCATCACATTGAAGAAATCGTATCAATGTGGACGGGGATTCCGGTGACCAAGTTAGTCGCTTCAGAAAATCAAAGACTACAAGCGATTGAGTCTGTTATTGGAGAGCGTGTTATAGGACAAGACTCTGCAATAAAAGTCCTCTCCAAGTCGGTAAAACGCGGGCGTATAGGCTTATCAAGTCCCAATAAACCAATTGGATCATACATCTTTGTAGGGCCTACAGGTGTTGGTAAAACAGAGCTTTGCAAGGCGCTTGCAGAAGCGGTATTCGGTGATGAAAAGAATTTGGTGCGTTTTGATATGTCTGAATACATGGAAAAACATGCAGTTTCAAAACTAATCGGATCTCCTCCAGGTTATGTTGGATTTGAAGAGGAAGGTCTCTTGGCGAAACGTATTAGAAAAAATCCTTATTCTGTAATTTTATTTGATGAAATTGAAAAAGCCCATGTAGATATATATGATATCTTGCTACAAATATTAGATGAAGGTGGCTTTACGGATTCAAAAGGACAGTTGGTGAATTTCAAAAATGCTATTATTATCATGACCTCTAATATTGGGGTTTCTAAAATATCAAAGGGAACGACGATGGGTTTTGTTGAAGCATCCCTAGACGAGAATTATGAGACAATGAAATCTATGCTCATAGAAGAAGTGAAGGGCTACTTTAGACCAGAATTTATCAATAGGATTGATGACATTGTTGTCTTCAATCAATTACAGAAAAATGATATAGAAGAAATTGCGAAATTATTGTTAAATGATTTTGTTGAAAGATTAGAAAAGCTAGGGTATCAGTTCATAGTGAATGATGAAATTCTTACTTACCTTGTGTCAAATGGTTATGATATAACTTATGGTGCGCGACCAATAAAACGCTTAATTGTAAGGGAAATTGAGGATTTTGTAACGGATCTGATCATAAGTGGTGAGGTTAGGGAAGATACTGCAATCGAACTTGCTGTTATTGAAAATGAAATTCTAGTAAAAGACGAAAGTAATTAGGAGAAAAACTAAATGGCAAAAAGCAAAAGTGAATTTATATGTAGATCCTGTGGTTATAAAACTGTAAAGTGGATAGGACAATGTCCCGAATGCGAGGAATGGGATTCTTTTGATGAAATGAGTGTTTCCTCTGATGCGAGAACAAAAAAGAAAAAAACAGTTGCCGTCAATTTGAAACGTATAAAAGATGTTGCAGCAAGTAAAGAAGAACGTATTACTACAATTTATAATGAGTTCGATAGAGTATTAGGCGGTGGAATCGTAACGGATTCTGTTAATCTTCTAGCTGGTGAACCTGGTGCGGGTAAGACGACGCTTGTGACTGCTATATGCGGGGAATTAAGTAAGAAGTATAAAATACTTTATGTATCAGGAGAAGAAAGCGAGACTCAAATAAAGAAGAGATTGGATCGCGTTTATGGTGAAGCAGGTGACGATTTTTATATATTAACGGAGCCGTCTATCAATATCCTAGAGGGGATGGTTGAACAACTGAATCCAGATTTGATAGTCATTGACTCTATTCAAACAATGTATATAGAGGAGTTATCAAATGCAGTTGGAAGCCCTACGCAGGTTAAGGAATCTACAAATAGATTAATAAGAATTGCAAAGGGTCGAGAGAAAAAGTGTGCGATTATTCTCATAGGCCAAATCGTAAAGTCGGAAAATCAAATAGCGGGTCCTATGTCACTTAGACATATCGTTGATGCAAATATTATGATCGAAAACAATGTGTCAGAACAACTAAAAATATTAAAAGCAACAAAGAATAGATTTGGTGAATTAGAAATTGGTTTATTTGAAATGACGGATAAAGGTATGAAAGATGTCATAAATCCATCTCGGTTTTTATCTGTCGAAAGAGATGAGTCGATTCCTGGAACGGCGATTTCAGTTACAAAAAGTGCGAGTAGAAATATGTTGATTGAAATAGAGAGTTTGGTTAGTAATTCCTATTATGGCTTTCCTAGTAGAAGAGGCGTAGGCATAAAGAAAGAGATTGTCGAAATATTAATTGAAATTTTAGAGCAAAGAGCAGGGATAAAATTCGAGGAAAAAAATGTTGTGATAATGACAGCTGGCGGATTTAAAATTGAGGAAACCGCTGTTAATTTAGCAGCTGCAATGTCAATTGTATCTAGCTATTTCAATCGTCCCATAAATAATAAATACGCTTTTATTGGCGAAGTCGGACTGACTGGCGAAATAAAAAGAGTTATTGGTATAGAGAGCCGAGTAAAAGAGTTAGATAGACTTGGATATGAAAGGGTTTATGTACCCCATGGCATTAATATGGACAATGTTAAGAATGTTAATATCGAAATTGTTGAAGTGAAAAAATAAAAGATTTAGTGAGTAATTTTACAATAAAGTAATGGATCTTGCTGTAATCAATGCAATATAAAAGCCTCATTTCGATAGATCGAAATGAGGCTTCTTATTTTATGTAATGCTTAGTACAGTGTATATTTGCCTAAGGTGCTTAACTTGTCGTACTCTTTTACAAGTGAATCATAAAGATTAAGATCTAAATGATTGCATAGAGCGGCAAGATAAAATAAGTTATTACCAAGTTCTTGTTCAACTTTTTCTTTACAACTTGGACATAGTTCTCCGGTTATTTGAGTTTTCGTATAAGTTTGCATTTCTGAGTAGTCAATTTCAGAAGGTAAATCTTTCTTATCAGTTTCGATGGATACACAACCACAATTGGTAATTGACTTGACGACTGCACGATTCACAGTGGCAGCTGTTTGATTATATTTTGTTAAAATGTCTAAAATGCTAGCATGACGAACGAGTACTTCATCAACTTTGTTTTGAAATTGATCACATAATAAATCTTTCATGTATTCCCCTCCTGTATATGATGCCTTAAGCCTATTTTATCAAGCCTCCTAGCAAAAATCAAATGATGAAAAAAATGTTGACACTGACTTTATTTTTTGATAAAATAATAGTCTTTATTTGACAAGCCTGATTTATTAACGTATACTGAGAATAGATACAGGGGTTCAGACTGGAGGTGCTAATTTGTTCAAAGTTGGCGATAAAGTAGTTTATCCGATGCACGGTGCAGGTATTATCGATGGTGTCGAGAGAAAAGAGATTCTTGGTGAAGAAAAGGAATACTACGTATTGAGGTTACCTTTAAAGAACATGAAAGTTATGTTACCAATCGAGAATGTAAATTTTTTAGGCGTTCGTGATGTTATTACGGATGCAGATGTGGAAGGCGTTTTAAAAGTATTATCTACAGGCCTATCTGATATGCCATCAAATTGGAATAGAAGATACAGAGCTAACATGGAAAAAGTTAAAAGTGGCGATGTGCTTGAAGTAGCAGGTGTTGTACGTGATTTATTGATAATGGAGCACCAGAAGGGTTTGTCAACGGGCGAGAGAAAAATGTTGATGACAACTAAGCAGATTCTTGTAAGTGAACTTGTACTTGCAACGGGTCAAAATGAAAAAGAAATTGAAAATACAATTTCAAATCGTATATTTTAAAATGGATTCTTCGGAATCCATTTACACTGTGCTCTGTTAGAGTACAGTGTATTTTTTTGCAAGTAACGTTCTTACTTTAAGAAGATGACCATCCTTCATGGTAGGCATCACTATATAAAAGCCCTCAAAGCATTGAATTGTTAAGGAATTGTTACGAAAGCTTCAACAACTGTAATTTTATGTCATGGTATGTTAGACTATTCAATAAGTACAAGTAAAATGAAGGAGGTGAGAGAATGATTAAGAGATTTGTACGTATTTTTATTACACTATTTTTATCGATTGTAGGATTTGTTATAACATCAGACATGATGACAAATCCAAGAATTTTAAAAGTGTTTAATCAAGAAGCCCCAACGCCAATCGTTATCCTTGTCGCAGGTACACTTGCAGCACTAACATTTGGTTTTATAGGTTATGTTATTACACCTTGGGTGATTAAACGCGCAAAAAGCCTCATTGATTATACTGAATTTGAACTTGAAAAAATTCCATCGGGGCAAATTATCACGGGATCTATCGGACTTATATTTGGACTTATTATTGCTTATTTAATTAGCACTTTATACAATTACATCGAATTAGGAATAGTGAATAGTGTTTTATCAGTTATAACATATGTTTTCTTTGCTTATATTGGTATCAGTGTGGCAACCAAAAGAATTGCAGATCCAATGCGATTACCTGAAGTATTTAAAAAATCAGGACTTTCGATTTCGAGTAAATCATCATCGAAAAAAGCAAAAGGTGCCAAACCAAAAATCTTTGATACAAGTGTTATTATTGATGGACGTATTGCAGATATTTGTAAAACAGGATTTGTAGAAGGTCCAATTATTATTCCAGAATTTATTTTAGAGGAACTAAGACATATTGCAGATTCATCTGATGGATTAAAAAGAACACGTGGTAGACGTGGACTTGATATCTTAAAAATTATCCAACAGGAGCTTGATCTTGAAGTTCAAATTACGGATCAAGATTTTGAAGATGTTGGGGAAGTAGATATTAAATTACTTAAGCTTGCTCAGGCAATTGACGGTATGGTCGTAACCAATGACTTTAACTTAAATAAAGTTGCTGATCTACAAGGGGTTCCTGTATTGAATATTAATGAACTTGCCAATGCGATTAAACCAGTTGTGCTTCCAGGTGAAGAGATGACGGTTCATATCATGAAAGAAGGTAAGGAAAATAATCAAGGGGTTGCTTACTTAGACGATGGTACGATGATCGTTGTTGAAGGTGGCCGTAAGTTTATGAACCAAACTAAAAAAGTGACTGTAACCAGTGTACTTCAAACGGCTGCAGGACGTATGATATTTGCAAAACCACAATAAGTGATTCAAAAAGAACTATGATTTTTCATAGTTCTTTTTTTGTGTCCAAAATAGATATTGTAGATATTAACAAACTCTTAAGACTTCATTAGCATTAACTTATAGAACACAGCTTCAACACAGGAATGTGGTAAAATAAACTGAAATTAAGATAAATCATGGAGGAACTTATGAAGAGATGGCAAAGAATAGTATCAATTATATTTGTGTTAATGATAAGTCTAATAAATAGCGCTTATGCAGACAGTATTATCAAGATGGACGTTACACCAGGTTATGAAGGCGTCATGGTACAAGGTGGTATCGTTCCAATTGATGTCGCTATTGAGGCAATTGGTTCAGATGTCCAAGGAACAATAAAGGTAAGTTATAAAAATGATGACAATGATGTCACGGTAGGCAGTGAAATGGCCATTCAATTAGTCAATGGCAGTCCTAAAAAATACGTGATTCCTCTTACGATTGAACAGGATATCTATACGTATCAAGAGGACCAGTTCTTACTCATTGAAGTCTTTAATCAATCGGGTAAATTACTAGCGAATCAAGTCGTTGGAATTTCAGAAATAACGAACAATTATGATTTAATAACAGGTGTGCTATCCAATCAGTATGTTGGATTTACATATTTCAACTTGGCTCAAGTACAATTGGACGATGGGGATACGCGCAATATAAACACCCTTAAAATCATGCCTTCGCACTTTGAGGAGCCAATATTTTTAGAGGCATTAAATATATTAGTTGTAGATGAAGTGCCTTCAACGTTAAGTGAAAAAGCTTTATCAAATATTAAAGAGTGGGTCAATGATGGTGGTGTGCTTTTACTAAGTACAGGAGAACAATTGGCGACACAAAAACAATTCTTAGATGCCTTTGAAATTAATTTGACAGAGACGCTTAGAGTTGATTCTGAAGGTGCTTTGGGAAATATTAAGCAAATAGAAATGACAGATGAAAACTTTGTAAAAAACATGGCCCTTGAAGGTGTATATTCTAAGTCTTATGGAAATGGTCGTATTGCTTTAACAACTTATTCACTGAGTGCTAAAGAAATTGTTGAAAGTGCTGCAAATACACAAACAATAGCATCTATTGTTCAAGAAGAAGTGATCAACAAAGGCTACAAAAGATCAATTAATCAAAATGATTTTAGAAATCTAAGAAATATATTAAACAGAGTACCAAGAGAACAAATGCCTTCTATAGAAGTTATTATGATGATCATAACAATTTACATTTTAATAGTAGGACCATTTGGTTATCTTGTGCTTAAACAAAGAGGACAAACAAGCTATTACTGGAGATTGGTAGCTGTGATGGCGGCATCTACAACCATTATAGTTTTTATAGCAGGTAGAGGGATAGATTTTAATAAAACCATTGCCAATGGTTTAACTGTAATCGATCAAAGAAGTGAACAAACACAAACAACATCATTCTTAGGAATTAAATATTCTGGAATAGGGGATGTGGATATAGCGCCTGAAAGCGGACAAATAAAATGGTCAGGCAGTTATGCTTATGGTGAGTCGCCTAAAAGTAAAACGTATTACTTAGATGCGCATCGTCAGCATGTGGTTTTTGGAGATGTTAAGAAGTTTCAATTCGTTAACATGATGATTGAAGATCGTTTAGACATCAACAATGCCCAGCAACGTATAATGCTAAGTGACAACGCAACAGAAGTTATTGTGACCAATCCATTTGAGTATCCATTGACCAATGTGGTTGTATTAATGAATGGTGTATCCCATTATGTTGATCGCCTTGAAGCAAATGAAGAGAAAAGTGTAGAAATTGAAGCAAGTGTCTTTGATCAAAATGGCAACAGATGGAACACTTATGCTTTTTATGATTATATAGATCCGGATATGGAGGATTTATATGAAAAAAATCGTGTGGTCGAATCCTTCTTTGATAGTGATAGAAATGGCACTAGAAATGCCTACAGTAAAATGATTGTATTTGGATTTGTGGAAAGCCCATCTACACAAGCTATTAGCATTAATGATAAAACTGTAAATGTTATGGGCAATGGTTTCTGGGTGGATTCATTAGAACTTGGAAAACCATCTGATGGCATGGTGAAATTACCATTTGGTTCTGTTGTACCAGCGGTGAGCTTACATGGTGAAACTTACTATGATGATTATGACAGATCTTACTATGGCTATGGTGAAGCTGAATTTACTTACCAACTGCCAACTTGGATAAAAGACGGTGAAGTAATTTTATCATTTGATGATAGAGTGGGCATGGTTTATAAAGTATATAATCCTGTGGCTCAAGCATGGGAAGAGCTTTACTTTACAGATGGGAATTATGAGTTAGCACTTAAAGAGAGTCAATTATCTAGTGATAACATCATACGATTAATGGCCATTAACAACAGTGGTGATAGTTATTATGGACCAATGTTAGAAGCCAAAGGAGTCGTTAATAATGATTAAAATAGAGAATTTATATAAACAATATGGAAAAAATATAGCAGTGAACCATTTAGATTTGGCCATAAATGAAGGTGAAATATTTGGATTTGTGGGGCCTAATGGTGCAGGTAAAACAACTACGCTAAAAGTAATTGCAACCTTATTAATGCCAGATGCAGGTCAAGTTATGATAGACGGTAAAAGCATCTATAGTGATATCAAGGGTATTCGGTCGTCAATTGGTTATATGCCAGATTTCTTTGGTGTCTATGACAATTTAACGGCCCATGAGTATTTATCTTTTTTCGGAGACATTGCTCAAGTCGAAAAACATCAGTTAGAAAGAACAATTGATGAATTATTAGAATTAGTAGAACTGACAGATAAGAAGCATGAAATGGTAGACGGACTGAGCCGTGGTATGAAGCAAAGACTTTGTCTTGCAAGGGCGCTTGTTCATAATCCTAAGATTCTTTTACTTGATGAACCCGCTTCTGGACTTGACCCAAGAGCTAGAGTACAGATGAAGGACATTCTTAAAGAACTTAAGACCATGGGGAAAACAGTGATTATAAGTTCTCATATTCTACCAGAATTAGCAGAGCTGTGTTCTACAATAGGCATCATCAATAAGGGGAAAATTATTCAGAAAGGGACTGTGGAAGAAATTAATGAACGCGTTTTTGGTGCTTCGCCAATAAAGATTGATTTTATGCCAACAGAATTTGATTTGATCAATTATATAAAAACAATCCCAGAATTAAAGTTAGTACAACATACAGATGCAACAATGGATATTCTATTAAAAGGAAACGATGAAGCCGCAGCCAACTTCTTGAAAAATATGGTCAATCGTGGTGCCATGATTACATCTTTCAGAAAGACAGAAAACAATCTAGAAAGTCTATTCATGGAATTAACTGGAGGTGAAGAGAATGCTTAATCCAGTACTAAAAAAGGAAATTAAAACATCAACGCGTACGTGGAAAACGCCTATTCTCGTAACGGTATATGTCGGTATATTAATGAGTATTATGGCCTTCACATTTTGGGCTCAAGGATTAGACACATACAACCCAGGGATTGAACCAAGTTTTGTAAGGGACTTGTTTGTTGGATTGGCATATTTACAATTATTCCTTGTTTTATTTATTTCACCCTCTATGACAACGGCGGCAATTTCTGGTGAAAAACAAAGATCTACATTTGATGTGTTGTTGTCTACGCGTCTATCAACAAAAGCAATTATTTTAGGAAAACTCTATGCAGGTCTATATAAAGTCTTTATGCTTATTATTGCTTCTATCCCTGTATTTTCAGTTATTTACATGTTTGGAGGTATTGGATTTTTAGACTTAGTACTATTCATTTGTGTATGCATGATGAGTGCCCTATTAATGGGAAGCATTGGAATTTATATGTCGACAATATTTAAGAAAACAACAGCGGCATCTGCTATTACCTATGGTATATTATTGTTTTTAACAATTGGTGTCATGATGCTGACAGGAGCTTCCTATCTTATTATGGATAAC
>JMSV01000149.1_pt1 | contig 9808 bp, 10 predicted proteins | sample 179021 | NCBI WGS metagenome assembly JMSV01 (sample SAMN02769581, study PRJNA246767) | bioreactor metagenome | isolation source: Culture-2 Bioreactor Bmz derived from microbial biomass from the upper 2 cm... | place: Germany: Bremen | collected day 87 after inoculation | reverse complement strand
AGAATTCTCCTTCCGAAATTTCAATTTGTGGAGTTACATTAGGATATTTTCGGATATAATCCAGTGGCAGGGAGTCATCTCCACAGAGGATTAAAGCATCGTATTTCTGATAGCGGTCAGTGTGGATAATTGAACCGTGCCGTACCAGTTTCAGATGAAAGTTGTGATTGAAGTGGAAAACGGATTCAGCGGTGATATTCTGCATGAGGTCGATAAATACCCAGCCGTTTTTTTCCATAATGCCGAAAACCGGTATTTCTCCGGAACTGCTTTTGGCAGGAATCCCGGTCAGTTTCTTACCCTTAAGGTGTGTGTGCAGACCTGTCTCAGGACTCAAGAGCTGCTGAGCATCAATAGCCTGTGAAAGAATAGCAAAGCGTAGTGCGGTTATTGCTTTATATGTGGCATTGTACGAAAGTTCCAGATCAAGGGATATAGCGTGCGCAGTGTTATCTTCCGCGAACATTTGGATCAGGCGCACCCATTCCCTGCAGGAAAGCCCTCCATTATTTATCCATCTACCACTGAACTCCTGAAAAGTATATTTGCAGGACGAACAGCGGTAACGACTGCCACTAAGAGTGTACAGCTTGTGTTCCCTGCAACGGGGGCAGAAAAGTTTGCGTTCTCCAAGGCACTTATGGATAAGGAATTTACGGGCTTCCTCTTCGGAAGAAGTCAATCTTTCGAGCATTTCTTGTTTATTTTCCATAACAGCTTTGGTCTTTGTTGCGTCTATCCGCCGATTGCCGACATTTGAGTTTCGCATACGCCCTCATGACCTGTTCTTGATTCAAGGAGATGGTAGCCGAGGGGTTTGTCTCGGGTGGCTGCTGCAATTACCTTGCGGATTGCATCATCATCCAGTTTTGGGTTTCTCAGTATGTTGCGTAATTTGTAAGTGCGGTCAGAAAAAAGACAAGTACGGAGGTGTCCGTCAGAAGTTATGCGCAGCCTGTTACATGTGCCGCAAAAAATGGGAGCTTACAGGAGAGATCAGTCCGAGTCTTCCTTTGCCACCTTCGATAGAGTACATTCGGGCTGGTCCGCGATTTTCTATAGTTCTCTTTACCGGGATGAAATTCGCAAATTCTTTTGCCTGAGTCAGAATTTCATCAGCAGACCAGAACTTGCTGTCTGATTGTGTGTCATCCCCCATTGGCATAAATTCGATGAAGCGCATATCAACTGGATTTTTGCGGGCAAAGTCAATGAACAGGCCAAGTTCGCTGTCGTTAATACCTTTCATAGCAACTGCGTTGATTTTGACTTTGATTCCAGCGGAAAGACAGGCTTCGATAGAAGCTAAGACTTCATTCAAATGATCACGTCCGGTTACTTCTTCAAAAGTTTTACGGTGCAGGGTATCAAGTGAAATATTCAGTCTGCCCACTCCCATTCTTTTTAGTTCGGGAACGAGGGGTTTGATAAGTGTCCCATTGGTAGTGATGCGCAGGTCCATATCATTATGATTTGACATTATCGCACCGACAAAGTCCATGAAACCGCGTCTGGCAAATGGTTCCCCACCGGTCAAGCGCAGCTTTTTGATGTTCATGGTTGCTGCAAGATCAACCAGACGCAGCATTTCCTCGTACCTAAGGATCTCCGGGTGTGGAATGAATTTGAAGTCTTTGGTCACGCAGTATACGCAGCGCAGATTACATCTGTCCGTTACGCTCAGACGCAGGTAGCTTACGCTCCGGCCTAGTTTGTCAGTCAATACCATTTTAGAACCCCCAGACTGATAGTGTCCCGCGGTTGTAGCCTTCTTCGACTGCAACAAAATCAAGGGGCAGTGATTCAAGATCGTCAAGAGCTGGAACAGAAATTTTGTCCAGTTCTCTGAAATCTATTGTTTTCATATAGTTTTTGCATGTTTCGCAGACATCCACTTTATATCCAGGGGATTCATCGACAGAGAAAAATTTGAGCTTATCGGGGTTTCCTTCATCACAGTAACTGCAGGCCAGCCTGCGTACACGGTATTCTGTGTGGCAGAAGGAACAGTTTGCATAGCGGAATCCCTGTTTGTGATGGAGGGTGTGTATAAAAGGCATGCTTCCACAGACAGGACAGTGCCCATGCGTCCGGGCAGGTTGCAGGCTGATGTCAAGCTGAAGTTCTTTGTTAGCAGGTCCTTTTCTTTCATCTGGGTCTTGAGTCGGTAAGAACTCTTTGAGCTGAAGAGCAGCTGCTCTTATGGATGGAGTAAGGGATGATTGAACCAGAAAATTAAGCGTCCGGGGAGCTTCAGGTGTTTTGTCTCCCCATTTTGAAAAAAAGGTGTCGTCGCTTTCAAGGTAAGCAGAAAATGCTTCGGTTAGAATGAGTGATCCGTTTTTTAATTCAGCTTCAACAAGCTTGCTTGCCTCGGCGATTGTCCCTGTTGATTCTTTCAGAATATTTAAAAATTTATTAAACAGTTCTACTGCCTGATCGCTGTCATAAGGGAAATCGCTACGCAGCAACAATGGACGTCCTTGCAGGTTTTCTTCATGGGAAGTCAGTGTAGAAGCGTCTGGAATTACTGGGTTTGAATGTTCTTGTGCTTTAAGCTGAATACGGGCAACAGCAGAGATTAGTTCAACAAGTTCTTCTGGCAGGAAAGGCTTATCTTGCAGGTCGGATATCTTTTTATCAAGCTGCAGCTTGGCTGCATTGTAATCATAACTCATCTATTCTCTCCTTAAAAATGCCCGGATTTGGATTTCCTGAATGACGAAACTATTTGGTTACTGTTTACTGGGAACAATCTCTTGGTTGAGATGAGGTAAAACAGCTTTGCGTCATTTAGGTTAATTTTAGCACTTAATGAATCGCATATGCCTTATGAGAGGATGCTGCATAGGAATGCTAATTACGCTTAGTCCAGCACAAAGTCCAATGCTTATCATTTGCAGAAATCTATTTGGAAGGGGTGATTCAGTTAAATGAGATGAATTTTTAGTCGGAGATTAAATTTGCCTTTGGGTGGAGTCATTCTGAAGGATGTATATTAGATGAACAGGGAATTCGTTTTTCCAATGAACTCATAACATGTGGATGATAGTGTTGTTTTTATTAAGACTATATCTACGTAGAATTTTTTTATTCTGACATATGTGACATAATATAATTTATGGAGTAAAAAAGGCTTAAAAATGTTCACTAAAGACCGGAAATACGACCTCGGTCGTTATATACCCAGAACCCGGTATCAGTAATGTTTCCAATCAGAGTTATTCCTATTTTTCTCGCAAGTTCTACGGAAAAGCTGGTGGCAACAGCAGTTGAAGCAAGAATTGGAACACCAATACGAACGGCTTTGAGTAAAATTTCAGATGCAATACGTCCAGTTGATACGATCATTTTTCCATCAGTGGGGACCTCTTCAAAAAAACACTGCCCTACAATCATATCAATGGCATTATGCCTACCTATATCTTCCCTAAAATACAGCATTTCATCGGTAGTGCATAATGATGAATTGTGGCATCCGCGCGTTCTGCCATAAAGGGTGGAGCGTTTATGGAGTTCGGTCGCGTGCTTAAGGATTTGAGCTGGTGTAACAATCAGCTCTGATTTGATTGTCCGTTTAGAGATGGTGGAAACGTTGCGCCCGAAGTTGGTGCCCTTACCGCATCCTGATGTTATAGAGTACTCTAAAACACGGCCTTCCCACGGATCATGACTGACAGTGACATCGGCAACAATTCTTTCAGAACTTTCAGTTATTTTAAGGTCGGTAATCTGGTCACGTGAAGATATGTAAGCATCGGATTTCAGGAACCCTATAGCCAGATAGTCTGGAAACTTTGCAGTCGTTAATAACGTAACAACCTCACGGCCGTTAAGGTTTATTGTCAGTGGTATTTCAAGGATACTCTTAATTTCTTTGTCTATAAAAGTTCCGCCGGAAAATTCCTTAACAATAAAATCTTTGCTATCTTTAATCATTTGCCCACCTTTAAAATGTTTATGTCAGGATATGCTTAACCATCCTTCTCGGGCAAGTTAATCTTTTCTGCTTCGGATTCAGCACTTAGTGCAGAATTAGGTTCATACCGAAACTATAATTATGCTTTAGTTGACATAGAGTTTCGTATCTGCTTTACAACGGAGTAACGTTTTGTCTCAGGTTTTGAGACAATGCATTATGCGGATGTCATTAATTGCATATAAACCTAACAAGTTTTTTGGAGGAAAGATGAAAAAAGTCAAAGTGTTATTGCTCGCTCTCGCCCTGGTTTCCTTACTTGTTGCTCCCGGAATGGTAAAAGCTGAAGAATTTCTTATGATGGCTACTACCACAAGTACCGACAATACCGGACTCCTTGACGAACTTGCTCCTAAATTTAAAAAGATACTGGTATCGAACTGCGCTGGACGGCCGTAGGTACAGGAAAGGCCCTTAAGATGGGGGCTAACTGCGATGTAGATGTCCTTATGGTTCATGCTCCTGCCGCAGAGCAGAAATACGTTGATTCCGGTGCACTTAAAGACCGCCGTGAAGTAATGTATAATGATTTTGTTATCATCGGACCTGCTACCGATCCAGCTGGAGTCAAAGGGCTTTCCGTTGTTCAGGCTATGAAGGCTATTGCAGCTAAGAAAGCTCCTTTTATCAGCCGTGGCGATAATTCCGGTACCAATAAAAAAGAAATCTCTCTTTGGAAAATTGCAGATATGCCTGTTCCTGATAAAGAAGCATGGTACATTCAGACCGGACAGGGCATGATCAAAAGTATCACAGTTGCTGAAGAGCGTGACGGTTATATTATGACTGACCGCGGCACATACATTAAATACAGCGCAACAAAGAACGGTTCTCCTGAACTTAAAGTTCTTGTGGAAGGTGATAAGACCCTCTTCAACCAGTACAGCGTTCTGGCTGTTAACCCTGCTAATTGCAAAAATGCCAAGTACGAACTGGCTACAAAATTTTCTGAGTGGATGGCTTCTCCCAAAACTCAGAAAGAAATTGTCAACTTCAAATTGCTTGGTAAAAAGCTGTTTATTCCCAATGCAAAATAATTAAATGTTTTGGTAGCTGGGGAAGAAGATTTTTATATAAAGTTTCTCTTCTCCAGCTGCCACTTAAAAAAATAGTAGTGAATTTGAGGCGTAGAAGTTAGACTTAAAATGTCGATTCTGCGTTTTTTTGTCTCAATCAAAAGCTATGGGATTTTTATATAATTTTTCAAATTTAATCCCTCAAGGACGTAGTGCATACAGCAGTATTTAGCGTCGCAGATCCGCCGGAGGAATTCAGGGTATATGGATTTTATTTTAAGTGGTTTTATTCAGGCATTTGTGCTTTTGTTTTCAGGTGATCCTGAGACTTACACTGCCATTTCGACGACCTTGTGTGTGTCGACCATTTCTATTTTAGCGAGCCTTGCTATCGGTGCTCCGCTTGGATTTTTTGCTTGGCTACCATAATTTTTATGGCAAGAAGGCAGTACGCACGGTGGTCGATACTCTACTTTCTTTTCCGACAGTTGTGATAGGGTTACTCGTTTATGCCTTTTTGTCCCGCAGGGGGCCACTTGGTGATTTGGGATTATTGTTTACCGTACCGGGGATTGCTATCGGGCAGACATTGCTTGGTTTGCCTATAGTTGTAGCCATGATGGCAACAGCTGTGGAGAGTCTGGACCAAAGACTCAAAAATACCTTGCTTACCTTGGGAGCAGCCCATCGCCATATTTTGCGGACTACACTTTGGGAGGCAAGATACAGCCTTATTTTAGCTGCGGCTGCGGCATACGGGCGTATTGTTTCCGAGATTGGTATTTCCATGATGGTTGGCGGTAATATCAAGTGGCATACGAGGACCATTACTACGGCAATAGCTCTGGAAACAGGGAAAGGTGAATTTGCTATGGGGATAGCATTGGGACTGGTTCTGATGCTTATAGCTTTTGCTGTGAATTTTTCTATGTCGGGTATCAGGAAAAGGGCTGGACAATAATGAATGCTCTTTACAGATTATCTAAAATTGTTCAGCAGTATAATGGGCGGACTGTCCTGGAATTGGACGAATTTCAGGTTCCTGAGGGTGCTATTGTTGGGCTGTCAGGACATAACGGAAGCGGCAAGAGTACTTTAATGCGTATGCTTGCGTTTTTAGAGCATCCTGTTTCTGGAAACGTTGTCTACGATGGACGCAAGATTGTTGATCTGGCTACCGGACTTCGGCGAGAAGTCACTATGCTCACCCAAGAACCTTATCTTCTTAAGCGGTCGGTTTTTCGTAATGTGTCCTATGGTCTTGAATTGCGCGGAGCTGGAAGAGGGGAAATTGAGTCCTCGGTAAATGAAGCCTTGATCCTTGTTGGGCTTGATCCTGATGTGTTCATGAACCGTCAATGGTATGAGCTATCAGGTGGTGAAGCACAGCGTGTAGCCCTTGCTGCGCGTTTAGCCATCAGTCCGAGAGTTCTGCTGCTGGATGAACCGACAGCCAGTCTTGATCGGGAGAGTACACTGCTTATTCATCAGGCCGCTGTTAAAGTGCGTGAAAAGAACGGGACAACTCTTGTCATTGTCAGTCACGATCACAATTGGCTGGAAGATGTTTCAGATATAATTTTCAAGTTCGCTGGCGGACGGATGGAATATTAGACATTAATAGGGATATACTTGAAAATTTATATTTGTTTTTTAACGTTGTTAAGGATGAATGTGTTTCTCTTTTGAGCAGATAAATTTTTAGTTAGATTGTCTTACTTTGAAAAGCAGCAGGAGATTAATGTCCTGCTGCTTTTTTTGTTGGGCTTTATTAATTGCTGTGTTTATTTAATCTGGATTTAGGCCGTTCAAACTGCTATTGTATTTTTAATAATCTTTGCAGCCAGCAGGAGGCAGTATGAGCAAAACAAGCTTTACCATAAAGAAAAAAAACGATCGTAAAAATCTGACAACAGATATTAGAGATCATGTGACTTACTCCCTCAGTAAGGAAGTTCAGTACGCAAATGAGCGTGATATGGGGAAGGCTCTGGCTCTTGCACTTCGTGACCGGCTGGTGGAACGAATGATTATGACTCGCGACAGGTATCGCAAAGTCAAAGCTAAACGGATGTATTATTTTTCTATTGAGTATCTGCTGGGACGTTTTCTCGGTAATTCGCTTTGCAATATGGATTTGATTGATTTGTGTGAAGATATCTTCAAAAAAATGGGCTTTGACCTTGATGAAGTCCGGTCCAGCGAACGGGACCCGGCACTTGGGAACGGTGGTCTGGGGAGGTTGGCAGCTTGCTTTCTTGATTCACTGGCTACTCTCGATATGCCGGGATGTGGCTACGGGATCCATTATGAGTATGGCTTGTTTCGACAGAGTATCCATAACGGATATCAGAAAGAACTAGCTGATTACTGGCTTATGGGAGGGATGCCTTTGCAACTGGAGAGACCGGATCAGGCTGTAATTATTCCTTTATATGGCCGGGTTGAGACTACTGTTACTCCAGATGGTGATTATCTGCCCATGTGGATGGATTGGGACGATATTATCGGAATTCCTTATGATGTCCCCATCGTTGGATATGGTGGGAAGACTGTAAACTATTTACGTCTTTTTGCAGCAAAGGCTTCTCAGAATTTTGATATGGAGATTTTTAACCATGGAGATTATATCCGTGCGGTTCAGCGTAAGATAGAATCAGAAATGGTCTCCAAGGTTTTATACCCTACTGAATCTGTTTCTTTCGGCAAAGAATTGCGATTGGTTCAGGAATATTTTTTGGTGGCGTGTGGTTTGAGGGATATAACGCGCCGCTTTTTAGCCCAAAATACGAATTTCGATGAGTTTGCCAAGTTTGTGGCTATTCAGCTTAATGATACTCATCCGGCTTTGACTATCGTTGAATTGATGCGTTTTCTTGTCGATGAAAGAAGGATTGATTGGGGCAGGGCTTGGAATATTACCAAAGCCACCTGTGCCTACACTAATCATACCCTACTCCCAGAGGCTCTTGAGCAGTGGTCTGTTTCATTACTTGAAAAGGTGCTTCCCCGTCATTTGCAAATTATTTATGAAATCAATAAGCGTTTCCTTGATAAGGTTAAAGACAAGTATCCCGGTGACACGGAAAAGGTTCGCCGGATGTCTCTTGTAGACGAGGAGGGCAGCAAGAAAGTGCGTATGGCAAATCTTGCTGTGATCGGTTCTCATTCGGTTAACGGTGTGTCCGAGCTTCATTCTGAACTGGTAAAAAACAGGTTGTTTCCTGATTTTAACGAACTGGAACCAGGAAAATTTAATAACAAGACTAACGGCGTTACCCCTCGTCGCTGGTTGCTGAAAGCAAATCCCATGCTTTCCAGATTGCTCACAGATACTGTGGGTAAGAAGTGGATAACTAATCTTTCTAAATTGAAAAAGATTGCGGGTTATGCTGACAATTCCGAGTTTCAGGCTTTATTTATGACAGCCAAGCGTGAAAATAAAATTAAGCTTGGGAATTTCATAAATATTACTCTTGGAATAAATGTGTCGCCTGATTCAATTTTTGATATTCAGGCCAAACGCATTCATGAGTACAAACGTCAACTTTTGAATGTATTGCATATTATTCATATGTATATCCAAATCGTGGATCACGGCAGGGAACCGGCCTGTCCGCGTACATTCATTTTTGCAGGAAAGGCCGCCCCCGGATATTGGGAAGCCAAACAGATAATCAAGCTGATTCATAGCGTTGGGAAAGTAGTCAATAGTGATCCGCGCACTAAGGGGCTGCTCAAGGTCGCCTTTCTTCCTGACTATAGGGTTTCACTGGCAGAAAAGATTATTCCGGCTTGCGACTTAAGTGAACAGATCTCGACAGCCGGAACAGAGGCTTCCGGTACCGGTAATATGAAATTCGCCATGAACGGAGCATTGACTATCGGTACTTACGACGGGGCGAATATAGAAATGCTTGAAGAGGTCGGGGAAGATAATTTTTATTTATTCGGTCTGCGTGAAGAGCAGGTGGAGCAAGCTTTGACTAAGCGTTCTTATCATCCTCACGAAATATACAATGACTCTTTTGAGATCCGTCAGGTGTTGGGTGCTATTCTTGAGAACAGATTCTCACCGCATGATTATGATCTTTTCCGCTGGATAGTTGATAAGCTGCTTTCCGATAATGAGCAGTACATGCATCTGGCTGATTTTCAGTCATATATCGAAACTCAGGGCCAGGTGGATAAAGATTATGCAGAGCCTAGGCTCTGGGCACGTAAAGCAATTCTTAACACAGCAAATATGGGTAAATTTTCCACAGATAGAACAATGAAAGAATATGCAAAGGACATCTGGGGTATCAGGTCGATAAAAGGCTGATATGCTCTCGGTGGTTTAATGAGAAGGGGAGTTCTTTTGATTGACGTTCTTTTTGAAATTATAAAGGGCAAAAAAAATGTGGAAGCTGACTGGAAAAAAGTCAGCTTCCACAACTTTCAATATTTAAGTCACGGATGTTTTCAGCGCGTTGGTAATTCTCTACAAATTTTCAAGTATCTGCTGGATACCGTCCACTAGTCTTTTGGGAGTCGAAGCTCCTGCGGTGAGTCCAATCGTCTTTTTGTTTTTGAGTTCATCGAGAGGCAGCTCATCTGCAACTTCCACATGCGTGCATTTTGTCCCTGCAGTTTCAACTACCTGAACGAGGCGACGGGTGTTCCCGCTGATGCGTCCGCCAACAACTATCATGTGGTCTACTTCGCTGGACAGGGTGATGGCTTCATCCTGACGCTGGCGGGTTGCATCACATATGGTGTTGAGGGTTACAAAATCCAGTCCTTTGCTTTCAAGGTATTTGATGCTTTCCTC
>JMSV01000148.1_pt1 | contig 9918 bp, 10 predicted proteins | sample 179021 | NCBI WGS metagenome assembly JMSV01 (sample SAMN02769581, study PRJNA246767) | bioreactor metagenome | isolation source: Culture-2 Bioreactor Bmz derived from microbial biomass from the upper 2 cm... | place: Germany: Bremen | collected day 87 after inoculation | reverse complement strand
TTTCGTTTCTTCTTATAGTTATTGTAATACGAACCTTGCTTTTGGGCAAGTTAAGTTCTTTGGAGGTTATATGTATATCATCATTATATTAAGTTCTTTTATGCTCTGCGCTTTAATGGAATTCCTAATGCACAAGTTTTATTTACATAAGGATAGTGGCCATCCACATATCAGTAAACATCATGTTATGTTCCACGGCAAGACTACTTATGAACATGCTGATGCCAGTTATAAAGATATTGTCTCTAACTTTGGGTATATCTTTTTTTCATGGTTACCTTGTGGTTTAATTGGATTTCAATTATATAGAACATCTCCTCAATTAGGCAGTTTGTTCGCTACGGTTGGTGCGCTTTATCTCACTTGGGTTGAAGCAGCGCATTACTTTTTTCATAAGCCCCATCAATTATTCTTCGAGGAAATTGGGTTTTTTATAAAACTAAAGGAACACCATCGTATACACCATATCTACTATAAAACCAACTTTGGAATTGGTTCAAGTGTATGGGATCGATTATTAAAAACTAAAAAGATAAAATAAAAAGCTATTAGACAAGGAACTTTCCTCTGTCTAATAGCTTAAATTTTATCTCTTATAATTCTGGTTTTACAATGTCCTTTTGTAATCCATAGCTGTAATACTCACCATCCATAGCAAATACTAGGTTTACAGTTACTTCATTTGTGATAACTTTCAAGTCTAATTCTGTATGCTGTGCACGAATCACACCATCCTTTAGAACATAAATCATTTCAATCTTAGGAATTTCAAATTCAAAACCTGATGCCGACATTTCAGTAACTAGATCATCATAGATCGGCATACCTGCATACTCATCAAGCATTGTTTTTAAATCATCACCAGTCAATTTTGCTGTGTAAATAGTACTATCAGCAGTTTCTCGTTTCTCCATCATATCAGCAAAAGGTGCCATATAAGCTAAATTATTTTGCTCCATAGGATTTCCAGTTGCTTCGAACATACTTGCATCATCTAAGTCCTGAACATCCCAGTAATCTGACATTGGATTGAACATATACATAACATTATCGTCTATTAATAACTTAATACCATCAATTGTTTCGCTACCTAAATCCCCTGCATCATATGCGATATTCATTTTCATTTCCATTTTTTCTTCTGGCAGATTAACGTAACCATTCATAACAAATTGACCAAAGATTCGTCTTAATTGCATTCCAGGTGCTACCTCTAATTCTGGATAGTCCATTTTAGCAATAATGTTCATATTCATATTAAAGCCATATGGTGTATCTATAGTCTTACTAATCGCCTCATACAATTCAGGATGATTCTCCATAAACTCTTTTTCCATTGATTCGTTCTTTGCTTGAAGCATTTGCTCAGCCAATTTATCCATTGCTGTGTTTTCCATTTGTGTATCTGCAACCATTGCTACCTCAGTTGTATTAGCAAATGCTACAGATGGTATCAAGAACACTACAAGTGCTATCAACAACGCTATACTCTTCTTCATCTAATCTCTCCTCCAATTTATCAAATCTATAATTTTCTATTTATAGTGTATCTTATTATGCCCTAATATAATATTAAAACTCTATTAACTCTAAAAAAACACCCTCCTAAGAGGATGTTTCTAATTATCTGGAAATGTTCTAAACATAGCCATTATTTCTTCACTTGTATCCTCAAAATAAGGAATCAGTTCAGGATCAAATTTTGTACCAGCATTGTCTTTGATGAATTCAACAGCTTCTTCAAAAGGCCAAGCTTCCTTATAAGGTCTCGCATGGGTTAATGCCTCAAAGACATCAATAATACTTACAATCCTTGCAACATGTGGAATATCAGTAGCTTTTAATGCTTCAGGATAACCTGACCCATCCCAATTCTCATGATGATGTCTAACGACGTCATGCACCATTTTTGATAACTGTTCGTTCACATTATCAAATAATTTGAATCCATCAGTTGCATGTGTCTTAATTATTTCAAATTGTTCTGCTGATAAACGCCCAGGAAAGTTTAAGACCTCATCCGGTACATAAATTTTCCCAATATCATGAACGGAACTAGCAATGATAATATTATTGACTGAATCGTCATCGTAGCCATAGGCCTTTGCTAATATTCGCGATCCCTTTGCAACCCTAGTTACATGGTTCGCAACTGTATTGTCACGTTTCTCTATTAGTTCACCCAAAGCCATAAATAACTGGGTTTGCTCTCTGTTTCTCATAATATTAGAAATAATAGCCTTTAAATCCAATAAAATATTGGCCATATATAATTCAAAAAGTTCTTTCTTTTGAACACATTTATCACATTCAAGATATAAATAGCCTCTTGTTGATCTTGAATTATTATAAGGCACTAAGATTCTATTCTCATCAAAATAAATTTCTAACGAGCTGCCATCCACCTTTGCTAACAGTTGTTCAAACTCTTTTGCTATAGGTGTTTGGGATACATGACATTCTGCATAGTTCTCCATTGGCCCTTCAATATACTCGTTCTCATCAATATAAAAACCATCCTCATATTCCATTAAACTGACGATTTTTAAAGTATCAACTCCAATGAGTTCTTTCAACTGTTTTACCAATAAGTTAAACAATTGATCCATCCGTGTCACCGTGTTTAATTCTGTTATGTTTAAGATAATTTGACGTAGGTGCTGATTTTGTATTTTTATGTTGTCTTCATGTTTCTTTATTGTTCTTCTATAGACACCTATAGCAGTTGCAGCACCTGCCAATGCAGTTAAAAGAAAGAGAAGAACTGCTTTTACTTCCTTTGGTAGCGATGTTTTCCTTCTTATCCCTACAATCTCATCTAACTCTCTATAGTACAAGGAGTTTTTTTTCTGCTTTGAAAGCGATTAAACGCTCATCAATAATATCCATAATAGGTAGGACATCTTCTTTACATGTAATTAACTTCAGTTCTATAGGATTAAACTGAATGGCAGTCAGTACTATTTCATGGTCTGCTTCATAGTATTCACCGAAGAGCCTACTCACTACTGCAGCTTCTATTTTTTTGTCTTCCAAATCAGCGATCATTTCAACACGACCATCATACTCAACAAAATAAGCATGAATTCCAAATGCTTCCAATGTATTTTTGATCCCATTTATTCCGACGTAATGGACGTCCCCTTTTTCAACACCTATGGTCTTACCTTCTAAATCTGAAAAACTGTTGATATTCTGACGTTCATTGGTATAAACATGTCCCCAATTGGTATAAATTGTTTCTGCGCTATATGTAAATCGTTCCGCTCTTTCATCTGTATAGGCAACTGCCAACATAATATCAAGATCTAGGGCCTCAACTTTGTCAAAGTTTTCATTTAGATAGGCCATTTCATATGTGATATTCCAACCCTCAAGGTCAGCAATATGATTCATCAATTCTACAAATAAGCCCGTGGGCTTGTTGTTACTTAATCCTACAAGAGGTGGGTTCTGATATATGCCAATTGTCAGGTCTTGATTGTCTGCAAAACTCATAACTTGAATCATGAATATCAAAATGAGTGTAACACCCATTATTTTTTTTATCATGAATCTACCTCCTTTTTCCATTTCCTTTTACTACTATACTCTTTTCTAAATTTTTTTCAACTAAAATATGTAAGTTTTTCTATATTCCTAACATTCAGTGAAATAATTGAATATTCCACAAATAGACAAAAAAAATCTTGAGATTTCTCTCAAGATTACTAATCGTATTTTAGTTGCTCGGTCCAATGGATTTCAGTGTTAATAAATACGTTGGATGATTTTTCATTTCTATTTCTGATTCCTCAAGTGCCATGGATTTCACAGTTAATTTATTGTGATTGTATCCATCACTTAAAGATATTTCTAATTCTTGTTTCGCTTTTAAATCTGTTTCATATAATCCAAGTAATTCTAGCAATGTACTGTTTAACAAGTGTTCTTTGTTTTCCCTTAATAAATTGATTGCTTCATTGTTCGCATCTACAATCTTATAATCCTCTACTACTATTACCGCTAGATTCATTAAATCAAATATCTGTTTATACCTATTTCTAGCAGCCATATGTCACCATCCTAATCCATTCGAAGCTTCTTGAAGTCTTCTCTCATCCGATTAATATCCGTTAAGAAGTCTTCAATATCATGCTCGTGTTCTAGCTCGTCATTCAAGATAGTGATGGCCATTTCATAGGTTGCAAAATCCTTACCTTGTGTAAATTCTGCAATGCCTTCATAACGCTGAATAGCACATCGTTCGCCTGTTAAGTTCTGTTTCAATATTTCCTCTACATAAGGATCATTTGGCACTTCATAGCCACATCCTGCATGTTTTAACCAGTCTGACGGATCCAATATTGGTGTACCACCTAATTGAACGATTCTATTAACTACAAGTTCCGCATGTCCCAGTTCTTCTGTTGCATGTAATAATAATTCAGGTTCTATTTCACTTCTCATAGGACCTTCCATCACTCTCGCACCAATCCAGTATTGGTAATATGCTAGCCATTCCTCTGCAAGGGCTGCATTCAGCATTTCTAATAATTTCTCCACATCCAAGTTTGCTATTTCTCTAGCTTTTTTTCCCATATTGTTCCCTCCTTTATGACCTAATTTAAACTTACCCATGTCACAAAGAACTAACCATGCATCTCCATAAAAATAAAAAAATGCGATTGTCTCTTATAAATAAGAAACAATCGCATAAAATTTTTATCTATTAGTAAAAACTAAATAATTAGTAGTTACCTTGTTGAATCATTGCATCAGCAACTTTTTTGAAACCAGCGATGTTTGCACCAGCAACTAAGTTATAACCAAAGCCATAATCAACAGATGCCTTTGCAGCATTTGTATGAATGTTAACCATGATTGTTTGAAGCTTAGCATCAACTTCTTCTCTAGTCCAAGATAATCTTTGGCTGTTTTGAGACATTTCAAGTGCAGAAGTAGCAACACCACCTGCGTTAGCAGCCTTAGCTGGCGCTACGAAGATTCCTTTTTCTACTAAGTACTCTAATGCTTCATTTGTACAAGGCATGTTTGCACCTTCACCAACAGCTAATACGCTGTTAGCTACTAATTGCTTAGCTTTTTCGATGTCGATATCATTTTGAGTCGCACAAGGTAACGCGATGTCACACTTGATAGACCATACGCCGCCCCATCCTTCAGTATAAGTAGCTGTTGGATGCTCTGTAACGTACTCTTTAATTCTTTTTCTTTCAACTTCTTTAAGTCTTCTAACCGTATCTAAGTTGATACCATTAGCATCGTAGATATGTCCACCAGAGTCACTCATAGCAATAACTTTAGCACCCATTTCAGTTGCTTTTTGACAAGCATAGATCGCTACGTTACCAGAACCAGAGATAACAACAGTTTTATCTTTCATTTCTACTTTGTTGTACTTTAACATTTCTTCTACGAAGTACATTAATCCGTAACCAGTTGCTTCAGTTCTAATTAATGATCCACCGTAAGTTAAACCTTTACCAGTTAAAACGCCATTTTCGAAAGCGCCTCTAACTCTTCTGTATTGTCCGTAAAGGAAACCGATTTCTCTACCACCAACACCGATATCTCCAGCTGGAACATCTACGTCAGGTCCGATATGTCTTTGAAGCTCAGTCATGAAGCTTTGGCAGAATCTCATAACTTCAGCATCCGACTTACCCTTTGGATTAAAGTCAGCACCACCTTTACCGCCACCGATTGGTAAGCCAGTTAAAGAGTTTTTGAAAATTTGTTCGAAACCTAAGAACTTAACGATTCCTAAGTATACTGATGGATGGAATCTTAAACCACCCTTGTAAGGTCCAATTGCTCCGTTAAATTGTACTCTAAATCCACGGTTTACTTGAAGATTCCCAGCATCATCAACCCATGGTACTCTGAATAAAATTTGTCTTTCCGGCTCAGCAAGTCTGTCTAAAACGTTAGCTTCAACATACTCAGGGTGTTTCTCAAGAACAGGTTCAAGCGACTTGAATACCTCTTCTACTGCTTGAAGGAATTCACCTTCATTCCCATTTCTTTGTTTTACTCTCTCTAATACCTCGTTGATATAAGACATATGCAACCTCCTCGATTTTTTTTTCATATGTTTTGAGTAAATAAAGTCATTAATTTTGCTCAAAAAAAATTTTTAATCTCGCGATTCCTCAAGTAATATATTATCATCTAATTATCAATGTGTCTATCTGTTAACTCATATTAATATTTATTAAATGTGATTTCATTTGCTAGCTCAAACACTTGCTATAAGCGAATCCGAGTATTTGCAGTATATTCAGTTAACAGAAGCGGGAAAACGTTTTTGTAGGAAAAATGTTTTCCTTTGATTTTTTTTGAGTTTTATTCAAAAAAAAATGGCAAAAACCGCCACTTTCTTTGCAAACACACGTTTGAAATCGTTATATAGTTAACAATTGGTCGTGTTTTGTTTAAATTTTAATGCATATCTATATAAAGAACTTATTTGATGCTTTTATCTCTTCATTTCACTTCAATTTTTGTGGTAATCATTCCCATCCAACATGATATTTTTAGATCACCAATTTCTTCAGGTGTGAATTCAAATACTGCTTCTTCTCGTAATAAATCCTTCGTTAAATTATATTTGGGAATAATTATTGGATTACTGCAACGACTTATCCCTTGAACGTCAATCATTATTCTCGTCGGAATCCCCATTTGGATAGTGGCTTCTTCAAATTTGTAATCACTTCCCGTTACGACTAATGTAACTTCTTGAAAGCCATCCGCTGACAATTTAGGACCATTACTATTCTCATTCGAATCTGCATATTCTAAATCTGGTAGACCTGGTAAAGAAAGACCATATAAAGACAGTCCACGATTAAACATAACGACACCTAGCAACATTACTGCAAGGGCACTAATTTTCAGAAGTTTAGCACCTTGAGAACGATTTATTCTTGATGTAAAAATGCCTACTCCAAGCATAAGAGGTGCTGTCCCTAATGCAAATACAAACATAGATGTGGCGCCAACTAGGAAACTTCCTGTACTCAGTGCATAGAGTTGAATCGTTTGTAAGGGACCACATGGCATAAATCCATTTAGTAGACCAATGACAAAATTATTGTGATAGCGATCCTTTTCTGTGTTTATATTAACAGCCTTATATTTATTCTTAAACTTTGGTAATTTTACGATGCCTAAAAACTTTAATCCAAACAGAAGCATAAATACCCCTGCTCCAATTGTAACTGCACCTCTAAACTGATCCGAAACCATTACAAGAGAACCAATACCACCCACTACTCCACCTATAAGCGTATAGGAGATTATTCTCCCAATATTATAAGAGAGTGTTGACTTCATTGTGTTATGATGTTTACTTTCCGATATTGATTGAGACACGGCTATACCACCACACATGAAAACACAGTGGAAAGATGTAAGGACACCAACTAAAAAAACAACACCATAGCTTTGTTGCCTTGATAAATCAATAAGTTCTACTAAACTCTGATTCATAGATAGAAATCTTAATAGGACAAGCCCTAGGAGAATGAAAAAAGAATTTTCCATTTTTCATAATTTTTCTCTGCAATTACAGGATAACCAAGTGCCTCTAACTTCATTTCTATTTGTTTGGAGTTAAGATTATTTTTCCCCTCAATAATCACCACGCCACTCTGTTCGTCTACAGTTACATTATCGACTGCTTCTTCATTACTCAAATACTCACAAATCGTCTTCACACAGGACTGACAGACTATATTCTTCACAGCTAGTTTTATTGTTTTCAAAATATTCCCCCAATTATCATTTTCTTTAAGTATACGTTATAGATTCATTAATATCAATTTATAATCGATCATACTTGATTAAGGGATGCCGATCTACTTTTCTGTGCATAATAATATCTTTATAGACAAAAGCAGACAGCCTAATACGGCGTTCTTCTGTTTCATAATCAACTTCCACCAATCCAAATCTTGGCGTTAAACCATCCGCCCACTCAAAATTATCTAAAAAAGACCAGTGATAATAGTGGGTTACAGGTATACCGTCTTCTATTAATCGTGACACTTGATATAAGTGATCTTTGATATATTCCCCTCTAAAATCATCCCCAGCATCTGGTGTGCCATTTTCAGTAATAAGAATCGGCAAGCCATAACTTTCATATAGTTTTTTACCAAAGTAGTAGAGTCCTTCAGGATAGATTTCCCAACCTAAATCATTATAGAAACCACCCTTCATTGGTTCAACAGTCGCATAAAGGGTTTCTAAATGTGGTGTTGCTTTGACCTGATGTCTTGCATAGTAGTTAATGCCCATAAAATCAGCGTACTTGCCTTTTTTTAAGCCAGAAATATGAAATGGTGCAATGATCTTCCCAACGGTCATCCCTTCTATATAGAAGTCATGAAAATAACGATTCAAGAATTTTATTGCAACAGTCTCCCACCAGTGGGGCTTCTTACCCAAGGTAAAATAGGCAACATGATGAGCAACGCCAACTTGAACATCTTCTTTTAAATTATTTTTATAGTAGTCATGAATCATCTCATAAACTTTTGCATGACACTCAATCATGGTTAAACTGCCCTTGAAGTACAAATCTAGTCCTTCTTCCCCTGGTGGAAAGGTTCCATCTATACAAGATCCATTGAAATAGACATTGGGTTCGTTAAAGGTTATCCAGTAGGTGACCAAATCACCAAGTAAGTGAATGACTTTCTCCGCGTACTCATAGAAATAGTCTTGATTCCTCCTCACTTGCCAGCTGCCTAAATCCTCAAACCAAATTGGGTCACTAAAATGATGTAGGGTTACCATGGGTTCAATACCAGCTTCTATTAAAAGAGACAGTTCCTTGCGATAATGTCGAATAGCTTCCGCATCAAAAACACCTTCTTCTGGTTCTATACGACTCCACTCAACGCTCATACGATAACATTCATGTCCAAGGGTTTTTAGTAATGCCACATCCTCTTCAAAACGATTATAATGATTGGCAGAATGCGCACAGGTCGATCCATCAAATATATAGTGATGCTCTGACCATCTCAACCAATTGCTGTGATGAATCTCTCCCTCTATTTGAACAGCTGAAGTCGCTGATCCTAATTTTATACTTTTAGGTAGGGTAAATGACTTCATATAAACACCTTCTTTCAGAATAAAGTCTATTATGATTTATACCCCATAATCCTAAATTTCATCACAAATAGCTATTGAATATCATTCAATTTGCTTAAAAATGAGCATAAAAAAACCAGACTAAAAAGCTAGGTTTAGTTTTTTACTTAATATACGAACAACAGTAATCTGTTGCTTCTATAACTTTTACTTTAAATGATGCATTGGCAGGGACATTAAATGCTTGTCCACCTTCGATTGATTGCCATTCAGTTGTTTCAGGTAATAATATTTCTAATTTACCAGCTGCAATATCCATGATTTCAGCTTCTGCCGTACCAAATTCATATTCGCCTGGAAGCATGAAGCCTAATGTCTTTCTTTCACCTGATTCTAAGAAAAAAGTTCTGCTTGATACTTTTCCATCGAAATATATATTGGCTTTCTTTTCTAGTCTTACATTATTAAACATTTTAGCACCTCTTCAATAGTTTTTTATTCCTATAGAATTATAGCGTTAAAAGCAATAAATTTCAATATTAATAAAAAAATTTTATATAACTAATTTAACTGTTCTACAACTTCGTCTCCATCATTTAAGAAACTTTGTCCTTGAATCACGATATGATCGTCTATTTCCAGTCCATCGAGCACTTCAATATATTGTTGTTTTGCGATACCAACAATTACTGGCTGTTTATATGCAATCCCTTCTTTTATGATATAGACAAAACTACTTTCATTTTCAGTCAACACACTTTTTCTCAAGATGGCTGGATTTTTTCTTTCTTTTATGATGAATTCTAC
>JMSV01000147.1_pt1 | contig 10113 bp, 7 predicted proteins | sample 179021 | NCBI WGS metagenome assembly JMSV01 (sample SAMN02769581, study PRJNA246767) | bioreactor metagenome | isolation source: Culture-2 Bioreactor Bmz derived from microbial biomass from the upper 2 cm... | place: Germany: Bremen | collected day 87 after inoculation | reverse complement strand
ACAAAAGTTTGAATCCTACACACTTGATGGAGATGTTGTTAGAAGCGTATTACTGGATTCTAAAAATCGAATCTTAGTTGGAAGTTATGAAGGCTTATGGCAGTTTAACCATGAGAAGAATATACTTGAAGCCATTGAATTAGACTTGCCCTCTCCATTTGTCATGAGTGTGAAAGAACATATAAATGGTGTGATTACACTTGGTTTATGGGATGGTGGTATTGTTCAAATTGACTCTGATTTTAACATCATTGAGAAACTTTCATTTGAGGATGATCGCATTTATACTACCATAATGACAAAGGATAAAACCCTTTGGGCTGGTTCTTGGGGTGGAGGCCTATTCGCAAAAAATAGTGACAGTATTTATCATTTTAGTGGTGCGGGTGGTAGTGGCGATATAAGTCATAAGGTGACCTATTCGTTGTTTGAAGATAGCTCCGGTATTTTGTGGGTTGGAACAAATGGGGGTGGTGTCGATAAGGCAAATCCTAGACGTGCCAACTACCTAGAATATTACAATGAGCCTGACGATCCCAAAAGTCTTGATTCAGGTAAAATAAATAGTATATTTAAAGATTCTAAGGAACGCCTATGGATTGCTGTATACAACGAGGGTGTCAATCGATTGAATGAATCGGATAATAGCTTTCTTAAATACAATGAAGCGAATACAGAAACACATCAATTAAATCATAATCAAGTCATCGATTTTTTTGAAGATAAGAATAAGATTTATATAGCAAACGGCGATGGTATTCAACTTTATGATGAAGTTACGGATAGTTTTATTAAGACAACATATTTACCAGATGACACGATGACCTATGCCTTGGAAAAAGATCACGATGGCCATTATTGGGTTGGAACTTACTCTTATGGTGTTTATCATTTTGATGAGAGTTGGAATTTGATCAAGCACTATTCAGCAAATGATGAAAGTAAACTTATAGTAGATAGTCTAATCTATGACATTCATACTGATAAAAAAGGTGTAATATGGTTTGGTACAAACAATGGGTTAACAAAGTATAATAAAACAACGAATAGTGTAAAGACATATTTTAAAGAGGACGGTAACTTTAGTGCCTTACCAAGTAGCAATATTCGTCGACTATTTGAGGACTCCAAGGGGCAACTATGGATTGGGACTTCAGGCGGGGGTGCTGCAAAATATATAGAAGAAAAGGATAGTTTTATAAGTTTTACTGAATCAGATGGACTTTATGACAACTCGGTTATAAGTATCAATGAATCAAAGGAAGGTCTAATCTGGGTTGCCACACATGGTGGTATATCTTTGATAGATCCTGAGTCTAATGAAATAACAAATATTGTAACAACTGAAGATGATCAATCCGAACTCTACACAGGTGGTGGTTGGACGGATAAAGATGGCAGTATTTATCTAGGCGGCATTCATGGTGTCATGCATTTTCGTCCCAATAGCAATGTGGACAATGATATTGTTCCTAAACTCTATATAAAAGATATGTCTCTTTATAATACATCAATTGATGAATCTGTAGAGATTTTCAATAACAAACATTATGATTTAGATGCCTCTCAGAATTATATAAGCTTTGATTTTGAAGCATTGGATTATGAGAATAAGGGGCTTATTCAATACTATTATCAGCTTGTTGGCGTAGATGACGAATGGATTAATAGTAATAATAGGCAGTTTGCATCCTATTCTAATTTAAGTTCAGGTCACTTTGATTTTATGGTAAAGGCAAAAACGATTAATGGTCTATTTACTGAAGTGGAACATGTGAGCTTCTCTATTAAGTCACCGTGGTATAAAACAATATATGCCTTTATCTTTTATATATTGATGGGTATTCTTATAATTTATGTAGCTGTAAAAATTAGAGAGAGTCATTTAACGGCTCAAAGAAATTCAGAGCTTGCACAATTAAACAAAAAACTTGAAGTTGCTGTAACAGAATTAGAAAATGTTTCGATAAGAGATCCCCTTACAGGCATATTCAACAGAAGATATTTTGATACAGTTTTAGAGGATCATCTTGAACTCGCAAAGCGTGGTAATAACTACTTATCGCTACTAATGTTGGATATTGATAACTTCAAATTGATAAACGATCGATTTGGCCATGTAGCTGGAGATGAGTTCCTAATAGATTTTACAGCGATGTTATCAAAGCAGTTGTTGAGAAGTACAGATTTTGTGGCACGCTATGGTGGTGACGAATTTGCTATCGTCCTTTATGACACGGATAAATCAGGGACACAAATATTAGCAAATCGTTTGCTCAAAGAAATACGAAATAGTGACGCCTTTGATGATTATGAAACCTCAGTGAGTATTGGCGCTTATACAGTTGTTCCAGATATGCATACCAGTAAATCTGAGTTCATCGAAAAAGCAGATAAAGCCTTGTACGAAGCGAAAACATCTGGAAAGAATAAAATCATATTCGGTTAATAAATTCTAGCCACACCGATAGATGTTGGTGTGGCTATTCTTAAATTTTACAAAGTGACGCTTGCTTTTGCATAATATTCTGTATATAATCATTAGTAATATAAGTTAGCAATGACGAAAACCTCGATTGTAAATTTCTTAAGAGAGTTGATGGATGGTGCAAATCAACGGAATGATCAGTCTTTCTATTTTCAGAGCTATTAGGTTTTAGCCTAAAGGTTTATACCCTTTATCGTATAATCAAGTGGTCATTATGACAATTTGGGTGGCAACGCGGAACTCTTTCGTCCCAGTATTAGGGGATAGAAGGGTTTTTCTTTTTTGTTAAAAGATTGTTTAAGATGTTAAATACTCTATTATGGGGTAAGTAGTAATCGTATGATTGTACTACTCTAAAATAGTGCTTAAAAGTGATAATAAATTTAGGAGGCGTTACATATGATTGATATTAGATTGGTGAGAGATAATCCAGAGTTAGTCAAAGAAAACATGAAAAAGAAGTTTCAAGAAGACAAATTGTCTATTGTAGACGAGGTTCTTGTTCTTGATGTAAAGAGAAGAGAAACAATTGTTGAAGTAGATGAACTAAGAGCAAGTAGAAATACGCTATCTAAACAAATTGGTCAATTAATGGGTCAAGGTAAAAAAGAAGAAGCAGAAGAAATCAAGGCTCAAGTTGCTGCAAACGCAAAGCGTTTAGGCGAGTTGGAAGTTTCTCAAAGAGAGTTAGATGAGAAAGTAACAGCAATAATGATGAAGATCCCAAATATTATTGATGACTCAGTTCCAATTGGAAAAGATGATGCTGATAATGTTGAACTTGAAAAATTCGGTGAACCTCTTGTACCTGATTTCGAAGTGCCATATCATATTGATATTATGAAGTCATTCTCTGGTGTAGATATGGAAAGTGCCGGAAAGGTAGCTGGTAATGGATTCTATTACCTAATGGGTGATGTGGCAAGATTACACAGTGCCTTACTATCATATGCAAGAGATTTTATGATTGATAAAGGCTTTACTTACTGTATCCCACCTTACATGATTCGTAGTGACGTAGTCCAAGGTGTTATGAGTTTTGCTGAGATGGATGCCATGATGTATAAAATTGAAGGGGAAGACTTATACTTAATCGGTACAAGTGAACATTCAATGATTGGTAAGTACATCGATTCTACTGTTCAAGAAGAGACATTACCACATTCATTGACAAGTTACTCACCTTGTTTTAGAAAAGAAAAAGGCGCCCACGGTATTGAAGAAAGAGGCGTTTACCGTATTCACCAATTTGAAAAGCAAGAAATGATTGTTCTATGTATGCCAGAAGAGAGTATGCAGTGGTATGACAAACTGTGGAAAAATACAGTGGACTTCTTTGTAACACTTGATGTACCAGTAAGAACACTTGAGTGTTGTTCAGGAGATTTAGCAGATTTAAAAGTTAAATCAGTAGATGTTGAAGCATGGTCACCAAGACAACAAAAGTACTTTGAAGTAGGCTCTTGTTCAAACCTTGGAGATGCGCAAGCGAGAAGACTTAAGATTAGAAGAAAAGGCGACAGTGGCAAAGGCTTTGTTCATACACTAAACAATACAGTTGTTGCACCACCGAGAATGCTAATTGCTTTCCTTGAAAACAACTTAAATGCAGATGGTACTGTAACAATTCCTAAAGCTTTGCAACCATACATGGGTATGAAAGAGCAAATGACTCCAACTAAATAGAAGCTATAAACCACGAGAGAAATCTTGTGGTTTTTGTTTGTACACATTAGCGATGCTTGTTGTCGCTTGTGAAGATATGTTCTATAATAGTTCTGATAGTCAACGTTAAAGTTTAGAAGTTAGAAGAGGTGAAATTTTGTATTACATATCCATATTATTAGCAGCATCAGCTGGTGTACTCTATCATGTATCGCAGAAATCAATTCCTGATAATGCTACACCAGCCGTATCCATGATGCTTACCTTTGCGACAGCCTTAATAGGTACCATTATTTGGTTTCAATTTGATGGCAGCAATCGCAATATAATCTCACATATTAAAGAAACCAATTGGGCAAGTATTTCTTTAGGTGTTTCACTAATTGGATTAGAGTTAGGTATATTGTTGGCCTATAGAGCAGGTTGGAAAGTAAGTAATTTCAGTGTCGCCAATATGACTTTATTAGCACTCTTTTTACTACCAGTGGGTGTGGTTTTATTTAAGGAATCAGTAAGTATTAAAACAGTCCTTGGACTGGGAATCGCATTAACTGGCATTGCCATCATGAAATTATAATAAGTAAAAAAAAAGTCTTAACAATACATTGATGAAGTGTAATTGATAAGACTTTTTTAATGTTTTTTGTGTAGACTAGTAAGTGTAAAGATCAAGAGGAGGTTAGGATATGAATACAAAATATAATCAAGTCAGTAATCAATTAGTAAATAATTTTTCTTTGCTGAAGGCATCCTTCAAATGGGATGAGGATTTATCCAAATGGCTTCTTGCAGTGGCTTATGCAACACAAGAAAAAGAAATCAATATAGAAGCGATACAAGAAATGAAAGCCTATATAAAAAAGAGTACAGGGATATTTTCACCATTTAAGAGCATGAATTTACTGTCTCTTAGTGGATTATTAGCGCTTAATAGTGAGAATGCTAAAGCTACTTTTGATGTGATGAACGATAATTATAAGACGGTAAAAAGTGTTGGATTTAAGCAAACAACATACTTACCCCTAGCGCTCTACACCTTAAGTCAAGTTTATGAAGGTTCGGATTACACGCAATATGCAGAGCAAGCCCTTGATATATATAAAGAAATGAAAAGTAATCATCCAATACTAACTGGTGGAGATGATTATGCTTTGGCTATTTTAATGGTCAAAGAACAAGGAAAATTAGATCGTATTGAAAGAGCCTACCAGGCCCTTAAGTTAGCTGGGTTTTCAACGACAAATGGCTTGCAAATGATGTCTCATATTTTGACTTTTAGTGATGAGTCTATAGAGCTACTTGTTGAGAGAGCAAGTGAAATTGCAAGTGTCTTAAAATCAAATAAACTTAAAATATATCCTGATTATTATGCTTCAATTGCTTTAATCGCTTTAATTGGATCAGCGTCAGCTACTCAAGATTTAGTAGATGTGGCCCTTTATATCAAATCCCAAAAGCAAGCTAGGTGGTTAAGTAAAGGAATGCTTGTCATGTTGGCTTCGGCAATTGTGACCACTGAATTGGTAGATTCTACAGATGATGTCGTTTTAACGTCATTGAAAGTCTCTATTCAGTCAATCATAGCAGCGCAACAAGCAGCTATGATCGCTGCGGTTGCGGCATCCAGTGCGGCAGCAGGTGCCAGTAGCTAAAAGGGATAAGCTTAATCAAAAAAATAAGCAACATCCACCATCGAGGATGGCAATCCTCTTAAAGCAGGGACTTGACTTGCTTGCAAAATAAAGACACGGCAGAAGTAAATTGCCGTGTCTTTTTGTGTGCAAATATCTATTTGTATAGGTTTTACTCCAAAACAATTGCCAGAGCTTGGAGCTTCTCTTTATCAAAAGTATAACCACCTTTGGTTTTGCTAATATAACCTTCTGTTCGGAAGAACTTAAAAGTATGAAGAAGGTGACGATAGGATACAGCCAAGTATTCAGCTGTTTCTGTATGCTTCTCATTGTATAAGCCATTGGATTCACATAGGAGAATATGGGCAGCTAGGCGATGTTTTAACTCATAATGTTGTTGTTTGGCATTAAACCAGGTGCGATCCAAAAGTTTGGTGCCTATAAACTGACTAAGTTCCAACATGAAATCGGAATCCTTTAAGAGAAAAGTTTCTGCTGTATGCATTGGGACCCGTAGACAAATGGACTCTCCTATAGAAATAACATCCTTGGATTGGGTTTCTATGTCGATGAGTGTCAGTTCACCAATCATTTCCATGGGCTTAATAAAATAGACGATAGAACTTGTACCATCTTCATGGGCGATTGCAATTTTAGCCTTGCCACTAATAAGCAAATAGAGATAATGGATAGGTGTATTTGAGTGGATGATGTAATCTTTATTATCAAAGGCAATCACTTCAACATCTTGAAGAACAGCTTTGAAGAGGGTTTTGTCATAGTCCATTTCAAAATTAAGACTTTCTTTGGCCTGAACAATTGTATATATTTTCATTTCAACCTCCTAAATGTGAGATATCTCATACTACAGTCTATCATATCCTGCGTATACTGAACATATAAGAAACGTACATGTGTTAGAGAAAGGATGAGGTGAATGATACAATTAAATAAATTACTGAAATCTTATGGGTTTTATATGTTTTCTGCATTTGGAATCAGTTTAACCATAAAAGCAAATGTAGGGGTGAGCAGTTTTAATTCTATGAATGTCGCTTTAGCCAATGCTACGGATATTAAAATAGGTACCATTACCATGGGCATCAATATTATATTCCTCCTAATGTACATGATGATGACGAAATTCGAATTGAAGCAAAAGTATTTTGTTCAATTGATTTCACTCTTTATGTTTGGGAGCTTTATTAACTTTTTTACTTATATAGTATTACAGGATTTTGTGATAAAAGCCTATATGTTGAGAGTTATAACCGTTGCTCTTGGCACCTTCATAGGAGGCTTATCAGTGGGGATGATCGTGAGTTATAACACCATTACTTTTCCGATAGAAAGCGTTTGTCTACATTTATCGGAGAGAAGTAAACATACATTTACCAAACTAAGATACTCAGTGGATATATTTTCAATAATTGTGTCCTTAAGTGTTTCCTACGCTTTTGATTTACCACTTTATGTACGTGAGGGAACACTTATATCATTAATGATCTTCTCTTTCACCATTGGGAAAGTAAAAAAACTATATGCCGATAGACAACGAAAATCTGAGGCTGTATTGAGCTAAAAATTCTTAAAAAGTATTATTTTTAATCAGATGGATACACGATAGATACATGACACCTTTATACTTCTATTTATTGAAGAAACGGAGGAGACATGATGAAAAAAATTATAATGGGATTATTAGTTGTCATACTAATGGCAACTGCTGGTGTTATAGTAGAGTCAAATAAAACCATTGAAGAGGTATTCCCAAAAACTGAAGATGTATTTGGTATTAAGATATACGCAACGGCAGCAGTAGATGACAAGAAAATCGAACATGCAAAAGCGATACTTTACGAGTATCTAGATAATGATAGAGATGGTCAACCTGATAATCCTGAAGTTCTTGAAGCAATGATAGAAGCGGAAGCAGGGATGATGTTAACAAAGGATTCTAAGGAATCTATGAAAATCCTTTTATTGAATCAAGGTGTAAGCGACACAACGTCGAAACTACAAGAGTTATATGATGCTGAAATTCACATCAATGGTGTTGCAAACAATCAGTTTGATGCTTCTCTCGAGGAAGTATTACACCTGATTACCCATGTTGGTTACGCAGCTGTTTATCCAGATGTTTTCGGAGAAGTGCTCGGTAGCGAAGTGGCCAATGCTATGGATCTTGCTAGAGGTGGTCAGTTTATAAAAATTCCGAAGAAGTACCCTGAAACAGCTTGGTATTCTTACTATGACAAAACTGCAGATTACGGAACTATGGTGACTGAATATATATATTGGGCACATACGTCAATACTTAATGCACAATCCTTTGAGGGTAGATTTGAGGCCATCTCAGGTGAGTGGAAACTCAACACCTTAGAAAAAGTTAAGGAAAAAGACATGGCAATATATGCGATATTGACAGATCCACAATACAAAATGCCTATGATTCTACCAACAGGTGATTATAGTGTTGTTCAATAATAAAACACACAAAAAACTGATTTCTTCTTGAAATCAGTTTTTTTATGTACCTAGATATTAGAAGCCTATCTTGAGTTAAATGAAATGAGAGGTGTATAATGAAAATAGAGATGCTAGGAGCAAAATGAGTTTGATAAACTATTGGATTCTGCTCTGGACTATGGCAATTATCAGGTTAATATCGTTCTTAATGAGTATAAATAGAATAATATAAATAATAATTTAATATGGAGGGAAGCATATGATAAAGTATTCGAATCGCATGACGAGTTTTGAAACATCGGTAATAAGAGAAATTTTAAAGATAACGGCAGATCCAAGCATTATTTCCTTTGCTGGTGGCTTGCCTGCTTCGGAGCTTTTTCCTGTTGAAGCAATGCAGAAAGTCATGAAAACGATAATGTCAAATGATGGTGGAAAAGCATTGCAATACAGTACCTCAGAGGGAAATGGTGATTTGAGGGATAAAATTGCCAAACGTTTATCTAGTGAGAACAAACACTTTAGTAGAGACAATATATTAATAACCTCAGGGTCTCAACAAGGATTGGATTTAAGCGGAAAAATATTTTTGAATCCTGGTGATATCGTAGTATGTGAGAGTCCAAGTTATTTAGGAGCCCTCAATGCTTTTAAAGCCTATGAGTGTAAGTTCTTAGAAATTGATACGGATGATGACGGTATGATCATGGAGGATCTAAAGTCAAAACTTGAAAGAACAAATCATATTAAGTGTATTTATGTCGTTCCTGATTTTCAAAATCCATCAGGAAGAACATGGTCTAAAAAGCGCAGAATAGAATTGCTTAAATTGGCAAAAAAATATGATTTGCCGATAATTGAGGACAGTCCTTATAGTGAGCTAAGATTTGAAGGGCACCCAGAAAAAGCAATAATGGATTATGATGAGGATAATCGTGTCATCTATTTAGGTACTTTTTCAAAAACCTTTAGTCCCGGACTAAGAATAGGTTGGGTATGTGCTTCTAAGGAAATTCTTGCCCATTATATTAAATGTAAGCAGGGTGCTGATCTTCATACAAACACATTGTCGCAACTTGAAGTTAATCTCTTTCTTGAAACAAATGATTTCGATAAACACATACAAAAGATTGTTGAGGTTTACAAAACTAGAAGAGATCTTATGTATAAAACAATGAAGGAGTGCTTTCCTAAGGAAGTTTCTTTTGAGAAGCCGGAGGGTGGTTTGTTTATTTGGGTAACGCTGCCAGAATCAATAGACGCCAGAGATATATTTGATCAAGCTATTAAAGAAAAAGTCGCCTTTGTACCAGGGGAATCTTTTTTCCCAGTAAACAAACATAAAAACTACATGAGGATGAACTTCTCTTGTATGAATGAGGCACAAATAGAAGAGGGTGTTAAACGCTTAGGTAAAGTTCTAAAGAAGGCAATTACATAAAATACAGAGGAGTACAGAAATATGATTTTACAAAGAAAAATTGATAATAATCAGGTGTCACTCATTGATATTCTATGGTATGTAGAAGAAAAGCATTTAGATAAGAATAGACAAATTGACACCATTATTCCTACGGAACATGTGCATATTATTTATAATTTTTCTGAACCCTATTATTTGTTAAATGAGGACTCTCAACAAGTGATACCTGATATTGTCTTGTCAGGACCGACCAAAAGCGTTAGAAAAGTTTCTTACGGTAAATCGGTTAAGATGCTTGGTATTGCTATACATCCCATGATATTCTACGCTTTATTTCATGAGGTGAGTAGCCTATACACTGAGGTTATGATTGATTGTAGTGATATTGAGTCTATGCGGTATTTACATGATCAAGTGAAAGCCATTGTCGAAGG
>JMSV01000146.1_pt1 | contig 10150 bp, 11 predicted proteins | sample 179021 | NCBI WGS metagenome assembly JMSV01 (sample SAMN02769581, study PRJNA246767) | bioreactor metagenome | isolation source: Culture-2 Bioreactor Bmz derived from microbial biomass from the upper 2 cm... | place: Germany: Bremen | collected day 87 after inoculation | reverse complement strand
TCAAAAAGGTGCAATTACTGATGAAGTAACAAGTTTTATGGAGTTGTATATAGAAACACACTGGCAGACGCTTTTACTATCAGCAATTCGAGAGTCCAGTTCTTTAGAACATAAAGACATTCAGTTGATAAATGATTATATTGATGGTGTTAATGGTGAAGAGGAGACGATGCTTCAACTTCTTGAGATTGGTCTGGAGTTTGAAGAGGAAGAGGGTATCACACAAAAGCACTATGATTTACTAGAAGACATGGATGAAAGCCTTGCAGTATTACTACCTTCTCTATATTACGGTGCACGTAGACGCCACTATCAGTCAACAAGGAAGTTTGTAAGAGTACTGAAATTATTCTTAAAACTTGCACCCATAAAGCTATTAAAGATGACACACGACTTTATTAATAGACACTTTGAGACGCTTATGGAAGAGACCGATGTTCTTTATGATTTTAAGCAGGACTATAGATTGCTAGGCGCTTTAGCAGAGCATTTCTTAGCCCTTGATATACGCATTGGAGACGAAAGGGTTATGGATGGACTACTTGAAGACTATCGTGAAGACAATACTGCTGGCAGTCTTTTCTCAGGGCCTTCAAGAGCGGATATTGAGAAAGCATTAAGCTATCTATCACCTTATGATAGAGATAATTTTATGTCGCAAATATAAGTTACAGAAAACATTACTTCAAAGTATGGAGTAAAGTTTTTTTATATAAAGATTTATTGAAAATAGTTCACATAATATGGCAAAAAATAGTGACATTCTTTGCTATAATAAAAATTGCAGCATAAGGAAAAATATTACATAGAAGAGAGTTGATGTAGAGTGTCGGCAAAACACTCAAAAAGTAACCTTGCCTTATTTGTTATCGTGGTAAATTTATTGATGATCAATGTATCATCCAGTGAAGCCTATGACAAAGAAGAAGCAAGACGATTGTTAGAAGAACGTTATAAGCCTTTCTTTGCACTAGTGGAGGATATGGTAGCAACAGATGACCCCATGAAAGTAAGAGTCCCTGACTATATTCGCTCAGAAGCGGATTTGGCAAGCTTGCTAGAAGACATAATGAGTAAAAGAAGTGCAGAAAAGCTATACGAGGATTGGTTTATAGAAGAAGAGGGTCAACTTTATGCAGATGCCACACGTTTCTATCCAACAATTTACGGTCCAAATAGGGAAGTTTATGAAGCCTATTTCAAAACAAAACAACCCATTGGCAATAAATACTTATTTTATAAAGATGAGAACATAGAACACGAATTGGTTATTAGAGTACATACGGTAGAAGAAGAGGGTACGCATGGTAAAAGGACATATGTCTTTAAGCTAGACGAGGATAATAATTGGAAACGTTATAAGGCGGACGGTTATGCAGGATCTAGTAGCCCTGAACCAGAGAGAAATCCTTGGTGGGGAATTTGGCATGAAGGAGAAGAAGATGACATTGAATAAGAAGAAAGTAAGAAAGATACTAATAGGCTCAATACTGATAGGCGCTTTAACCTTTGCAACAGCAATAGATGTCTTCGGCATAACAGGAGAGCCTTGCAGCAAAACCTTTAAAGGCATTGAGTATAGACTAAGTGATACAAGTAGCACATCCAAGGAAGTCAGCATGGAGGGCACACTATGGAATCCTTTACTTGGTAAAAGTAGATTTCAAGGAATCATTACATATGACAACAAAGCGTATGAAGGCAACTTTAGTTTTAAGCAAGGTGATGGCGCTTTTGTAATGGATGAAAGCAATTATACTGGTGCTAATTCTAGCCTAGGCATTCTACATACCGATGAAACATTATCAAGTATCACCCTTTTGATATTTGAATATGATGATGCTTATATCCAAGGCTGGGAAGCGGAAAACGGTCTGATTTTCTCAGGGGATGCTGAAACGAGGGAAGAGGCTGAGTTGGTGACGGATAGGAACATGTAGAAAAGCTTAATACTTTGGATACACAAGCGATACACACCACCTCCATAATGGTTTCAAGAGGTGATGACATGTTAAAAAATAAAATGAGTAAGATAGCAATGATGATTCTTGTATTAACGTTAGTCTTTACAGGCTGTGCAAAAACTGTAGGAAGTAGTTCAGAGGGCGGAGAGAGTGACATGGGAATGTTATCGGCAAGCCATTATGGTGCTGCTGTATTAAAAGAGCCAGCTCGAGAGGCAAGTGACAATATTTATAGCGTATCTAGCATCGAAAAAGTAGAAGGCTATAAAAACTTTGATCGACAAGTAACGGCGTATGGCTTAACCCTTATGATTCATAAGGATATTGAAGATGCATTTGTGAATAAGATTACAGATACCATGGTATCAATGTTTCCTAAGTTAGAGGGAGAGCAGGCTAAAGAGCAAGAAGCAGTCCTACAAAATATGTATAAGTATAAGGCTATGTTACCAGTTTGTAATAAATGAAAATGGCATTTCTGGTGATGACCAAACGAAATTAATGACCGAGTATAGTTTATGTGACATCATCATGAAAACAGATCAACATCAAGTGAATGAAGTAATGGAACATTTACTGCATGCCATAACAGATGTTGGACTAAGTTATCATTACCCAAGTGATTGGGGATTTGGAGAAGCGACAGCAGTCTCTCAACTAATGAATCAAGCTGTTAAGGCTAAGCACTACGATATTAGTGGCTACAATGGTTATCCTGAGGAAGTAAAGCAACGTGTATTAGTTCAAGAGTACGCTTATTGGGCAATATCTTCTTACTGGAATCTACAAGAGACATATGGTGTTGGTGATTCTGAGTGGCAGTTGAACAGTTATGACAAGCTAATGAGTGGTCAAGCTGAAATGATTCAACTTATTGATAAAACAGTAAACAATATTATGCAAGTACCACCAGAAGAGCTATTAAGTCAGTTTTAAATGATGATCCTAACGCTAAGACAATGATGTCTTAGCGTTATTTTTATTTGTATATCTACAAGTGTCTATCTACACATAAGTATTTTGAATGCTTCCGAGGGAACTATACGAAGAATTAATACTTATAGAATCCATTATTCAACATGTGTTATGCTCTCAATGGTTATTAAAAATGAACATGGAGGATAAGATGAAATTAAGAAAAATAGTTAGTTTATTATTAGCAATGATGATGATGTTATCATTTGCTGCATGTAGTTCAAATGAAGTTGAGGCAGAAGCACCACCTGCTGAAGATCTTGTTGCTGAGGAAGAAGTAACAACTGAAGAAGTTGCTAAGGTAGAATTAGAGGACAAGGTAGTGATCTATTCTACTCATGGTGAAGCAATGTTAGAAATGCTTGCAGATGCTTTCGAAAAAGAGACAGGCGTAACAGTTGAATTTATTAACCTTAAAGGTGAATTGGCTGATCGTGTGCGTGCAGAAAAAGACAATCCACAAGCAGATATCATGTTTGGTGGCGCCTCTTCAATCTTTATGGAACTTAAAGAAGAAGGTCTTTACGAACAATACGAAACGTCTTGGGCAAACGAATTAGACCCATTATTCAAAGACAGTGAAAACTACTGGTACGGAACAATCCAAACACCAGTAATGATGTTTTATAACACAGAAGTTTTAACAGCGGAAGAAGCACCAAAGGATTGGTCAGATTTAACAAAAGAAGACTACAAAGATCAATTAGTATTCCGTAATGCATTGTCTTCATCGGCAAGAGCAACATACTCAAGTTTACTACAACAATTTGAAAACAAGGACGATTTAGAAAATGGTTGGGCATTTATGCAAGCTATGGATGCTAACACAAAACAATACTTTGGTAGTGGTTCTTTAATGTTCCAAGCATTAGGGAGACAAGAAGCAGGTATTAGTTTTGCAACTTTAAACTCTATTATTGATAATAAAATCAAGAACAATATGCATCTTGAAGTGATTGATGCAGAAAGTGGCTCACCAGTTATTACAGATGGTATTGGTATGATTAAAGGATCAAAACACCCAAATGCAGCAAAAGCCTTTATGGAATATGCAGGTGGCGCTGAGATTCAAGCCTTATATGCAAACGAGTTTAACCGTATCCCAACACTTCCAGCAGCGATTGAAATGTCACCAGCTTGGATGGGTGAAGTTACTTTTGAAGTAATGGATGTAGACTGGGCTAAATTAGCGGCATCACAATCTGAATGGATGCAAAAATGGGACACTGAGGTTAAGAGTACATCTAAGGATGTTAAATAATTAAAGCTTCAAGTAATAAAATATAAGATTAAGATTGAGAAGCGGTTATAACTGCTTCTCAATTTGTGTTTCTATTAAGAGACTGGAGGGCATATGAGTTTACTCGATATAGTTGCTATTAACAAATCATTTGATGAAACATCTGCTTGTGTAGATATAAATCTTTCTATAAAAGAGGGGGAGTTCTTCACCCTACTAGGACCTTCTGGTTGCGGTAAAACAACGCTCTTGAGAATTATCGCAGGCTTTGTAAAAGCTGATTCAGGCGCAATAAAAATTTGTGATAAGGATGTTGCCACTAGTCCATCAGAAAAAAGAGGCGTGGGTATGGTTTTTCAAAATTATGCCTTATTTCCTCATATGACAGTAGAAGAAAATATAGTCTATGGCTTAAAAATAAAAAAATGAATAAGAAAAATATAGCTGAAAAGCTAAGTACTTATATAGAATTAGTGAATTTGCAGGGCTATGAAAAAAGAAAAATAGCTGAGCTCTCAGGTGGTGAACAGCAAAGGGTCGCCCTAGCCCGCGCCCTTGTAGTTGAGCCAAAGGTGCTCCTACTGGATGAACCCTTATCAAACTTAGATGCCAAGTTAAAGGACAAGATGCGATTAGAATTAAAAAACATTCAGAAGAAATTAGGTATTACAACCATTTTTGTAACCCATGATCAACAAGAGGCGCTTACAATTTCAGATAGAATTGCTGTTTTTAACAAGGGGAAGTGTATTCAAGTAGGAAGCCCCTCAGAAATATATCAGAAGCCTTCAAATCATTTTGTTGCAAGTTTTGTTGGAGAGACGAATATCATCAATAAAGAAGAGTGTCCCTTCAATCTAGAGGGAGATTATAATTCGAAGATTCTTATTAGACCCCAAGATATATGCATGAATAAATCTTTAGACAAGAAAGACAGGTCAACAAGGGGGACAATTGAAAATATTTTAATTACGGGACTTACTATTGAATATTCAGTAAGAGTGCAGACTAATCTCGTGAAAGTAATTGCATTGAACAAGAGTTATGAAAATGAAAAGTATCAAATAAATGAAACTGTCTATTTATCCATTGATGAGAGCCGTATAAATAGCTTTGAGGAGTAGGTGTTAGCGATATGAGTAGACCTTTTATAAAGGATAAAAATAGAATAGGCCTCTATATAGTGTCGGGAGTACTCTTGTGGTTATTGCTGGGTTTTATACTTTATCCAGCTTTAAAAACCCTGCAGTTGAGTTTGTTTGACCAAGGGGTATTCTCTATTGAACACTACTTGAACTTCTTTTCTACAGAGGTTTCAGTAGGTGCGCTTAAAAATACTTTCTTACTCGGTATACTGACAGTTATCGTGTGTGGTATTATAGGGACACTGCTGGCATTTATGGTACATTTTTTTGACTGTCCCTTCCGACAAGCTATTGATAAACTCTTACTTTTACCACTGGTCTTACCGGGTTTGATTATTGTCTTTTCTTTTGTTCAACTCTATGGGGAAAGTGGTTTGGTGACAAAGTCGCTGGAAATTTTATTTGATCTTAAAAGTCCCCTCTATAGTTTCAAGGGACTAAAGGGTATCTTATTTGTACATGCCTATACCCAATATATTTACTTCTATATGAATGTTGCTGTTGCTATTAAACACATTGATAAATCTGCTATTGAGGCGGCTAAAATTCTAGGTGCATCAAAGTTACATATCTTTAGGACGATCATAATTCCTTTTTTAAGACCTGCATTAATAAGCTCAAGCATTATAACCTTCATGAGTGGTATCGGTTCTTTTTCCGCACCAAGCATAATCGGTGGTCGATTTAAGGTGCTCACGACTCAAATATTATTGGCAAAGTCTAATAATTATATGGAGATTGCAGCGACACAAGTAACTATTTTAGTAATAGTCGCAATGGTCTATCTTTTCATAGCAAGACTATATGAAAACAAAGTAGCATTTGTAAACTCCGTAAGGACAGTAGCCATTGAACCAATAAGGATAGAGAACAAAGGCTTAAGAGTATTATTGATCTTGGTGATGTCTATCACAGTTGCTTTTATTCTCTTACCAGTGATCACAATTATAATACTATCCTTTGTAAAACCAGGGACTTGGATGATTGAGATCTTCCCAAAGGCATTTTCATTCGATAACTATATCAAAAAATTTACCAAATCAAGATCCTTTGCACCATTTCTAAACAGTATAAAACTGGCAGGCATAACAAGTTTACTCTGTATGATTATTGCAACAACAGCATCCTATATAATCGTGAAAACCAAACTTAAAGTAAAGTATTTAATCGAAGCCCTAGTGATGTTACCTTGGGCGATTCCAGCCAGTGCGATTGCAATTAATATTATCAACGCCTTTAATCATGGATCAGTTTTTACTTTCAATAGAATTTTGGTAGGGACGACAGTGCTTCTACCTATTGCTTACATCGTATCCTTATTACCCTTGATGGTGAGATATACATCTTTGTCCATGGCAAATTTGAATGATAACTATATAGAAGCCTCCAGTAGTTTAGGGGCAAATAGAATTCAGAGTTTAAGATATGTTATGCTACCTATAACAGCACCAGGGATTATTGCTGGGATGTTGCTGGTTTTTATAAGAAGTATGGGAGAATACTCGATATCCGTCTTTTTATATACGGTCTCTAACAAGCCCATATCCATAGCGATGGTCAATGCTATTTTTGAATATGAAATAGGACTTGCAATGGCTTATGGCTCATTGGTCATAGGACTGACATTTGTCTGTATTTATGGGATAAAATTATTAACGAATAAATAGAAATGAGGACTCAGGATGAAAGTTGAATATATTACGGATTCATTTAAAAAATACAATGAAGATAGCCATGGTTCTACAAAACATGCCTACTGGGTTTTAGATGGTGCATCAGCACTTAATAAACACAATTTTACAGATGCAGAGAATGATGTCTACTGGGTTGTAAATTGGTGGACAGACTACTTAGAAAGCCATCTTGATGAGATGAATCAAAGTATTGGGGCGATTATAGAAAGTGGCGTACACAAACTAAATGAGGCCTTTTCTAAGTTTGTTGACCTAGAAACACTTACAGCACTAGATGTTGTATCTCTGGGCATCTCAGTGGTTCGTATAAAGGATGACTCTATTGAATACTTTGTTCTTGGTGATGTAGAAGTCAATATGAAATTGAAATCAGGTGATTTTCTGTCCTTTACAGACACATCAATTAAGGCCTTTGATCAAAAGGTAATTGATCTAATGCGATCGGACAAATCACGACAGGAGAAGATTGTATTTAAGGACTTTACTCAACGAGAATTAGATCTTTTGAAAGTAAATCGTAGCAAAATGAACAGTGAGGAAGGCTACTACATATTAGCCCATGAGCACAAGGTTATTCAATATGGGATTCAAGGCAAGGTACCTAGAGATGCTGTAGAAACAGTTATGCTATATTCAGACGGATTTGCTCAGTTATATAATAGTTTTACCTTAGCGGAGGTTTTCCAAGAATCGAAGATGAAGGGCCTAAAGACAGTTGTCTTAAATTTAAGAAATCGGGAAAAAGACGATGCTAAAATGAAAAGTTATGAAAGACTAAAAAAACACGATGATGTGACGGCTATAAGCATTGAATTACCATAGTATAAAGCTATAAACAAAGAAAGACCTCGCTATTGCGAGGTCTTTGTTATTATTCGTATAAATTATTCTTTTAAGCTTCTGTATGCTTATAAGGCTTGTAGATAAAACCGATAAATGCTGCAATCAATAATAAAACAGATGCACTTGTAAAGGCAATCGCATATGAACCCGTCATATCCGCTATTTTACCACCGATCATAGGACCTACTATACCACCAACGCCCCATGCAGAGAATAAAATACCATAGTTAAGACCTAAGTTCTTAGTACCATAGTTATCACCACATGCAGATGGGAATACAGAAAGCATTGAACCGTATGAGAAGTAAATCATACATGCAGCTGCAAAGATTGGAACATAACCTGTTAAGCTATGGAACATGAATAATGCTAAAGCTTGCATGATATACAGTAATGTCATTGTTTTACCACGACCAAGTTTACCTGAGATCGCACCAGCTACTGGACGTCCTAATGCATTGGCAATCGCTGCAAAAGCAACCAATTGGAATGCTGCTGATTCACCAAGTGATACCTTAACAATCGACTTTAATCCACCAATTGTCATTAAGCCACCAGTTGCACCAGCGAAGAACATGAACCATAACATGTAAAATTCTTTTGTCTTTAACATTTCTTTAAATGTTAAATCGTATGATTTTGTTTTAGAAGTAGCAGCGTTAGGTGAAACAACAGGTGTTTCAGGATTCTTAACTAACTGTGCTAATGGTAATGTCATTGCTAGGAATAAGAAACCTAACATTCTAAATGACGTGAAAATATCATAGTTTGATAATAAGTACTTACTAAGTGGCACAATGTAAAGTGAGGCTAATCCAAAACCACCAACTACGATACCTGTAATAAGACCTTTTTTCTCAGGTGGGAACCACTTAACAGCAGGTGGTGTTGTAGAGGCATAACCAAGACCAATACCAGAACCCGCTAAAATACCAAATGAGAATACTAAACCTGGTAAACTCGTAAGTGAACCAGCTAAGATACAACCCAAACCAATAAGAAGTCCACCAGCAGTGGCTACAACTCTAGGTCCAAATCTATCCTGTAAACGACCCGCAGGGATCATCATCAGTGCAAACATAATGATTGCAACAGTGTAAGGTAGTGACGATTCAATCTTCGTCCACCCAAGTGAATCTTGTAACTTGCCTGCAAAAATACTCCAAGCATATAGCACCCCGAATGCTAAGTTGATACCAGTTCCAGCTAGAACTACTATCCAGCCACGTTTATTATTGTCCATAAATCCTCCCAAATATATAAATACATAAATATAATTGCCTCTCTAAGGATAGTTTTCTTTTTAACAATAGTCAATTACTTACGGAGAAATTAATAAAATATAATAGTATGCAGAAAAACAAAAGGAATTTACAAATAATGGAACAATGTTCTTTTACATAAAAAAGTTCCATCTAATTGTCATAACATCCTAGATTGGATGGGAATCTTTGGTATAATGGAACGGTAGGAACTGGAAGAAATGTTACATAGAAGGTAATTGATGTGTGGGAGTGCTAGAGCATGTGAACGAGGAGTGACAATATAATGATTAAGGACATTAATGAGTTTCCGCAAGAAGTTAACTCTTGGATAATTTTATCGGAAGATGTTTTTGTAAAAAGAATGGATAAGTCCACTTTTCTCCATAAAGGAACAGGAATTCCTAAAAAAATTCAAAATTTATGGGATATTTCTGATATGAAATCAACTAATAATAGAAAGCTAAAACTCATATATAATGATATTCATTTTGAGGCTAAAATTGATTGTGATGAAAAAGGAAGAACGAGACTATTTTGGTATTCAGACTTGAAGAATGTTATTTATGAAAAATATATGGAATTAGCTGTTTTATATAAGAACGATCAAACGGTGGATAAATCTCCACAAATGTTTTTTAAAAAGATAAAAAAGAATTCTTATGAGATAAAATTTGTTGATGTTATCAAATATGAAGATTATGTGCAAGAATCGGAAAGTGATTATTCAACTAATGGAAGCGAAGGCAAGACATATTATGTATTCAACAAGAAATATGAAAGAGATCCAAAACTAAGAAATTTAGCAATTAAAAAACATGGTTTGAAGTGCAGTGTTTGTAATTTTATTTTCGAAGTTAAATATGGTGAAATTGGTAAAGGTTTTATAGAAATTCATCATAAAAAACCTCTGTATATTAACGATTTTGAAGTTGAAGTCAACGTTGATAAGGATTTAGTTCCTGTTTGTTCGAATTGCCATAGAATGATCCATAGAAAAAGAAATTACTGTTTTGAGTATAGATGA
>JMSV01000144.1_pt1 | contig 10237 bp, 4 predicted proteins | sample 179021 | NCBI WGS metagenome assembly JMSV01 (sample SAMN02769581, study PRJNA246767) | bioreactor metagenome | isolation source: Culture-2 Bioreactor Bmz derived from microbial biomass from the upper 2 cm... | place: Germany: Bremen | collected day 87 after inoculation | reverse complement strand
TGTCTTGTTTGACTGACATTGGTTGCCACAGCAGAGAGGTTTGCTGCTGAGATGGATCGTCTCAGCTTTGATCTGACTGGAGTCGCTGAGTATAGAAGCTCGTTCAATGACATTCTGGAGTTCTCTAACGTTACCGGGCCATGAGTAGTCAAAAAGCTTCTTAAGTCCTTCCTGGCTGATTGTCTGCTCTTCTTTTTGCAATTTGTGGTTAAATTGCTGAAGAAAATGCTCAACCATAAGAGGGATATCTACAAGTCTTTCACGTAAGGGAGGTATCTGGACGGTTAGAACGTTAATGCGGTAGAATAAATCTTCACGAAAATCACCAGCTTCTACCATCTCGTTCAGATTTTTGTTGGTAGCGGTGATTACCCTTGCGTTTACAGGTATTTCTTCCACTCCGCCAATTCTTCGCACAAAACCGTCCTGAAGAACTCGTAGAATTTTTGCCTGAGGGGCGGGGGGCATATCACCTATTTCATCAAGAAAGATCGTACCGTTTTGAGCAGCTTCAAATAGTCCCGGTTTCCCTTTCTTTTTTGCACCGGTAAAGGCTCCGTCTATATATCCGAAAAGTTCACTTTCGATTAATGCTTCAGGGAGGGCTGCGCAGTTTATCGGGATAAAAGGTCCGGTCCTGCCGCTTTCAAAATGAATGGCTCTTGCGAAAAGTTCCTTTCCTGTTCCACTTTCCCCTGTAATGGAAACAATAGTTTCCAGTTCTGCAATTTTCTTGGCGAATGAAATGAGATTTTTGATGGATGAACTTTGTCCTATGAAGTCGTCAAAATTGATCTCAATAGGGGTCATCACTGCGTCCACCATTGCTTTTACTTCTTTGAGGTCTTTCATGAGAAGTACAGCCCCGACAAATTCACCTTGTGAATCATGAATTGGTTTTGCTGAACCGTAAAAATCCACTCTGCCGGTATTGGTTAAAGCCGATTTTCTTCTGCTAATAGGAATTCTTTTTTCCATGCACTCCATGAGGATATTATTTTTGGGTGTGATCTCTCCCACGTATGTATTGACGAGATTCTCATAAGGCATATTCAGAATACGGCAGGCTACACTGTTAGCTGTGTTGATGATCCCTTTGGAGTTGATCGATATTATGCCTTCGCTCATTCCATCAAACAGAATGCGGAACCATTTTTCTCTTTTTTCTTGAGGAAGTCTTTTAAGTTCAGTTTGGCTTTCGATGCCCGGAAGAGTTGAAAAGAGGGTAAGCAGGTCTTCGGTATCGATATTGTTTTCGGTGTTGTCAATTTCGACTGATATCTGAGCATAACCCTCTTTTTGCTCTACCTCCATACAGATGATATTCAGTGCCTTACGTGACATAAGTTTTGTTATGTCAAAAACAATACCGATACGATCCTTGAAAAGAAGCTTAAATTTTTTGCTTTCAACCATATTGCTTACCTTGTCGTGTGGAACCGGGGGCTGTTGAGGTTATGTTTATGCAAGAAAGCCAGTTTGGCAGGGTTTGAAGTTCTGGATATATTGAATATTAATTCAAAATTATTTTCAGAGAGTTTTGTATACTTGCCGGAAGTGTTCAGCCTAATTTATTTTTGGGTATATCAATCCTCATGTAACTTGGTGATTTTAGTCAGGAGAGACTCAGGAATATAATAGTTTGAATTGTTACATAGAAATATTTTGCTGAGATGTTCAGTTGTATTTCAAAAAAAAGCAAATATTGAGCCAAACAATAGATCTTGTTGTTTAGATTATTTAATCGAATTTAATATGAGTAAAAGTAGTTTAAAATCAGTGGCTTATGATTGAGAAGCACTAAAGAATGCTCTCCCTTGTCAAATAAAAGTAAGTGTTTTTTTCAATGATTTGAGTCTGTGTGGTAGTTTTAGGCACCATTTTTTGATACTTATGTTTTTAAATTGCTGCAATGAAACATAATTGTGTTTTGGTATCTTTTCGTGCCATTGGTATTTTTTTATGTCAAGGGAGCTAAATAGTAATTGCAACTGGGCTTTGTGTGAAAGTATGTCAAATTTGAGAAGAGATTCTGTTTTTTCATATTAATAGTAGTAATGCTCACTGGTTGTCTTATAGAAATACGTTGGTAAAGGGCTCTCCTTGAATTGTGGGCGTGGTAATGTTAAATTTATAATCTTGCAGTATTTAATTCCGCCCAGGAGGGCCAGTGTTGTATAGGTTTACAGCTCCTTATGTTTTCAACGCAGTAAAGAAACTACTTTTATGTATGTTTTTTTGCTTTTTTTTTATATTGGGATCAGCTGATGTTTCGAATTGCATTGTACAGAGTAAATATAATGGAACTCATGACAGGGGAACTGTTGATCGCATAGATAATGAGCTTGTCACTAATTCAGACATAACTTCCCTAGGTGAGACTAAAGATTCAGAGCCTGACTATAGTGCCTTTGTTCAGCTTACAGGGCTGCTCTTTCTTGTCGTCTTACTGGTGTTCGTGTGGAATCGAAAATTATCTAAATTAAATGAGTCTCTTAATGCTGAGATCTCACAGCGAAGGCGAATGGAGAAAGTTCATACTGCTCTCAACCGTATTGCGCTTGCTGTTACAGAGGTAGAGGGGATTAATGAGTTCTATCATATTGTACAAAATCAGGTGAACAAACTTATGTTCGCCCGTAATTTTTTGTTGCGTCATATGACAAAGAAATTCAACGAATCAGTTTTACATATTTTTCAGATCAGCTTGAAGAAGTGCCGGAGGACCGGAGATTAGGATACGGGCTTGTTGATTATGTATTGCGTAGAGGGACTGCTCTATATGTTGATAAAGCCGTACGTGAGAGGCTCGGTAAAGAAGGACGATTCGAAACCATAGGTAAAGAAGCTGCCTACTGGTTGGGAGTTCCTCTTAAGTTCAAAGGGGATGTTCTCGGAGTTATTGCAGTTCAGAGTTATGATGAGCAAATTGTCCTGACCAGATCTGACCTTGAAATCCTTATTTTTATTTCATCCTATGTTGGATTGGCTCTTGAGCGTCTCTATCTTCTTGAGCAGGGCCGGGAGCAGACTTCAGCTTTAAAGGAAAGTGAGTCCCGGTTCAGAAGGCTTTTTGAAGAGACAGGGGATGCCACCTTGTTGCTTGAAGATCAAATTGTCATAGAGTGTAATCCGGCGGCTTATCAAATGTTAGGGATGTCCAGTCGCGAAGAGTTATTGGGAGTGACGGCAGATGAGTTATCTCCCGTTATTCAGCCTGATGGAGTCTCTTCAAAAAAACTTATTTCGAAACTTATTAATGATGCTCTTGTGAAGGGAGGGCATCGATTTGAATGGATTGTCTTGAAAAAAGGCGGTGACCCTTTCCCGGCTGAAATCCTGATTACCCCCATCTCCTACAGGGGAAAGGATGTCTTGCATATTGTTATGCGTGACATCACAGAAAGGAGGGAAAGAGAAGCAGCCTTTATCGAAAGAGAGGTTAAGTATAAAGCTCTTTTTGAATTTTCCGGCGATGCAATTCTCCTGATGAACTCAGAACATAGAACGATAAGTGCCAACCCGGAAGCTGTGTCTATGTTCAGATGTTCTTCTGAGGAGGAATTCCTTTCTTATGGCCCGGAAACTTTCTTGCCGGCAGTGCAACCCAATGGACGTTCTTCTATAGTGATGTTTTGGGAAAAAATGGAGATCGTTCTTGAAACAGGGGGCCTCGATTATGAAGTTGTTTGCAAAAGGCTTGATGGAGATGAATTTTTTGCCAGTGCAAGAGTTCGTAAAATGGTTGTTGGCGGGGAGATTCTGTTTCAAGGGACTTTCAGTGATATTACTGAGCGCCACAAAGCTAAAGAAGATATAGAACGCTCTGTTTCTCTTTTGACTGCCACCATTGAGTCTTCTGCTGATGGTGTTCTGGCTGTGGATGGGTATGGACGTGTTGTTGCATGGAACAGCTCCTTTTCAACAATGTGGAATATTTCCGATTTTGACCTTGATTCGGGAATTGTTTCCGATGTTTTCGGATTTATTGTGGAACAAGTCGATGAGCGGGGATCAAGGATCTCAAATCTTTGGGATTATTCCCTTGAATCTGATGTTGGACAAGTTGATGAACTTTTTTTGAAAGATGGAAGGATTATTGAAAGATATTCCAACCCGCAGCGTATAGGGCTTGATGTTGTGGGGCGGGTTTGGAATTTTCGTGATGTTACTGACCGCAGGCTGAGCGAGAAGGCTTTGCAGGAATCATATCACCGTCTTAACGATATTGTTGAGTTTTTACCTGATCCGACCATGGTTGTGGATACACAAGGAGTTGTTCTTGCATGGAATAAGGCTATCGAAGACGTAACCGGCGTAAAAAAAGAAGATATTCTCGGTAAAGGGAATTATGAATATGCGCTCCCATTCTATAATGAAAGACGTCCCATCCTGATTGACTGTGCTCTTGCTAGTTTTGTTGATTTCCCATCTGATAAATATGAATCAGTGCAGTGTAAAGGAGATATCATTTACGGTGAGGTCTTTACTCCAAACGCTTTCGGAGGTGAGGGAGCATACTTATGGGGTGTTGCGGGACCTTTGAAGGATGAGACCGGCGAAGTAGTTGGTGCTATTGAGTGTATGCGAAATATAACTGATCGCAGAAGGGCCGAGCAGGAGTTTAACCGGGCAAGGCTTGAGGCAGAAGCTGCAACAAGAGCCAAGTCGGAATTCCTTGCCAATATGAGTCATGAGATAAGAACTCCAATGAATAGTATTATTGGTTTCGGACATCTTTTAGAGGTTTCTCCGCTTGATCTCAGTCAGAAAGAGTATCTGGGGAAAATGCTGTCGTCAGCAGACTCTCTTTTATCGATTATTGATGATATTCTCGACTTTTCCAAAATTGAAGCCGGAAAATTTGTGCTGGAAAATGTTGAATTTGAACTTGATGATGTGCTTGGCAAGATCTGCAATATGGTTGCTATCAAAGCAGAGCAGAAAGGTATTGATTTCATTCTTTCGGTGGGCCAGGAGGTGCCGCATAGAATTGTCGGTGACCCCTTGCGATTGGAGCAAATCCTGACAAATCTGGCTAATAACGCGGTCAAATTTACCAGCAGTGGAGAAGTTGCCTTACTTATTTCCTGCAGGAATCAGTCAGAGGAAAAGGCGGATATTGAGTTTGCGGTCAAAGACAGCGGTATCGGTCTGGATCCGTCAGAAATAGACGGCCTCTTTAAATCCTTCACACAGGCAGATGCCTCAACGACACGTAAGTATGGTGGAACCGGCTTAGGTCTGGCGATAACCAATAGTCTTGTTTCTCAAATGGGTGGCAGTATTGATGTAGAAAGTGAACTGGGGCATGGAAGTATTTTTTCATTTATTACTGCTTTTGATGTAGTTCAGAGCGCAACAGATTTCGTGTTTCCTGAAAATTTGCAGGGAATGAAAGCCCTTGTGGTTGATGACAGCAAACTGGCTCAGACTTTTATGGAGGCGACATTGAAGGGAGTCTCTTTTGATGTGTCTCTTGAGTCATCAGCTGTGAGCGCCATTGAGCTTTTAAAGTCGGCAGCTAAGAAAGGGCCGGGATTTGATATTGTTTACATGGATTGGAAAATGTCAGGACTTAGTGGACTTGAGGCTGTCTCTATAATTAGGGATACTGCTTATCTGGAAGATGTTCCCGTCATTCTAATGGTCCCGGTTGATGCTGCTGATGAATTTAAAAAGAAGGCAGCCCTCAATGGAGTTGACGGGTTTATTACAAAACCGGTGACTCGTTTTTCGCTGTATGAATCATTACGAAATGAGTTTGGTGTGGGGAATGATTTTTGCTTTTTGCCTGAAGACGAAGTTCTTATCCCTCTTGAAGAGGATTTTCAGGACAAAAAATCACGAATTTTGCTGGTGGAAGATAATGCCTTGAACCAGCAAGTGGCCCAAAGGATGCTTGAAGGACTTGGGGTTAAGGTAGATGTTGCTGTTAATGGGCGCAAAGCTTTGGAAGCTTTGTGGTCGCATCCGTATGACCTTGTTTTAATGGATATCCAGATGCCTGAAATGGATGGTCTGACGGCAACGCGTTTGATCAGATCTGATGAACGTTATGCTCGTTTACCTATTTTGGCTATGACCGCGCACGCCATGCAGGGAGATCGTGAAAAGAGTTTAGAAGCGGGAATGAACGAACACCTTACCAAGCCGATTGACCCTGAATTACTTAGAGAGGCTTTGAATAGATTTTTGAACAAGAGTATTGTTCCGTACAAACCTATCGCGGTAGAAAATGACGCTGAACCAGAGTTACCTAAGGTCTCGGGAATAGACTGTGAGCGCGGGCTGAAGAATATTGGTGGAAATAAAGAAGGGTATCTTCGTGTGCTGCACGGATTTAAAAATGATTATGGTAATTTCTCAAGAGAGTTGAAACGGTCTTTTGAGGATTCTGGACTGGAAAAGGCTGCAGCAATGCTTCATTCTTTAAAAGGTGTGGCTGGTAATATCGGTGCTTTCCGTCTTTATGAGCTGTGTCGGATACTTGAAAGTGATATCAGAGAGGAAAGGAGGGCTGAGTATGAATCTGATTTTAATGTTTTTTCAACTGAACTGAAAATGATAATCAAGGATCTCAGTGCCGTTTCGAAAGTTTTAGAAAGAAAACCTCATGAGTATATTTATGACGAAGAAAAAAGTATTAATCTCATAAGCAAACTGTATATAATGCTTGGAGAAGGTGATGCAGAGTCATATTATCTGCTTGATAAGTTACGTAAATATTTTAATCCCGAGCAGTTTGAGGTTCCTCTGGATGAATTAACCCGTAATATTGAAAATTATGATTTTGATGATGCCAGAGAAATCCTTGAAACAATTGCAGCAGAATTAGGTGTCAGCCTGTCTGGAAGGTAGCTTGATGGAAGAAGACAAACAAAAAATATTGGTCGTTGATGATGAAAGGTTGAACTTGAATGTCCTTTCTGACCTTTTGCGGCAGGATTATAAAGTTATTTTGGCAAAAAACGGCAATCAGGCTCTGGACCGTGTGAGCACTGATAATCCTCCCGATTTGATATTACTTGACGTGGTAATGCCTGAGATTGACGGGTATGAGGTTCTTCGTAAAATAAAGGATAACGAGAAGACCAAAAATATTCCGGTAATTTTTATAACCGCCCTTGATTCTAAACAGGACGAAGCACGTGGACTTGAAATGGGGGCTGTTGATTATATTCGTAAACCTTTTCATCCACCCATAGTTAAAGCAAGAATTAAAAACCATTTGACCATTGCCCGTCAGCGAAAGTTATTGGAAGGTCTTGCTAATCTTGATGGACTAACGGAAATGCCGAATCGTAGAAGTTTTGAAATAGCTTTTGAGAAAGAGTGGAACAGATGCCGTCGCTCCGGAGGAGAATTGTCTTTAGCATTGTTGGATGTTGATTGCTTTAAACAGTACAATGATAATTATGGACATACTGCCGGAGATGACGTTCTCAAAAAAGTTGCGGGAGTTCTTATAAAGGAGGCAAAACGTCCGGCTGATCTGGCTGCCCGGTATGGAGGGGAGGAGTTTGTTATTTTGCTTCCTGAAACTGATGCAAAAGGGGCGGAGTATATTGCAGAGAAAATTCGCACTTCAATAGCTGAACTTAATATTAAGCACGAGTATTCCTCTGCAAGCAGAGTTCTAACAGCCAGCCTTGGAGGGGTAACCATGTTTGCCTCAAATGCTGTGGACGCACATGATCTTATTGTGGGGGCTGACTCAATGCTTTACGAAGCCAAACACAGAGGTAGAAATCTAGTGCAGTGGGCGGACTTGACTTAGAATTTTTAAATATAGTTTTTATTCTTTAGTATTTATAGGAAACCAAATCTCATAAGTGGTTCCCTCATCCGGCGCGCTTTTACATTCAATACGACCTTTTAGTGCCTGCGTAATTATATTATACACCAAGTGCATACCGAGTCCGGAGCTTCCAGAACTTCTTGCTGTTGTGTAAAACGGTTCAAATACTTTTGACAGCTGTTCGCTTCCCATGCCTACGCCATCATCAGCATAAGTCAGCAGAATACCATTTCCGCTTTGTTTTGCCTCAATTTTAATATTTCCATCATTCCGGACAGGGAAAGCATGTATGAGAGAGTTGCTTACGAGATTACTTAACACCTGCATAAGTGATCCGGGAGGGATGTTTACTTCAAATCCACTGGGGCAGTCCACTTCAAGTTTGTGACCATATTTTTTGAGTTTGGGCTTTAAGGAAAGAAGGATGCCTTGAATATATTCGTTCAGGTTTACCTGTCTGATGTCGTCTGATGCCTGATCCACTGCCAGCTGTTTAAAGTTGCTGATAAGACTTGCGGACCGTTCAAGGTTTTTCACGATACTATCGATAGCTTCTTTTCCTGTGTTCAGGCATTTATCAAGATCAGATTTTTTCATTGTCCCCGCTTCAAATGTTTCGCGCAGGTCACTGATCATTTCTTTCATAAATGATGCGCTGGTTACGCTTATACCTAATGGAGTGTTAATCTCATGGGCTATGCCTGCAACCAGTTCACCGAGTGAAGCCATCTTTTCTGTTTCAACGAGTTTGTCTTGTGTCTGACGCAGTTCATCCATTGATTTTAATAGCGCGGAGTTAGCATTTTCCAGCTCTGTTGTGCGCATGGAAACTCTTTCAACCAGTTCTTTGTTCAGGGATTGCAACTCTTGTTCAACTTCTTTGATGCGGGTTATATCCATTGAAATTGTCAAAATGGCAGGAGTGTTGTCCTCTGTGGATATATACGGAACTCGCGTGGTTTCAATCCAGTGGATATTTCGTGCTTCATCAAGGAAACTTTCCTCTGTAAGCAGCTTTTCATTACGTTTGAGGACCATGCGGTCATCTTCCATGATGCGGGTTACTTCAACCGGATTTTTTATTATATCTGGAAGATGTTTTCCTGTTATTTCATCTACTTCAAGCCCCATCTTTTCGGCTTTAATACTGTTGATTAATAAAAATTTACCGTCGATGTCATTAGCAAAAATATCCTGAGGTAGCAGATCTATTATCTGCCTAAGTCGCGCTTCACTTTCGTGGGCTTTTTTCATGGCTTGTTTATTTTCAGTCACATCAAGTCCCTGCAGCAAAATGAAATCAGCACTTTCTGTACTGTCTATCTGGACCGGAGAAAAAGTCCATATGAAAAATTTCTCTTCTCCTGATTCAGAACTGACAGGTATTTCAGCAACCGGTGAAGTGTGTCCGCCAGCAGCCTGTTGCAGGTTTAGTTCAAGCTTTTGATGGTACTTTTGGGGAAAAAAATTGTAAGATTATAGCCTTGAATTACAGAGCTTGAAAATCCGGCCAGTTCTTCAGCTGCTGGATTCATATCCAAGATACTCCCTGTAAGATCACAGTTGATGATGGGGGCTTTAGCCGATGAAAAAAGTCTTGATATGTATGTGCTGTTTTCATCAAGTCTGGAAACCATTGTCTCCAGACTTGATCCGAGTTGATTGAATTCTTTGACCTGTCCGTGCTGAAATGAAATATCACGGTCACCTTTAGCCACAGAGTGGGCATATTGGGTGAGTGTTTTTAGGGCTTTAAGAATCCTTTTCTGGAGGGCCCAGGCTGTAAGTATTGCCAGCAGGGTTGCCAGAGAAAGAAGGATTCCAAGGTTTTGCATATAGTTCTTTTTTAGTGACTGGAAAGAAGGATTCTTGCGGGAAAATGTAAATATGAGAGGGCTGTCTGATTTTCCGCGCATCAATTCGATGTTGGTAAAAATCAGGTCTTCTTTTATAAGTATTTGTCCAGGTGTGGCTTTTTCAGTCCAATCTATGAGTGCCCTCATTTCTTTCCCTGAAGGATTTGAAGTACTGATGATAAGTCTTTGTTTGCTGAACAGGGCTGCATTTATGGAGACTGAAACTTTTTTAAGGTTATCGATGAATGATACGTTGGAGTTCAGGTCAATACCACCGTATAAGGTCCCGAGAATCTCTCCGGATAATTTATCGAAGATAGGTACAGCACAGATCATCATGGTGCGAATGTTGCTCATTGATCTGAAAGACAGGCACCCCCATGTGGGGGAGGTGCTCATTGTATTTTTGAATTTGTTACGCAGTTGTACTATTGGTAATTCAATTATTCCGGCTTCAATCCAGTTCTGTCCGCTTTTATATACGCTAAGTACGTCAAGCAGATAACCTTGCCTGGAGCTCATGAAATCATATAATTTTTGATCAATATATTCTGTTTTTTCTGATTCCAGAGATTTTTTG
>JMSV01000143.1_pt1 | contig 10241 bp, 11 predicted proteins | sample 179021 | NCBI WGS metagenome assembly JMSV01 (sample SAMN02769581, study PRJNA246767) | bioreactor metagenome | isolation source: Culture-2 Bioreactor Bmz derived from microbial biomass from the upper 2 cm... | place: Germany: Bremen | collected day 87 after inoculation | reverse complement strand
AACATACACAATTGAAGCTTTAATGCATGATGGAAAAGCCTTACAATCAGGAACATCACATAACTTAGGACAACATTTCTCTAAGGCATTTGATATTTCATTCCAAGGTAGAACTGGCGAGCAAGAATATCCTCACCAAACATCATGGGGTGTATCAACAAGACTTATTGGTGGTTTAATCATGGTTCATAGTGATAACAGAGGTCTTGTATTACCACCTAAGATTGCACCAACACAAGTAATGATTATTCCAATCGCTCAAAAGAAAGAGGGCGTATTAGATAAAGCATACGAATTAAAAGCAGCACTTCAACAAGCAGACGTTAGAGTTGACCTTGATGACAATACAAACTACTCACCAGGCTGGAAATTCAATGAGTACGAAATGAAGGGTATGCCACTTAGAGTAGATATCGGACCTAGAGATATCGAAAACAATCAAGCAACTGTAGTAAGAAGAGACACACTTGAAAAGTTCACTATTTCATTAGATGGTTTTGCTGAAACGATTCAAGAATTACTTACGACAATGCAAAGCGACATGCTTGAAAAAGCAAGACGTGAAAGAGACGAAAAGACTTATGCAATTGAAAGTTATGATGACTTCAAGCAAAAGCAAAAAGAAAACCCAGGATTTGCTAAGGGTATGTGGTGTGGTTGTGCAGACTGTGAAGCAAAGATCAAAGAAGAAACTGGTGCTACAATTAGATGTATGCCATTTGAACAAGAAAACTTAAGTGATAAGTGTCACTTCTGTGGGGCAGATGCCAAGCATATGGTTTATGTAGCAAGAGCTTACTAGTAAATAAAGTAAAACACCTTTCAATTTGAAAGGTGTTTTTTTTATAAGTTCGATCTATAAGTTTGTATCTCAGGATATTTTCTAATATGGAAGTGATACCAAATAACAAGGATAACCCCTTTGAAAACACTAGAAATAGTAATACTCCACCAAACACCATTAAGACCTAATAGGTGAGGTTGTGATAAGTATATAGCCATTGGAATGCGCAGGGCGTTAAAAGCAATGCTGACAATAGAAGGTGGCATTGTTTTACCAAGTCCATTAAAAGCACCTGCCGTTGTAATCTCAATACACATAAAGAGTTGAGATAGTCCAAGTATTTGTAGGTAGTCTATACCCAGTCGGATAGCTTCAGCTTCGGGAATAAATATAGAGAAGATTGGTCCAGCAGCTAACACCAATAGTAAAGTGTTGAATATACCAAGACCAAGTGCAATCTTCATGGATGTAAAATACCCTTTCCAAAGTCTGTCCCAGTTGCCAGCACCATAATTTTGTCCAAAGAAGGCGCTAATAGCAACGGCAAATCCACTGGCTGTCATCCAAGAGATTGCTTCGACTTGAGACCCAACCTTTTGAACTGCAATGGGAAGTGGTCCCCACTGACCGATAATTCTAGCAATTAGCATTGAGAAAAAAGTAAACAATGCACTGTTACAAGCTATTGGAAACCCTATTTTTACAATACGCTTTATATGTTTCATATTTGGTCGTCTTAAGAAATTAACATGACCAAAAGGTGTTTTATTTGTCTGTAATTCAACTAAGAATACGATGGTTACAATAGCTTGTGATGCGATAGTTGCAATTGCAGCACCATTGACTCCAAGTGATGGTATTGGTCCAAATCCAAAGATTAAAAGTGGATCTAGTATCATATTGGCAACAAGACCAACGGTATTAATTCTAAAAGGCGTTTTACTATCCCCAGAGCCATTAAAAATAGCCGAAAAAACAGGTGGACTGAACATGAAAATTGTTCCATAACCTATGATTGATAGGTAAGAGACCGCCATTTGGTTCACTGCTGGATCAGGGATATTAAAGAAGGCAATAAGTGATTCCTTAAAGATAAGAATCATTAAACCATAAAGCCCTGCAAGTAATATGTTTAATTGTAAAGCACTTCTAGCCGCGTTTCTAGCATCTTTATAACGTTCACTTCCAATACCTTGTGCAACAAGAACTTCTGCACCCGTTTTACATAATACAATTAATGAAAAACTGAGCCACATATAGAAACCAGCAGTACCGACAGCCGCAACTGCATCACTACCAACACGACCTATCCATATCATATCTGTTAGATTGTATGCCATTTGTAAGAAGGATGTTCCCATTATAGGAAGGGCCATCTTAATAAGGGCTTTGAGTATATTTCCTTGTGTTAAGGATACGTTTTTATTCTTCATTAGTCTCTCCTTGCTGTAATCATTATTATAGTATAGACCTTTTTTTAGAGGATGTATATGGTATGATGAAGTTATTATAAAACTGTAAAATTAAGAGGTGACTTATGAAAGTATTAGCCATTATGGGCAGTCATAGAAAAGGACGTAATACAGAACTTGCGCTGGATACTTTTCTATCGGGGCTTCCTGAAGACGTAATTATAGACAAAGAATATTTACTTGGAAAAGACATTAAGGTATGTGCAGCTTGTGGTTATTGTGAAAACAATTATGCCAAATGTGTTTTTAATGATGACATGACGACACTTTATGAAAAGTTTAAATCCGCAGATGCCATTGTATTTGCAAGTCCAGTCTACTTTAATAGTGTAACGACATTGATGAAAATAATGATAGACCGTGTACAAATGATTTTCGCTTGTGATTTTGCTTTTAAAAAATCCTTTGTATCCAAAGAAGGCAATAAGAAAAAGGGTTACTTGATATCCCTTGGTGGTGCAAGAAAATATGAGAAACAGTTTATTGGATCGGATATATCTATGAACCTAGTCTTCAAAGATATTCATGCAGACTTTAGCGGGCATTTTCAAATATCTGAAACAGACCGTTATCCTTTAGAAGGAAGAGCATCAGATCTAGAGGCTTTAAGAGAAGCAGGAAAAAACTTCTTATAAAGTAGAAAAGAACATATACTTGTCACCAGATTGTCACAGACCTCCTTTAAACTTAGAGTAACAAAAGTAATTAAGAGGAGGAAAACAACATGAAAAAAGTATTTGTATTATTAATGGTGATGGTATTAGCTATGAGTGCAACAGCTTTTGCAGATGACACAGTGGCAACAAGAGGCTTGAGAAGAGGGCTAGAATTAGAAGGTGCAGAACTAGAAGCATTTCATGAGGAAATGCTTGCTGAAAAACAAGTTTGGATTGATGCACTTGTAGAAGCAGGAGATATTACTGCAGAAGAGGGTCAAGCATTCATAAACAGAATGCAAGAAGGCTTTGAAAACTGTGATGGCGAAGCAAAAGAGTATGGCAAACAGTTGTCTATTGGTTCAGGTAAAGGATTTGGTGCAATGTCAGGCCAAAGAAGAGGCAATGGTAGAGGCATGGCTAATGGATCACAAGGTGGATGGTCAACAAGAGAATAGTAAAATGAAGACGTTTATTTAATTGAGAATAAACGTCTTTTAATATTAAAAAGGATTTTGGGTATTAAATAGAGAAGTATATTTTCAGAAGCTTATTGAGGTGTTGTAATGAAGAATGTTTCAGTATTAGTAGTAGAAGATGAAAACCGTATAAGAACAATGATTACTAAATACTTACTTAATGAGGGGTATGAGGCTATTGAGGCATCAAATGGTGAAGAGGCACTGGCCTTACTCGAAAAAAAAGAAGTTGATTTAGTCGTTTTAGATGTTATGATGCCAATCATGGATGGTTGGTCTTGTCTGCGTGCCATAAGGGAAGAGGACGATTCTTTGCCTGTGATTATGTTAACGGCAAGAGGAGAGGAAGATGACAAACTCTTTGGCTTTGAGTTAGGTGTCGATGATTACATAACGAAACCCTTTAGCATAAAGGAATTGATGGTGCGTATAAGAGCCTTGCTTAAACGCTCGGGCCTAAAAACCATTGAGGATCAATTAAGTTTTGGAAACCTTGTGATCAGCACAAAATCACATCGTGTATTAATAGAGAATGAAAAAATAGAGTTAACGGCGACAGAGTATGATCTCTTGTTGTATTTTGCCAACAATATAAACCTTGCTCTCAGTCGTGAAACGATAATTGATAGAATCTGGGGCTACGACTATTTTGGTGATTTGAGAACAGTAGACACCCATGTGAAACGCTTGAGAAAGAAAATTGCCAAGGGTGATTTTATAATAGAAACAATAAGGGGCGTTGGTTATCAAGCGAGGTGCTGTGATGAATAAATCCATAAGAAGCAAGTTGTTTAAATGGAATATTGCACTTGTCCTAATTGTGATTATATCAATGTTTGTTGGTGTTCAATTGTTTTCTGAGCAGATATATAAGCAGAAAACAATACAACTATTAGAAGACGAAATTACTCTAATTAACACCACGATGAATACGGGAGATGTTGAGCTAGCGATTTTATCTATGGACTCCAGCGCTTTCCGATTAGGTGCATCGCTTTTGCTATATAGTGACGCGGGTGAGCTCATCTTTATGTCGAGTCAGAGTAGCCAGAGTATGGGACCAGGTATGGGTTCTGGCATGGGACGCGGTAAGAACAGTAGTGCTATGGGTGGTAATAGTGATTTTGGCCTAAGTGTAGAAGAAGGCAAATTAACGGCGTCAGTTATGACTTCAGGCAAGGCACTTTTATTTTATCGAGCAGTCTTAGACAATGGCAACCACCTAGTTATTCAGCTAGCAGAAGAAAAGATAGAGGACGCCTTGTGGGTTTTTAAGGAACTACTCTTATATGTGAGTGTCCTAGCTCTAACGATTGCTCTTCTTGCAAGTGTGATCATGTCAAAACAATTAAGCCAACCAATTGTTGCACTCAAAGAAATTGCAGAAAGTATAAAATCTTTGGATTTCGATAAAAGTTATACTGGCACACACCAAGATGAAATTGGAGAATTAGGTGAAAGTTTAAATGCCTTATCTATAGAACTTGAAAGCACAATAAAAAAATTGAAACTGGAATTAGATAAAGAGAAAACAATGGATGCGCTGAGAACACAATTTGTTGCACAGGCATCCCATGAACTTCAAACACCATTGACGGTTATTAGTAATTATATTGAAGCAATAGAAGATGACATGATTAGTCGAGAAGAGATGCCAGACCATGTAAAAGTCATTCAGGATGAAATCGAAGGGGTGAGCTTACTTGTTAGGGGTCTGTTAGATCTAAATCAGTTACGCAGTGGAAAGTTTAAGTTTGCATTTGAAAGCTTTGATATTACAGAACTTATACAAAGTGAATTAGAAGTTTTCAAGGCCCATAAAAGTCTTGTAGACTTAAGGATTCATAGTGAAATAATAGATGAGCGTTTTATGGTGTTAGGGGATACAATGCGACTGAAGCAAGCCATAAGAAATCTGATGACCAACGGTATAAAGCATAGCGATGGCCAATTACTAATTGCTACAAGAATCGATTCAGATATTATTGAGTTTAGTGTTGAGAATTCAGGAAAGGCAATAAAGGAAGAGGCCTTAAAGACGCTTTGGGAAGTTTTTTACAAAGAAGAGGGCAATCACAAAAAAGGTACTGGCTTGGGCCTTGCTATTACCAAAGCTATTATAGAACAACATAAGGGAAACTGTGGCATAGAGAATACAGCCATAGGCGTCAAAAGTTATTTTAGATTACAGAGACAAACTTAAAGGAGTGACCTGATTTGAAAGAATATGGATTGGCTTTGGCTGGTGGTGGTGCAAAAGGGGCTTACCAGTTTGGTGTCTGGACAGCGCTTCGCGAAATGGATATTGAAATTAAAGGGGTTGTTGGGACATCCATAGGGGCTTTAAATGGTGCAGCTATTATTCAAGAGGATTATGAAGCCCTCTATGAATTGTGGCATAACCTTAAAGCATCTTATGTCTTGAATATAAGTGATGAAGTGTACAATAAAATTAGAAATGTGGATTTTGCTAGTACTTCTTTTTCTGAGTTGTTTGACGAAGTCAAGAAAACTATAGATTTAGAAGGAGTGGATATCACTCCACTAAAAGATCTGATTCATTCCTTAATAGATGAGAAAAAAATCCGGGAGAGTGGCATAGATTTTGGACTTGTAACCGTTTCATTGACAGATCTGGAAGCATTAGAATTATTTGTTGAAGACATACCTGAAAATCAATTAAAAGAATACTTATTGGCAACAGCCTACTTACCATTTTTCAGGCGAGAGCGCTTACATGGTAAGTATTACTTAGATGGTATGTATCATAATAATTTACCAACCAATATGTTGGTTAGTAGAGGCTACACCAACATTATAGAAGTGCATTTAAAATCAAAAGAAGAATCACGACCTGATTATGGCGAGCATGTGAATATAATTGAAATCAAACCAAGTCAACCCCTTGGGCGGGCTCTCGATTTTGATCAAGAGAACTCACGAAAAAATATTGATCTGGGTTACTATGACACCTTAAGAGCCTTTAAAGAGTTAGCGGGTGTGTATTACTATTTTGATTTAGATGTGGAAGCTTTTTATTATATACAGAAGTTTCATGGTTTTCAGATGAATACGATTTCAAAATTCTATGAGATCTTAGGTATTTGGGCGACGCCACAAGCTCGAGGATTTTTCGAAGACATTATCCCAGAATTGATTAAGGGCTTGGATCTAGAACGGGACGCAAGCTATTTAGACTTTATTATTGCTGCTTATGAACATCTTGGAAAAGAATATGAGCTTCCAAGATTTCAATTATATACTTTTAAGGATTTTACGGAAAGAGTTTACAAACAGGCTAGGATTAAGAGTTGTGAACAAGAGGAAGAATCAGGTTTGGATGCGATAAAGAACTTTTTTTCAAAAGAGCAGAAAATTACAATGGCATTAGAATTAATGGTTTGTGAAATGGGAAGAGTTGAAAAATAGTGTGCTTCGATTATAATAATAGTGAGAGCAAAGAGGAGGCTATAATAATGAGCGAGAATTATAAATTTAATCAACATAAGACCTGTGAGTATTTTCCCTGTCATGAAGTAAAGGATGAAAGCACGTTCAACTGTTTATTCTGTTACTGTCCATTGTATTTATTGGGTGAAGAATGTGGCGGTAATTTTAAATATTCAGAGAATGGCTTTAAAGACTGTTCAGGTTGTCTTGTGACACACGGACCAAATAGTTTTGATCATGTTATGAGCAAAATGGGCATGATTATGGAAAAAACAAAAAAATAAATAAACTGAATTATAAAGGGTTGTGATAAACAGCCCTTTCTTTGTAAACAAATGGGGGAATACTTGTCATGAAATCAAAAAAAGTTTATAAATGGATATTACTATCCTTATTTATAGTGATGATGATTGCTGGTGTTGGACGTGGAGAAATGGCTGTTGTTTTAGACAAGGCTGTTCGTATATGTTTGGAGTGTATTGGCATTGGTTAAATTCAAGAGGCAGTGGGTGCAACTTTTTTCGACGGTATCAAGCAATAGTTATCTAAAAGGGTTTGCGGATGGAAAAATATATAAAGGGCCATTAAAGAATGTTTGTTCACCTGGTTTAAATTGTTATTCTTGTCCAGGTGCATTAACATCCTGTCCAATTGGTGCGCTTCAAGCAGTGCTTGGCAGTGCAAAGTATTGGTATTCACTTTACGTCGTTGGTATGATTGGTGCTTTGGGACTTATACTAGGCCGATGGATTTGTGGTTTTTTATGTCCATTTGGATGGTTTCAAGAACTGCTTTATAAAATAAAATCTAAGAAGTTTGGTCTACCTAAGTGGAGCAAATGGATTAAGTATGTTTTGTTACTTGTTTTTGTCATCCTGATACCATTAACAGTGACCAATATAATCGGATTAGGAGATCCTGCTTATTGTAAGTACATCTGTCCTGTTGGCACATTAGAGGGTGGCATTCCACTTGTTTGGATGAATCCTGCCTTACAACAAGCCATTGGTCTTTTGTATTATTGGAAATTAACGCTTTTAAGCCTTGTCGTGTTAGGAAGTGTATTAATATATCGTCCATTTTGTAAAGTGCTTTGTCCCTTGGGGGCAATTTATGCAGTTTTTAATAGGATTAGTTTTTATCAGTACGCTGTGGATGATCATAAGTGTATCTCCTGTGAAGCATGTAGCAAAGTGTGCAAAATGGATGTAGAGATGTTTAAAACGCCTAATCATACAGAGTGTATTAGATGTGGTGATTGTAAAGATGTTTGTCCAACTGTAGCAATTTCTTCAGGCTTCAATATTGATAAAGTTAAGTCTTTATAATTGGACTGGAATACCTGAATTTGAATGTAAATAGGCCTATGCTATATAAATTTAATAGCTCTTTTTATGATTTGGAGAGAAAAGAATGAAAAGTAGATATGATAATATAGAAAATGATCCAGTGATTAGAGTTATAGAATAGATCACTCGTTTATGACGTGTTTTATCGAACTCACGAAGCATTTTAGAAAGAAATTCAGAAGTGTATGTTTAAATTGAGTCAGATTTAAGCTAATTTAATGAAACTTAAAGGATGAATATGGTAAGATAAAATTAGAAATTCATAGTTTATAAGTGCTATATACAATGCTTTCCTATAAGATAGGAGTCTTAGTTATTAGAAATGAGGTTTTATGTCCATTGAATATGAAATAAGAGTTCTTGAAATAGATGTATGCGAAATAAAAAAAAAATTAGATGACTTGGGTGCAAGAAAAATTGGAGAGTTTGATTATAGAAGATTTATATATGATGTCGAATCGGTTGCGCTATATAGTTTTTGTAGACTAAGGACAAATGGAGTTGAAACTACGTTAGCATTAAAAGAAGTTTGTCACTCTGAAGTAGGGGGAACCTATGAATATGAAACAAAAGTGGATGACTTTGATACTATGCATACGATTCTAAATAAATTGGGATATAATCATATTCGATATATAGAAACTAAACGTTGTAGTTATATATTGGACGATATGGCTATTGATATTGATACGTGGCCAACTGTACCTACTTTTTTGGAAATTGAAGGAAAGTGTAAAAAAGATGTATATTGGATGGCAAATAAGTTAGGTTATTCAAAACAAGATATATTAGAGATGGGAGTCGTAGAATTTCATAAATGTATATATAATATAAATATACTGGAACATAATGAGATAAAATGGAATATGGAGTTTGGTGGATATGACTAGAATAATATTTTGGTGAGAGGTGAAGGATAATGAATATAGATGGAAAGGTCAGGAATAAGTTTGAAAATAATTTACATCAAGTGTTTATTTACGTTATTGATGAATGTAATCTTTCTTGTGTTCAATGTTTGTATAAAACACAATTAAAATTTCATTTTAATAGGAAGGAGATACCTTTTGATGAATTGCGAGAATTGCTGCATGAATTATACTTGTTAGGTGCGAGAAAAGTTACTTTTATGGGTGGAGAGCCTACATTATATAAGAAGCTAGGTCAAGCAATAGTCGAGGCAAAGGAAATTGGTTATACATATGTAAGGATTGACACGAATGGAATTTTTGATAGTAGTTTGCTAATCAATGAAAAAATGAAAAAACTTGATGAAATAACATTTAGTTTGGACGGCTATTCACCAGAAATGAATGATCCTATTAGAGGGGAGGGTGTATTTAATAAATGCTCAGGAAATATAATTAGAGCAATAGAATTAGGATATTCGGTTCAAATAACAACTTGTATTCATGATAAGTTGATAGACTTTGTGGATGGTGAATATGGAGTTGAAACAATGATAAATTATGCAAGAAAACTGGGTGTTGATCAAATTAATTTTCATGATTTACTAAAAATGAACCTGCCAAGAGATGTATGGAGTGGTGATATTGCACCTAATGAAGAAGAGTATAAAAAATGTATGGATTCTTTATTGATGAAAATAAATGTTGATTCAAAATTAGAGTCATTTGTTAGGCTTCCTCAAAGACTTGTTGGAATTAATGAATTTAAAAAAAATTCTAACTATTACGGATACTGTTCAGGGAAAAAATACGATCGTATGTTGATTTTCCCAGATGGAACTATTAGAATTTGTTCATTGCTGATTGGAACATCTTATTATGTTGCAACGTATGATGGAAATGGAATGTATTGGAATGAAAATATAACGAATGAAACTAATAAATATAATTATGATGTTGATACTCCTTGCTCAGTAAGCGTTCAAAAAATGAAGATGAATAGTGCTGTTCCACTTTGTATTGCTTTTAAGCCAAAACAAAAGAGGTAATTTGGAATAAAAACTAAATTGGGATAATAGAAAGGAAGATACTGAAAATGCTAAAATCACTTGATGTACATTTGACTAATAAATGTAATTTGTT
>JMSV01000142.1_pt1 | contig 10294 bp, 10 predicted proteins | sample 179021 | NCBI WGS metagenome assembly JMSV01 (sample SAMN02769581, study PRJNA246767) | bioreactor metagenome | isolation source: Culture-2 Bioreactor Bmz derived from microbial biomass from the upper 2 cm... | place: Germany: Bremen | collected day 87 after inoculation | reverse complement strand
ATTAAAAAATGAGATATGCAGAAACATAAAGATTCTTTATCTCTAAAATCATCTCAAAAAACTCACTTCATTCTTATAGCTATTCTTCATCGTCATTGAAATACTAATGACAGTATGAACAGAAAAATAGTTCTACTTAAGAGTGGCACGAACTTCTTCCCTGAGGGAGGATAAACAAAAAACAAATTAATAGAGAAGATCATGAAAAGAACCTTTGCTGTCTTTCTGATTGGCTTTCTATTGGCTCTGGCAGGCTACATTCCATTTTATAAACACGTACGGGAAAAATGGTATAATCTTGGAAGAAATGCCGGCAATATTGAAGGTCTTTCCACTGCAGTTAAAAGCTTGAAAAAAGAATTTGGGACTTATGACGGTAAATCAGATTATCGAACCTTATTTTCTGTCAAATGTGAAAGTGTCATAGTAATTGAAAAGGACGGAAAAAAACAAATAAAGATCTATTAAAAAGGCAAAAGAAAAGGATTTATTTTGATGCACAAAATCCATCATAGCTGCTGCCATAAAAAACTAGTTTCCTTTAGGTTCAACCTGTGAGTTTAAAAAATATTTTTTCATTTCAAGATCTTTTTCCATAATATGCTTCTCTACCCAGCTTGAAATAAAATCATTTAAAGCTATGATATCAACATTCTCTCCATTATAAAATTTAACAATGACACTCTCTACGGCCGATGTCATTTCCCTATGCTCAGCGGCATGTTCAACTAAAAAAGGGAAACCTATTTCCGCCATTATTTCCTCTTCAACTTTGAAATGGTCCAGACAGCATTCATACAATTTTCTAAACATTAACAAGTACTTTATTTCAGATTGGTCACTAGTCTCATAACAGTTTCGCAGTAATTCAAAAATAATTTTATGATGCTCATCTAACTCATCATTTCCGACTGAATATTTTTCTTCCCAGAGAATTTTTCTCATCTGAGCCTCTTAGACTATTTTTTTTGATTCAGCATAATACCCAATTTTTGCTTTAGGAGATAAATATCTAAGCTGTTCGCCGCTTAAATCTTTACTCGACAGAACTCGTTCAACCTTGGAATCAATATCAGTACCAAGCTTTAAAATCATCGCTTCACTTTTAGGAACATTTAAATCGCACAAAACAACTTCTGGTAACAAAGGATTACTGCCAATACTCACAACCATAGCAAGTTCACCGGTATCAAGCTCACAAATGGACCCGGGAGGATATACCCCAAGCATTCGAATAAAATGGGACAATACATTTTCGTCAAGCTTCTTGGCATGAACCTTATACATGCTTGCAAGAGCTTGATGTGGGGTAAAAGCCTTTGTACTATCACGATTATTAATTATATTGTCATACAGGTCAGTTACAGCGACTATTTTGGGTAATAACGTCAGTTTTTCAAACTCTATACCTGCAGGATAACCCATCCCACCATTAGAAATGTGATGGTGGTAAACTGTTTTCATAACTCCTTTCGTAACTGATTTCATGCCTGAGAGAAGACCCACACCGTACAAAGGATGCATCTTTAGCAAATTGGACTCGGCTTTTGATAAGGATGATTGTTTATATACAATTTTCTTATGAATTTTTGCCTTTCCAATATCATGCATCAAAGCACCGAATGCAAGATCCTTCATCTCTGCAACGGTTATCCCCAATTCCTTTCCCAGCATGCACGAAAGAATTGATACATTTAATGAATGATAATATAGAACTTCGTCGTCTGAGCCGGAAATGTTTATCAAATTTAAAGTTGTTTCAACATCATCTAAGAACAAACAGGCAAAATCATGAGCCATCTGTTCTGCCTTGTCACCAAAAGACATTTGCCCATTCAAAATACCTTGCATAATCTTGTTGGCCTGTTTCGCCGAAGCAAAAAAGTCCTTTTCGGTTTTTAAAAAAGCTTCTTTTCTTTTCCGAAGAGCTGTTGACCTCTCTTTTTTAATTGATGCAGCTTCTTTATTTTTTTGCACTGGCCTGACTTCAGCGTCCTCCTCTAAAGGAGGACAATCGCTAAGAGCTGGATCAAAATAGACATACTCACATCCGATACTTTGAATTTCATAAATTTCAACTTGCTTCTTAATCTTAAAATTTGACCGGAAAAAAGGATGTTTGAACCATGGGACATCTTTCAAATAAACATGCAAACCAACTTTCAATCTTTTTACGGAAATTCTATTAAGCATTTTCTTCCTCATGCAAAACAACACTTTCCCGAATCAAAACAGGCTCAGTAATATCTAAAATATCTTGTGCATGCCGATGAATATAATCAATATTTTTCTCATCCAAACACTGGCCATTCTTTATTATCAAAACTTTTCGACCTTTGACTACGCCGTATAAATCCTGGGCCATTATCATGTTCCGCTGTAACCCAAGAGGATATACTTCTCGGTCATAAAACTGAGCTTCACTTCCTAATGAAGCATTGAATGATTTCAAAATGCCAGTGTCATACCACCCCGACCGATTATTTAAAATGAACATACTTTCCCCAGAACTTTTCCCTTTCTCAGCCAGACAATGGAAATCAAAGAGAACTCTTAAGATCCTTGAAGCTATGGGTATTTTGGCTCCTGACACAGAATCTTTGGGAAAACCTTTTCCATTATATCTTTTATTAATATAAAGCATGTCATGAAGGGGCTTAGTGTCAAAATCAACTAAATTTATTTTACTAGATTGTTGTAGCTTGTATATTTTATCTACCAATACAGAAATAATCTCTTTGTTAGAATGAACACCTGCTAGTAAATAAGATATATGTTCGTCATCTAGACTGGCAATAACTAACAAATAATAAGCTAATAGATCACAAACATAATTCAAATCACAATCAATATATGATTTCAAACGCGAGATATGTCCACTTATTCTAGTGTAACTTCGGCACAAGACAACATTCTTTGTAGTATACGATTCAACAATAGAATGAATAAGCCTACTATCGATCTCATTATTTTTTTTAAATTTATGTTTCTTTTTTTTATTTATTAAATTCAAAATTTCGCTTTTGTTGCAAGGTTTGACAAGGAAAGAATCAATACACTCGCTTTTACTAATATCAACTCTTTCATCATCACCTAGAAATGACGAGATAAGAACTATCTTTGCTTCTGAAAAGTCACTCCTTAGTCGATGTACACAACTTTTAACCTCATCATAAATTTTGCATTCTACAACAATAATTTCTGGCTTATAATCACAAACAGTTAGGCTTATTGCATCGGGACTATTTTCTGAAACACATACAAAATAATCCTCACTCAAAAGATTTGTGAGCGATTTAGAAACCTTAACATTATTTGAAACGATTAGAATATGTTCCAAGGCCTCACACCTCTTTAATTTTTGACCCACGTTATAATTTAATAGCAATTATAGCACACTCACTACCAAGAGTAATTATTTTTAAAAAAAGTTGATATGCTAAACACGGCTCAGAAGTTAACAATCAAGATATCATGTAATCAAACCGTCCCTATTTCTTTTTTCATTATTTGCAATGCCCCCCTTGTTTACCGAGGAAAATTAAACTACTTAAGGGATTGCATTTAAGCATGAAATATGTGGGACCGCAGGATATTCTTGCTGCCTAGAAATATAAAACCAATCTAACAAATTCATAATTATCGTGAGCATATTAAGAACCCTTTTTTTCTACATCGTCTTTTTCCCGGCCACCATTTTCTTTTCAATAGTGGCAATCATTGGTCGTAACCAAAAATCCAGCCACTGGTGCGAGCGCAACTGGGGCAAACTGGTTGTCTGGCTTTGCGCCAGTAATGACAATGTTGATTTGAGTGCATTGGATGAAAAGCAAACCTATGTATTTGTAGTCAACCACCAGAGCTTTTACGATATTCCTTTACTTTTCAAGCATCTAGCCCCTTGGGAATTTAAATTCGTAGCTAAAAAATCGCTGTTTGATTTCCCCGTCTTCGGACATGCCATGAGTGCCGGAAACCACATTTCCATTGACAGACATAACCGCAGGCAAGGAATGCGAGACATACAAAACGCAATTAACGTTGCCAATGGCGGCAACTCCCCGCTCATCTTTGCAGAAGGCACACGTAACCCCGCACCGCAGGTAAATGGATTACTTCCTTTCAAGACAGGCGGGCTGGTACTGGCTCTTAAATGCCAAAAGCCCATTGCTCCTATCGTCATGTACGGAATCAATAAAGTTTGCAGGAAGCATAGTCTGTGGATGAACCCTTTTCAGGACATTAAAATCAAAGCTCTGCCACCGATAGACATATCAGAATACAAAGTGCGAGATCGCGTAAAACTTAAGGAACAGTTGGAAGAACTCATGGGCTCAGCCTATGCGGAGTTAAAAGATGAGTGATCCTCAGCTTACGGTCTGCCCCCTCGGAGGCCTTGGTGAAATAGGTCTAAACTGCATGGTGCTTAGCACAGCTGAGTCTGTTGCTGTGATAGACTGTGGCTTGATTTTTCCTGACGATGCCCTCTTCGGAGTAGATATAGCTATCCCGCGTTTTGACCACATCCTCACCTTGAAGGATCGCCTTAAAGGGATAGTACTGACTCATGGGCATGAAGATCATATCGGAGCACTCCCCTGGCTGCTTCCCTATATTGATGTACCTGTTTACGGTTCAGAGTTCACACTTGGTTTAGTCGAAAACAAACTTCGGGAACACAACCTGGAAGGATATGTTGATCTTCGGGAAGTAAAAGCTCATGACCGGGTACAGATGGGCGATATGGCCTTCAATTTTTTCCCTGTCTGTCATTCAATTATTGATGGTTTTGGCCTCGGTATTGAAACACCGGTAGGTCGTGTTGTTCACACAGGTGATTTCAAAATAGACCGCAATCCTTTGGACGGTCATGCCACCGACCTTAAAGCTTTCAAAGATTTTTCAGAGCAGGGAGTAACCCTGCTTCTATCCGACTCTACAAATATTGAGCAGGAAGGCTACGCGCTTACAGAACGTGAGATAAAAGGCTCTATGCGTGATCTGTTCGAAGAAGCGGAAGGCCGGATTCTGGTAACCCTCTTTTCCAGTCACATTCAACGCATGCAAGAAATATTCGATCTTGCTGCCGAGACAGGGAGAAAAGTCGGCGTCAGCGGTAAATCTCTCGCCCGAAACATTGATTTGGCCCGAGATCAGGGCAAACTCAGAATTCCCGGAAGAAATATTATAGAACTCGATGAGTTGCCGGACTACCGCGATGAAGAGATAGTGCTTTTGGTTACTGGGTCGCAGGGAGAATCACTTGCTTCTCTATCCCGGCTATCCACAGGAGACCACAGACAGCTTTCAATAAAAGAGGGTGATCTAGTTCTCATGTCGTCACGCTTTATCCCGGGCAACACCAAGGCCATTACGCGGGTAATCAACAGACTTTACAAACTGGGAGCTGAAGTCCTTTACGAGAAGGTACAAGGAATTCATGCGTCAGGTCATGCACATAAAGAAGAACTGCGGACAATGCTTGAAACCGTCAAGCCAAAATATTTTATACCCGTGCATGGTGAATACCGTCATTTAATCAAGCATTCACGCCTTGCAGTTGAAACTGGCGTGGCCCCTGAAAGGGCCTTAGTTATCGAAGACGGTGAACCGGTTACCTTCAGATTGCATGGTATTCGTTTTGAGGAAAATGTTCCGGTGCAATGCACTCTGGTTGACGGTAAGGGTGTTGGAGATGTGGGCCAGACTGTTCTCAAGGAGCGCCAACTTCTCGCAGGTGAAGGTCTTGTAATCGTTGCACTTGTTGTAGACGTGAATACCGGAGAAATTTTAAGAGGACCTGAAGTAACATCTAAAGGATTCGTCTTTGAGCAAAAGTATTCCCATCTACTTGAAGATGCCAAGTGCATCGTGCTGGATGTTTATGAAAACATCCCCCCTGGACAGACTAATAAACTCAAGGAACGAGTCCGCTCCGCTCTGCGTAGATTTTTCCGCAAAGTTCTGGGACGAGATCCTGTAGTTATCCCACTTGTCATCTCCATTACTGGTGATGAAGACAAGGATATTGATGCCCAGTGCGAAAAATGCATACTTTAATCCTCTATCACTCGGGAAAAATAACTATATCCTTTTGACAAGTTAATTTGATAGATTGTTTCTTTATGATATAGATTGCTCTGCCAGCTAATAATTCAGACAGGAGTGCACATGAAAGTATTCAGGATCAAACACGGTGAAAAGATTTTTTACGCCACTCAGGAAAATAACCACTTTAAAGCTCTTATTTCCTCAAAAGCCGAAAGTGAACTTATTCCATTGTCTGAATGTGCAGTACTCCCTGTTGTAGTTCCTTCCAAAGTTATCTGTGTTGGCCTGAACTATAAAGAACATGCTAGCGAGGTAAATATGGATATGGCTGATGAGCCTATGATCTTCTTGAAGCCTTCCTCTGCCATTATTGGAAATAATGATGCCATTATTCTGCCTTCATCATCCAAACAAGTTGATTATGAAGGGGAACTGGCGGTTATTATCGGTCAGCCCATTAAAAACATACCACCTGAAAAAGTTGCACCGCTAATTTTCGGATACTCCTGTGCAAACGACGTAACTGCGCGTGATTTTCAAAGAAAGGATAAGCTTTTCACAAGAGCCAAGGGATTTGATACCTTCGCTCCCATAGGCCCATGCATAGAAACAGAACTTGATACAAGCTCCCTGTCTATCCGTACTATAGTTAATGATAAGGTCAGGCAGGAAGGTAATACTGCCGATATGATTTACAGCCCGATTGAACTGGTCAGCTACATTTCACATATCATGACCCTTAATCCCGGGGATGTCATCATGACAGGTACTCCTAAAGGTATCGGAACAATAAACGCAGGTGACCGCGTGGAAATAGAGATTGAAGGGATAGGCAAACTTACAAACCCGGTTCTTTCGGATGATTCTTTAAAAACTCCGATGCAATAGAAGAGAACTTAACAATAAAGATTGAATTAAAATAAAATATTTCTCAAAAGCTCGCACTGGGACTTGATTTTAGAAGCAATTACCTGTAAACGTGCGTAGCCAAATTCGCACATCCCGTGCTTTTTAAGGGTGCCTGCAACGGTTGCAGGTTCATTATCGCCGGGATGGAGGAAAAACCCAGGAGGAAATTATGGCATATGTAACTATGAAACAGATGCTGGAGACCGGCGTTCACTTTGGTCACCAGACCCGCAGATGGAATCCCAAAATGCGTCCTTACATTTTCGGCGCACGTAACGGTATCCACATCATGGACCTGCAGCAGACAGTAAAGCTTTTCCGTAAGGCTCACGATTTTATCGCAGACACTGTTGCCAATGGCGGAAAGGTCCTTTTCATCGGCACCAAGCGTCAGGCACAGGAATCCATCGCAGCTGAAGCCAGCCGCGCTGACATGTTCCACGTGACTCACCGCTGGATGGGCGGAACTCTCACCAACTTCCAGACCATTAAGAAGAGCATTGATCGTCTTAAAAAACTGGAAGAAATGTTCGAAGACGGTTCCATCAAACGTTTCCCCAAAAAGGAAATCGTAATGATGGGTCGCGAAGTTAAAAAACTTAACCTCGCACTCGGCGGTATCAAAGACCTCAACGGTGCACCTACCGCAGCATTCGTCATCGACCCCAAACGTGAGCAGATCGCTATTCAGGAATGCCGCAAACTTGGTATCCCAGTAGTAGCAGTTGTAGACTCCAACTGCGATCCCGATATGGTTGACTACATCATCCCCGGTAACGACGATGCTATCCGTGCTATCAAGCTCTTCGCAGCTCACATGGCTGATGCTTGTCTCGAAGGCGCAGCTCGCCGTAAAGAAGACAAAGCAATGGAAGCTGAAACTAAAAAAGCTACCGAGAAAGCTGTAGAAACTGAAGAAAAAGCAGAAGAAGCACCTCAGGAGGCAAAATAGTCATGGCTATTACCGCACAGATGGTTAAGTCCCTGCGCGAAAAAACAGGCGTAGGAATGATGGACTGCAAAAAAGCTCTCGCTGAATGCGGCGGAGACGAAGAAAAAGCAGTTAGCTACCTTCGTGAGAAAGGTCTCGCTAAAGCAGCTAAAAAAGCTGGCCGCGCTACTAGCGAAGGCCTCGTTGGCACTTACACCCACAGCAACGGCAAACTCGTTGCTATGGTTGAACTCAAGTGTGAAACTGACTTCGTAGCTAAAGCTGACCAGTTCATCCAGCTTTCCAAAGACCTTGCTATGCAGGTTGCAGCAACAAGCCCCCTTTGCGTATCTCCTGAAGAACTTCCTCAGGATATTCTGGAGAAAGAAAAAGCTATCTACCTCCAGCAGGCAATTGCAGAAGGCAAGCCTGAAAAGATCGCTGAAAAGATCGTCGAAGGACGTATCAATAAATATTACAAAGAAGTCTGCCTTCTTGAACAGCCTTTCATCAAGGAAGACAAGAAAAGCATTAAAGACATCCTCAACGACACCATCGCAATTCTCGGTGAGAATATGCAGATCGGACGCTTCGCCCGCATCAACCTCGCGGAAGCAGCAGTCGAAGAAAAAGAAGCTGAATAAAACTTCATTTAAACGGGCCGCAAGGCCCGTTTTTTTTGTCCATTTTTTAACAAGCGGACTGACCTTCTACCAAGGACAAAATTGAACCTGCAATATTTTGCTCCTCATAGCGCCGATTCACGACGAAATGGCCCTGCCCCTGAATGGCATTTCATCCATTCAGAATGCATGAAAATTTCGACGGTAGATATTTTTCAAAGCTCAAATTCAATACGGATTTAAATCCGTTTGGATTTGAGCTTTTTAAAGGGGAAATTTCCAGTCAAATGCCCTTTTAAAAATTTGGGTACGCCCAAATAACCTAATACGAAGTTTAATGATGATGACGGATAAGTGGAAGCAAGTAAGCTCCAGCGCCAGCTTAATGACATCCGTCAATCAGCACCAGTACTCATAACCGGACAAGATCCGCGGAAAAACGGGGGAAACTATGGACAAATTGCACTATTCACGGGTAATGATCAAACTCAGCGGTGAGGCACTCGCCGGAGATCAGCAGTTCGGTATCAAGCCTTCGGCAATCAGCCAGTTCGCTGGTGAAATCGCAGCGGCAGCAAAAGCAGGACTGCAGGTAGCTCTGGTTATCGGTGGCGGTAATATTTTTCGTGGCATGTCTGATTCTGCAAAAGGCATGGACCGCGCTTCCGCCGACTACATGGGAATGCTCGCAACCATCATGAACGCACTTGCTGTGCAGGATGCGCTTGAAAAAATGGGCTGTGACACACGGGTTATGTCAGCTATCCCTATGCAGGCTGTAGCCGAGCCTTATACTCGCCGCAGAGCCGTCCGTCACCTTGAAAAAGGACGGGTGGTAATTTGCGCAGCTGGAACCGGTAACCCATACTTTACTACCGATACCGCTGCTGCACTCAGGGCCATGGAGCTAAAAACCGAGGCGATCATCAAAGCGACCAAGGTTGACGGAGTCTATGACAAAGACCCCATGAAGCATGACGACGCAATAAAATATGAATCTATCACCTACCTTGAGACACTTGAAAAAAGACTGGGTGTAATGGACTCCACGGCCACATCATTGGCCATGGACAACAACATGCCCATCATTGTCTTCAACCTTTTCGAAGAAGGAAACATCGGAAGAGTTGTCAGAGGTGAAAAGATCGGAACAATTGTTCACGGAGGATAATAATGATTAATGAAGTTCTTGCCGATGGCAAAAAAAGAATGGACGGCGCACTGACCAGCCTTGAAGGTGATTTTGGAAAACTCCGCACAGGTCGTGCATCAACAGGTCTTGTTGACCAGATTGTTGTTGACTATTACGGAACCCCCACTCCGATCATTCAGCTGGCTTCCATTTCTGTGCCTGATTCACGCACAATTGCTATCCAGCCTTGGGACAAAGGAGCTTTCCCCCTTATTGAAAAAGCACTTATGCAGTCTGACCTTGGCCTCAACCCGGTCAACGATGGTAAATTACTGCGTATCTCCATTCCGCCGCTCACAGAAGAGCGCCGTAAAGAGCTGGTTAAAATCGCCAAGAAATATACTGAAGATTCCAAGATCGCTATCCGTAACGTCCGCCGCGACATGAACGACACCCTGAAAAAGCTGGAAAAAGACAAGGATATTTCCGAAGACGAACAGCGTAAAGCTCAGGATGACGTTCAAAAACTTACCGATGATTACGTTAAGAAATGTGACGTATCCTGCGGTGAAAAAGAAAGGAAATTCTGGAAATCTAATACAATGATGCCCCGACATATAGCCGTCATAATGGACGGCAATGGAAGAT
>JMSV01000141.1_pt1 | contig 10374 bp, 12 predicted proteins | sample 179021 | NCBI WGS metagenome assembly JMSV01 (sample SAMN02769581, study PRJNA246767) | bioreactor metagenome | isolation source: Culture-2 Bioreactor Bmz derived from microbial biomass from the upper 2 cm... | place: Germany: Bremen | collected day 87 after inoculation | reverse complement strand
CTTGGAAAAATTCCAAAGTCAGACGCTCTTGTAATATTAGTAGTAACTGTTGTTACAGTCTTCACTAACTTAGCTGTTTCTGTAGCCATCGGTATCATCCTTTCAGCACTTGTATTTGCATGGAATAAAGGAAAGCAAACAACAGCAACAGTTGAAATAGAATCAGATGGTACAAAGGTCTATCACCTAAATGGGCCACTATTCTTTGGTTCGATTCAAAACTTCCAGAATCTATTTAATGTAAATGAAGACCCTGATAATGTCATCATAGATTTCTTGAATTCCCATGTTCACGATCATTCTGCTATTGCGGCAATTGATTCTTTAACATCAAAATACCTAAGTAAGGGTAAGGAAATTCACCTACGTCACTTAAGTCTTGAATGTAGAGAACTTCTTAAAAATGCTGAGGATATCGTTGAAGTTAATATTATGGAAGATCCACAATACCATGTAGCGACTGATCAACTTGCATAGTTAAGCTACAGTATTAAGCATTACATTATATAAATAATAAAGGATCTACTTAATAAGTAATTATACTTATTAAGTAGATCCTTCTTTGAATACTGGTATAGTGTTGCTAGTTAGCTGTCAATTACCGCTCATATTATAATCTTAAACTATAAGTGACTAGAACCGATTTACTTATGGTACGGCTCCCCCTTCATAATCCTAAAAGCACGATAAACCTGTTCCACAAGAACAACCTTCATCAACTGATGAGGAAAAGTCATCTTAGAAAATGACAAATCAAAGTTTGATCGTTTCATCACCTTATCTGCCAGTCCAAGACTACCACCGATAATAAAAGTAATATCACTCTTGCCGCTTAGAGCCAAGCTATTCATTTTATCTGCTAAGCCTTCAGATGTCAGTTGTTTACCATTGATTGCTAGCGCAATCACATAATCCCCATCTTTTACTTTTGAGAGAATACGATCTGCTTCTTTATCCTTAACTTGAATCATTTCTTTATCTGAAAGATTCTCAGGACACTTCTCATCACTGACTTCTATCTCTTCTAATTTACAATAAGCACCTAAGCGTTTAGTATACTCTTTGATTGCATTTACAAAATACTTTTCTTTAATTTTTCCTACGGTAATAATTTTGATTTTCATTGAATAAATCCTCTTCTATAACACGCCATAATCCGTTTGAATATACACGTCTTCTCTTTTCTTTGGGTTAATAAATATTGCTACTTCTGAACCAATCGTTAGGGTGTGAATAATGTGCATTGGCACTCTTGCTTCTTTTTTCACTTCATAACTTTCACCTAGATAATATGGAATAGATAAACCAATATTATATACACGGTGTCTATTGATTGTTGTATAGGTATCTTCTACAGTCTTAATCACAGCCCGCCCTGTATCAAAAGTAGACACATCAACAGTTGTCGCCTTATTAATTTTAACAAACTTATATATTGCCACTATGATCAGTGGTAAACAAGTTATCCATACACCACCATGGAGCAACATCATAGTTGGTCCAATATCAGTAGCCGTTGGCAGTAATGCTTCTCCATTTGGAATCTCTACACCTAACATCATCTGAAAAGTGACATAAACATTCAGTTTATAGATGATATAGCCTGTCATCCCTAAAACATAGACCACAGGTAGGACAGCTAATTTCATAATGAGCTGTGGATTCAATAGCATGGATAAAACAACCATGAACATTGATAACAAGAATAAAATAACACCTACAGTTAATATCATCACTGATATCTTTGGTGATACAAAATTTCTAACCAGTGGTAAGAAAGCCATTGTAAGTCCCGCCAGTACACCTAACAATGTTGCGAGTATTGATAGTCTTCTTAGTCTTGATTTCTGTTTCATATAATCTCCTTTAACATTCTAATGTCGCTATGCCACTGTCCATTATAATACACAAAATTATCTATTCTATCTATAATTTTATATCCCAGTGACGCGTAGAGCTTAATTGCACGATCATTATATTCAAATACGCCTAACTCAATTGTTTTACACCCCAGCGCATGACATTTAACTTCTAAATCTCTCATCATGAGAGCTCCAATACCTTTTCCCCAGTAAGATTTCTCTCCAATGACAATGCCTATCCAGGCAGTATCAGACGTTTTATGTACCCTATGCTCAAAGTCTGTGTCTATTGAATAAAACCCTATTAACTCGCTACTCACATAGACTAAGTAAATATGCTTGGTTTTATTCTCTATCGCAAAATACATCAATTCATCGCCAGTCACTTCAGCGACATCACCTTCATTCATACCTGGCGTTATAAAAGGCTTTATATCCGGGTCATTATCCCATTTTGCCAAGTGGTCAAATAAGTCGTGATCATTATAATTTTTAAGTTTTTCTATTCGAATATCCATAGAAGTCTCCTTAAATTCTTTCTTTATATTATTATAACCTATTTTATCAAACACAAATCTGTTGAAAATACAAAAAAATAAAAAAGGGATATAGAATAAACGTCATCTACATCCCTACATAATTTTGCTAAATTGTTTCCATCGGTTTAATATTTCTCATCCAGTAAACAAACGGTGTATCTACAATACTTGTCACGATTTTTATAACATATGAGAACCAGAAGATTTCCATTACAACTTCAGTAGGCATAACCCCTAAGAAGGCAATAATCGTGAAAATTGCTGTATCAATCGCTTGACTCACAAGTGTACTCCCATTGTTTCTTATCCATAGCTGATTTCTTGAACCATACTTAAGTTTTATTTTATCAAATAAATAAACATCTAAGGTTTGGCTAATTAAGTAAGCAATTAGTGAACCCAGCGTAATTCTTGGTAACAAGGTGAAAAGTGTTTCTAAAGCACCTTGTGCAAAATCATATTCATTTGGTGTAAAGAGTAAAGCCATTTGCGTAATCATCGTAAAAGCGAGTAACATAACAAAGCCTATATAGACTGCCTTTTGTGCTTGTTTTCGTCCATACTTCTCATTGATTAAATCCGTTGCTAAAAATATACTCCCGTACATGATGTTACCCAGTGTTGCGTTGATACCAAATAAATCAACCATTTTAACCACTTGAATATTAGCTGCAACAATTGCAAAACCAATCCAAACATACAGTCCTGTTAATCCAAATAATTTATACGCCCCTACCAATAAACAAAATTGTACGACGATAAATAAAACCCATAGTAATTCGTTACTCATTGTCTCCTCCTACACCAAAATCTGTATTATGCCATAGAACCTCTATCATAGGTTCATCCTCTAGATAAGCATATTCTTGTTCAAACCACTTGATTAGTTGTGGATTACTCTTGATATCCGTTGAGTTATCAACAAATACATTCACACATCCACGTTCAAAATGTTCTTGAAGAATTTTTATATCTTCTCGAATCATTTCTTTGGTTTGACCTTCTATGCCGACCATCAGACATACAGAAGAAAAGTATTTTGAAACTTCCTCAGGTGATTGAAAAACAATCCCCTTCTTTAAAACCTTGTTTCTGAAAGTCTCATCAAATGTTTCAATACCTGTTTTGAAGACAATTTTTGCATTAAAAAAGTCCCGAATTTCATCCAACCGGTTACGATACATAAAATGACTCTCAAAATATAGGCTTTCAATCTCTTTTTCTTCCGCTATATCTCTAATGTCTTTAAGAGTCTCGGTTGGTAATTCGAAACAACTACCTGAATTTATAATTTCTAATTGTTTGTAGTGCCCAGTTACTGACTTAAGCACTTCTTTGTTCAATTCGATGATTTGATCTACATCATCTGAATTGTCATGAATGTAATCGCAAAAAGAACAGTGACCCCATTTGCAAGCGGTTGATTTTAACAACACAATCTCGCGGGCGTTCTTTCCACTGATGACACTATATCTATCAATTGACATAAGCATCAACTCCTTGTTTTTTATAGTGGGTTACCAAGTAAACACTCTTAAAGACGTTTTAAAGTATAACACACTATGACACTTAAGAAAACTAATAGATTGAAAAGTATAAATACCATAGTCTCAATTTTTGTAATAAACACGATATCTATAGAATCATTTGTCAATTCGTGAATATTCTGATAAGATTAAGAATAGAAACAGCGGAGGAAACGATGAGAGACAATCAAATTGCAAAATCTACAATGTTAAATAGATTACCTGCAGCGTTTTTTGCCAGAACAGGGGCAATGAACCACGACGGGAGAAATCTAATTTAATACTGGTAAATTTTGTAAGTTGCTTATAACGATATTTTATAACCCATATCAGGCAATGGCCTGATTTTTTTGAGCCTACAACTTACATGTAGGCTCATTTTTTGTATACACACAATAATAAAGACAATAGGAGAACACTCATGAATATAAAATCAAACATAAAAAAAGACTATCTATACCTCTTCCTTTCAACCGCTGGATTATCCAATGCTATTTGGGTATTATACCTTGCTTATAAAGGTATGAGCCTCGTCGAAATAGGTATTTTAGAATCAATATTCCATTTCACTTCATTTGCAATGGAACTACCAACAGGTATTGTAGCAGATCACTTTGGACGTAAAACCTCTAGAGTCGTAGGGCGTATTATGACCTGTATCGCTACCATTATTATGATAACAACTGGATCCTTCTGGGGATTTGCAGTATCCTTTGTATTCCAAGCACTTGGTTATAATCTAGAATCCGGTGCAGGGGATGCCTTAATATACGACACTCTTCTTACGATTAAGGAAGAAGATGACTACATGAAAATAAGAGGACGCCAAGAGTGGTCCTACCAAATTGCCTCAGTATTTGCTTTACTGGTTGGTGGCTATGTTGCTACTTTTAGTTATGAACTCGCCTATCTCATCACCTTAGGTATTAATGCTTTAGCATTACTACAATCTCTAACCTTTGTTGAACCAACATTGCATAAAAAAGATGATGATATGCCTCTTAGTATTATTGGCCACTTAAAGAATAGTGTTACTGCAATACAAGAGAACAAACAGATTTTAACCTATGTATTTTTTATAGAAAGCTACTCTGTGCTTTACACTGCAATATACTTTTATATTCAAAACTATTTTAAATCTACTGGACATAATGAATTTTGGATTGGTAGCGTGCTCGCAGTTGCATCCGTAGCCAGCTTAATTACTTCAACGAAGGCCTATAAAATTGAAAAGTTCCTTGGAAGACGTAAACTTATTTATATCAGTGGTGCTCTAGGATTATTATTCTTTGGTATTGTTGGCTATACGACATTTGACACTGCTGGTTTTATTGGACTTACGATGGTTGAGAGTTTACTATTTGTCGTATTCTCTGATTACATCAATCAAATGATTCCTTCAGAAAATCGTGCAACACTACTCTCATTCAAAGCAATGATGTTTAGTGTCATGATGATTGTTTTCTTCCCGATTATTGGATGGGTTGCCGATCATTACGGTTTTGATTTCGCTTTTCAAGGTGTATTCCTAACAGCAGTACCTGCTATGATTTATACTGGTTATAAGTTACATGGTGAAGTGTCAAAGACACATTAATTCAATAAGCGATAGCCACTATCGAGGATGACTGTCCTCTTAAAAGCAATAACTTCACTTGTTTATAAATAAAAAAGGCGTTCTCACCTTAATGAGAACGCCTTAAATTTTTACTCTATTGTTTTTTATTCTTTATTGATATTCACATCAATATGTGGATACGGGATATTAATGTTTGCTTCATCAAATGCCGCTTTTACTTCTTCAATTAAATCAAAGTGTACTGCCCAGTAATCTGACGCCTTAGACCATACACGTACAGTAAATTCCAACGCACTGTCTCCATGAGCTGACATCCTAACAAAAGGCTCTGGATTATTTACGATTAAGTCATGCGCATCAATTACTTTGTTAATAATTGCCTTCACTTCACTCGTTGATGATTCGTAACCAACACCAAAGACTAAATCAACACGTCTTATATTATTGGATGAGTAGTTGGTAATACTTCCGTTCGACAAAATACCATTTGGTATCACAATTTCTTTGTTATCTGGTGTCGTTAAGTAAGTATAAAAAATCGTAATTTTAGATACTGTACCCGCATGTCCACCACCATCAATAAAATCATCCACTACAAAGGGTTTAAGAATTAAAATTAAAACACCACCTGCAAAGTTAGATAAACTCCCTTGTAGTGCTAAACCTATAGCAAGTCCCATTGCACCTAGAAGTGTAATGAAGGTTGTCATTTGAACCCCTAGCATACCTGCAACGGTTATCAGCAAAACTGCCTTTAGCAACATGCTTGTGAGGGATTCTAAAAATATTCTTACCGTTTTGTCCATTGTACTCTTCTGAAATGCCTTATCGATTATTTTTACAAGGTACTTAATAACCTTAAGTCCTACAACAAGAACAACCAATGCATACAATACCGTTAATCCCATATCATATGCCGAATCTAATAATTTTTCTATCATATGTATCCTCCTTACAATCAAGTTATATACCCATATTACACTTATTCTCACAAAAAACATACATCTTTTGACTATATTTTACTTGAAAGGGTATAAATTTAACAAATATACCTTGGAGGTTGCTATGCTAAAATATATCCCCAACATTCTTACTATTATTAGACTCATATTCGTACCCGTATTCGCACTTGTTTATTTCTCTCCACTAGAAAATGCGAGATATCTAGCCCTTGTGATTTTTATTGTTGCAGGTATAACAGATGTACTAGATGGCTATATTGCCAGACGATACAATTTGGTTTCTGTTGTTGGAACTGCCCTAGATCCACTCGCTGATAAATTAATGCTCCTAACAACGCTGACCTGTTTGTTCATTTCTGGACATTTGCCCCTTATTGTACTTGTCATTATGTACTTAAAGGAGTTCACCTTAATGATTTCAGGGCTTATTATGTACTTCCATAAAGAAAAAATTGTTGTACCTTCAAATATATTTGGAAAACTAGCGACCGTTATATTCTTTATCGCTGTCATCCTGACCATGCTAATTCCAAATGGAAACTTTCATATAGCTCTATTGTATATTGCCTTACTTTTTAAGTTAATTGCCTTTGGCAGTTACGTTATTCACTTCTTTACAACAACAAAAAACAAATGGGCTAAGCCATTTGTTTTTCTTTTTGTCTTTTATTTATTCCGTAAATTGTGTAATCAAATCATTCATATAATCTGCTTCCATATATCCTGGTACGCCACCTAATAAAATACCTTCAGGTGTAATGAAATAAGTTGTTGGTGTGCCCGACACCATATATGCAGTTGCCACTTCGCCATTACTATCTAATAATACTGGCATTGTGTAGCCCTTTTTATCAATAAAAGCTTTAACTTCTTTTTGATCTTGAGCTATATCAACTGCTAGAACGACTACATCTTCGTTAGCATCCATTGCTTCCTGAAGATGAGGTAATTCCTTTATACAGTAACTTCACCAAGTTGTCCAGAAATTAAGAAGAACAAGTTTACCTCTATAATCACTGAGCTGCACAACTTCTCCGTCTAAATTCTTTAATGCAAAATCTGGTGCTATTTCGTCTTTAACAAGCGCTGCATCTGGAGATAACATCCCCAAAATAACCTCTTCATCAACTGTTGCCATTGCTTCCTCTACAACAACAGGTTCTTCAGCAGCTTCTTCTGCCTCATCAACCGTTTCCGCTACAACAGGTATAACTTCCTCCTTAGTAACTTCTTCGGTAACTGGCTCCTCGACAACAGCCTCTTCAACCACTACTTCTTGAGGTGTTGAACATCCTGCAAAGACAAGCACAACAGTCATTAGCATTAACGCCACTAACCACTTGCTTTTTTTCATGCAGTTCACATCCTTTCACTATTTAATCAGTAATTGACTTAATACAATCACTTTATCAAATACAATTAATAAACCAAATATAACAAGTATTGCTCCCGTTATACGTGGGAACCACTTTGCGCCATTTTCTAGTCTGTCTAATAGCTTATTAAAACCATTCATAAACATGGCTGACAGCATAAATGGTAAGGCCATTCCTATTGAGTAGATTCCAAGTAAAAATACGCCCTGTCCAATGGTATCGCTTGTTCCTGCATAAATTAGAATTGAAGCAAGTACGGGCCCAAAACATGGTGTCCATCCTGCCGCAAAAGCGATTCCCATTATATAAGCGCCACTGCGTCCATTGATTTTAACTGGAAAGTCCATACGATTTTCTTTCTTTAAAAAGTTGAATTTAAGTAAGCCAAGCATATTTAAACCGAATAAGATAATAATCACGCCACTTACCTTAGAAAAAACAGCTTTATATTTTATAAAAAACTGTCCAAGAAAACTAGCAGATGTACCCATAATTATAAAAATCGTTGTAAAACCTAGAACAAAAAATAAGGTTCGACCCATCATAACTTTTCTCGTAGGGGTCTCTTCACTTTCACCATAACCTGATATATACATGATATAGGCAGGCACTAAAGGTAAAATACATGGTGAGAAAAATGATAATAGCCCTGCAACAAATGCCATTGTTGTCGATATTTCCTGTGCAAACAAATGTATTCCCCCTTTTTATAATATTATACACCAGAAGTGGCGGTGACTAACATTTCATTGAGAAAAGTTATCAATTTGTTCACAAAAAAACATGCAAAGTCGTCTTTGCATGTTTAAGTTTCTTCTTATTCTAATGGTTTAAGATTTTCAGTGCCTTTTAAGTTCTTGATAAATTGAACCAATAAATCGATTTCTGCTTGCATATCCTTTTGACTCACCACTTCACTTGGTGAATGCATATAACGCAATGGTAAGGATACAAGTGCAACTGGTACACCATTGCCAGCAAATCTAATTTTATCAGCATCGGTTCCAGTCCCACGTGCAGTAATTTCGTATTGAAGCTCTTGATCTAACTGCTTTGCTGCTGTTGTTAAGAGTACATTAATTTTGTTGTTAACTTGAGAGCCTTTTGCCAGAACCGGTCCGCCACCTAGTTTAACATCGCCATCTTTTTTAGGATCTAATCCAGGATAATCTGTCGCAAAGGTTACATCACATGCGATACCAAGAGAAGGCTTAATATGACAGGCTGCGAAATGCGCGCCACCCATTGTCGTTTCTTCATTTACTGTACTGACACCATAAACGCCTACTGACAAGTCTTCTTTTGACAGTCTTCTTAATACTTCAGCCACAATAAAAGCACCTGTTCTATTGTCTAAAGCACGACCTACGATTCTATCATTCATTAAGTGAGCCATATCTAAATCATAGATAATGTAATCCCCTACAGATACTTTACCCTCAAGTTCTTCTTTAGAGTCAGCTCCACAGTCGATATAAATATCTTCTACCTTAACTTCTCCTTTAGCACCACCTTGGTGTTCAGCTTTTACACCTACTACACCAAATGTCACTTGATCACCGTGTAATATACGTACACGCATCCCAAGGGCTAACTTAGGATTTATGCCACCAGCTTTGGTTACATAAATTAGGCCTTTTTCATCAATATGTGTCACCATAAAAGAAATCTCATCACAGTGACCTGCTAACATTACCTTAAAGGGTGCTTCTGGATTCAGTATCCCAATCGCACTACCACTATAATCTGTTTCCATTGTATGAACAAATGGTTTAACGTATGCCATCCATTTTTTTTGAATTGCAACTTCATCTCCTGAAGGTGATGGTGTTTCTATCAGTTCTTTTAAAAAATCTAATTGTTTTAAGTCCATAATACCCTCCTATTCATTACTAGTTTAAAGCATTGAATAGCTTCTGTACAGTCTAGGTCACAGGAATAAGAACTGCTCTAACTGGTGCTGCTTCCACGCTCCGAATTTTAAGAGGCAGGGCGATTAACTGATAGATACCTTGTTCCACCCCTTTCAGTCTCAAGCCTTCTAGGATAAAGGTACCCTTATCAAATAGATAATGGTGACTCTCATGATTCTCCTGGCCTCGTTCAATTCCTAGTCCATCTATCCCTACGCCATTTAATTCAAATTCTGCAAGATACTTTGCCCCGTCATTTGTTAAGTAGATAAAAGACGGATTAAAATCCTCCTCATTAGAATTCTTTGTTTTAAAAAGTAATGTGTCACCCTTTTCTATTGTATAATTCATTAAATCCTTTGCTGTAATAGCATTAGTCACCCAAGTGAAATCTAGTACTTTGCAAGTTGTCACGAATCGATCCAATTCGTAGTTTTCCATAGTTCCACCCTCTTCTCTCATATGAAGGGGCGCATCAATATGGGAACCCGTATGTAGATTCATGGTCAATAAAGTTTCATAACTGCCTTTAACGTGTAGACGATTAATGCCTTCAAGCGTCGGTTTCTTTTCCTCTTTGGTTTTTATAAACTTGCATCCCCTTCTATGGAATTTCC
>JMSV01000140.1_pt1 | contig 10409 bp, 10 predicted proteins | sample 179021 | NCBI WGS metagenome assembly JMSV01 (sample SAMN02769581, study PRJNA246767) | bioreactor metagenome | isolation source: Culture-2 Bioreactor Bmz derived from microbial biomass from the upper 2 cm... | place: Germany: Bremen | collected day 87 after inoculation | reverse complement strand
CCCACATGAACTGGTCATGGATATTCATGATCCTATTTTTTAACACTATCTATTTATGATTTCCGATTTGGGATCTTAGGCTTTATCTGTATGGGGGCGCCAATTTTCCATGCTTTGCGTGGAGAAGGAAAAATCCATTGTCGCAAATACTGTCCGAGGGGTTCGCTACTAGGAAAGTTTTTGCAAAACATTAGTATGAAAAATAATCAGCCAAAGTTTTTATCTACAAAACAATTTAAAAATTTCATGCTTATTTTTATGCTTACTGTTTTTAGTATCTCTATGGTACACACTGGTGGCGACTTCAATAAAATAGCATTTGCTATGTTCCGATTTATGACAGCTTCACTCATACTAGGTATCATAATGGGTATTGTTTACAAACCAAGAACATGGTGTATCATCTGCCCTATGGGACATGCAACTGGTTTAATAAAAAATGTAATGGATAAAAAAGATCTCGAAAAAAATACTGCTCAACCAGTACAAATCGTTGTACCAAAGAGAGCAGCATAATTACTTATCATTAAAATTTTAAACTAATATCTAAAGCAGAAACTGAATGAGTCAATTTGCCGCAAGAGATTACATCTACACCTGTTTCGGCAATTTGACGTATCGTTTCTAAGGATACATTTCCAGAGGCTTCTAAAATAACACGACCATTACAATCGTCTACTGCTCTTGTCATATCTTCTAGTGACATATTATCTAACATGACAATGTCAGCACCATTTTCAATTGCACTTTCTAAATCCTCTAAGGATTCTATTTCAACTTCAACCTTCATTGTATGAGGGCAAGTCAGTTTTACTTTTTCTAAGGCTTTTTTGATGCCACCTGCAGCTTTAATATGGTTGTCCTTAATCATGACAGCATCTGATAAATTGAAGCGATGGTTATAACCACCACCTATCCGCACTGCTAATTTCTCAATTATACGAAGACCAGGAGAAGTTTTTCTAGTGTCAACAACTCTACAATTAAAGCTTTCAATTTCTTTTACATAACAATTGGTTAAAGTCGCTATACCTGACATTCTTTGCACTAAGTTTAAGGCGATTCTTTCTCCGCGTAAAATAGGTCGCGTTAGACCTTCTATGGTGGCGATGAGATCACCAGACTCAACATGTGCCCCCTCGTGAATATGCATCTTAAGATCTACTGAGTCATCTAAGAGTTGAAAGACCCTCTTTAAAACATCTGCCCCAGCGAATATACCCTTTTCCTTGGCTATGAACTTACCACTGCACCGATCATTTTCATCAAAAATCATCTCACTACTTACATCTCCATATAGACTATCTTCTTCAAGGGCATTCAATATAATTTTATCTATTGCGGCCAAATTAAGCATTTACTCGTCCTCCATTATTTATTGTACTTGCGACTTGCTTTCCAAAGACCAAACATTCTAAGAGCGAATTACTGGCCAATCTATTGTTCCCATGTACATTTGTATAAGCAACTTCACCACAAGCATACAAATTATCCATACTGCTTTGCCCATATTTATTAACCACTATGCCACCCATAATATAATGGCAGCATGGAACAACCGGTAAGCAATCCTTAGAAGGATTAATACTTATGTTCATACAATACTCATAAATTGTTGGAAAACGCTTCATAAACTCATTTTCGGATAGGTGCGTCGCATCTAAAAAAACATGTTCTTCTTCTTCACGAACCATTACTTCATTTATTTTTTTGATACGATATCCCTTGGTGCTAATGACCCTAGAGGATGAACTGATTTCATAAAGGAATGACCTTCCTTATCTTTTAACTCCCCACCCTCCCCACGTAGTGCCTCACTAATTAGGAAGCGTTGACTTTTGTTATTTGCTTCATAAAGGGCTGTTGGATGAAATTGAATTTTATCCATACACGCCAAATCAACTGACAAGGCTTCAGCCAATTTAAATCCATCGCCCGTGATAGTCACATCATTGGTTGTGTGTTGAAATAGTTGACCAATCCCCCCAGTTGCCAGAACAATATGTTCTGATGTGTATGACTTTATTTCATTTTTTTCGATGACCTCCACCGATCTCACTTTACCTTCTGAGGCTGTGATTTCTGTTACATTCGCATGTTCTATAATTTTTATATTATATGATTTTCTAACGCGTTTAAGCAAGGTGTCCATAATCGCACGACCTGTATAATCTCCACATCTGGCAATACGCCTTACACTGTGGGCACCCTCTCTTGCAAGTGCCAAGTTGCCACTCTCATCTAAATCAAATGGTACCCCCCATTCTTTTAAGGTAGCCACTTCACTTGGACCATTGCGAATCATCAACTCCAATAATTCTACATTGTTGATACCATGCCCCGTTGTCAATGTATCATGAAAATGCAACTCATAAGAATCATCACTGGATAGAACCGCTGCAACACCACCCTGTGCCAAATAGGAATTACTGTTTTGAACGGTCTTTTTTGTAATGAGTAATACCTTTTTTTCCTCATCAAGATTCAAGGCTGTGTAAAGACCTGCTAATCCACACCCTATAATGATGACATCCCATTTTTCCATAGATTCAAGATGATTTTCAAACATAAGTTTACTCCCTAAACATGGCATCTAATGCCTTAAACGCCTTTTGAGCAACCACAGGATCTACAGTCACTTCTTCCTTTTTCCTTCAAGGGCCAATAAGACATCTTCTAGTGAATTCTTTTTCATGTTTCTACAAAAGAGAGCTTCATCTGGAAAAATAAATTGCTTGTCTGGATTTTCTCGTCGTAAAACATATTCAATCCCCGATTCAGTAAGCACAATAAAACTCTTTTCTTTATGCGCCTTTATGTAAGACAACATTTTGGAGGTACTCCCAATATAATCCGCTTTTTCGAGAACTTCTGGTGAACATTCAGGATGTGCAACAACTTCAGCATTTGGGTTATCTAGTTTTACTTGCTCAATTGTTTGACTTTGTAGTAAGCCATGTACATAACAAAAGCCTTCCCAAAGTATTATTCTTTTCTCAGGTACTTGACTTGCAACATAGGCGCCAAGATTTTTATCAGGAACAAAAATAACTTCCTCTCCAGGTAAACTGCGCACAATCTCTACTGCGTTTGAAGACGTACAACAGACATCACTTTCTGCTTTCACTTCTGCAGTTGAATTAACATAGCATACAACCTTTGCGCTTGGGAACTGCTTCTTCATTTTTATTAGTTCTTCACCTGTGGCCATATCAGCCATAGGGCATCCCGCTTCTGGAACAGGATGAATGACTCTTTTATTTGGTGACAGAATTTTTGCTGTTTCAGCCATGAATTTCACCCCACAAAAGATAATTGTTTCAGCTTTTGTATCTCTGGCTTTTTTGGCAAGTTCCAATGAATCACCTATATAGTCTGCTATTTCTTGTATTTCATCTTTTTGATAGTAATGTGCCAATATCAAGGCATTTTCTTTTTTCTTTAATTCCAATATTTTTTCTTTCAATGTTATTTCCTCACTTTCAAACTCCAGAAGCAATCTGTAATACATCTGTCTTGTCAGTAATGATACTATCATATTTGTTATTTCTCATCAAGAAATGCGTCTCAAAAAATAAAAAAAAGTCTCTATAAAAGCTAACTTTTATAGAGACTTCATCTAATATTTTATTTTGCTAGAATAATAATCCTAAAAACCATCCTATCATGTGCAATATAATACCGACTATAATAATTGGTAACATTAATCCAAGGCCTATTGGTAATAATACGCCAAGGAAACTAAGTGCCACAATGAATAGCGCAATTTTTAGTAATCCAAATCCTAAGTAAAAGAATAGTTTTAAAAATAAAAATAAAATAAAACCACCTATAATAATCTCTAACATGTTCATCACTCCTTCTTATGTTCTTATCATAACAAGCAATCATAACAAGACCATTAGAAAAATATTAAAACTTCATTAGAATTATTGTACACCTTTGTCATTGAAAAGAACTTTATATTTAGCATCTGTTCCTACAATATGTTTGAAGATCCATACAGATACCATCTTTAAAAGGTTTTTTGCAAACTCATCTTGTGCATCATCAACATCATCAAAGTTAACTGCTTCAAGTTTTTCAATAAACTCATTATGTTGAATCTTATGATCCTCAATACCATCAAAGCCGTTTTCTTCCATTAGTTTTTCTTCATAGTCAAAGTGAATGCGTGTATATTCAGTAAGACCTTCTAACATAGATATTAACTCATCATAGATATCTTGACCTTCAGCATTTAATACTAAGTGTTCTAGATCTTTTCCCATACTCACTAACTTTTTATGTTGCTCATCTATAGATGGCACTCCTAAACTATACGATTCTGTCCAATCAAACATAATAGCCTCCTAATATTTTTTCTCTTTTTATTGGTTCGACAATTCTTTTTCTGAAATCACTGATAATCCATGTTCCTTTAATAGTTTTGCCGTTAAACCCATTCCATCAATTTTTCTACCACTGAAAGTACCATCATATATTTTATTACAGCCACATGAAGGACTTCCTTCTTTTAAGATCGCTTCTTTTGCACCTGTTAATTCAGCAATTTTGAGCACTTCATTTGCCCCTTTAATAAAAGCATCAGTACAATCCTCACCATGTTCATTGACTACTTTATCAGCGACAATTTCACACGTTGGTCGAGGTGTTGTAAGACCACCTAATTGTTCAGGGCAAACAGGAACAAACACTTTATCTTTCAACTGTATATGTACCAATTCTTCATTGTTACTCTCACCACTATATTTGCAGTTTACACCGACTAAACACGCGCTCACTAAAATCATAACAACCTCCAGAAATTAAATCAACTACTTAAATGTTAACACTGTCACACCATGGCCACCTTCACCATATTCACCATCTCTAAAGGCATTAACATGGGGGTGTTTTCTAAAGTAATCTTTTAGACCACTCTTAAGTGCGCCAGTTCCTTTACCGTGAATAATTCGTACGGATTCAAGGTTTGAAAGATAAGCATTGTCGATGTATTTATCAAGTTCAACAATAGCTTCTTCAACATTAAGACCTCTTAGATCCACTTCACTACTTATATCCATAGTTCTTGAACTATATTTCCTAGAATGTTTTTCTTGTTGCTTTTTCTTCTTTTCTTCGCCAAGTAACATGGTATCTTTGATATTAACCGATACCTTCATAATGCCTACTTGAGCCATGAATTGACCATTGCCGTCTACATCTGATGCAACGACACCTTCCTGATTCAATTTCATCAACTTGATTTCGTCTCCTACTTTCAATTTCTTTGGTGCTTGATAAGTAGCAACGGATTCAGAGAAAGCACTTTGATTCACTGACGTCAGATTATCTTTCATCTTTTTACGAAGTTCTTCAATTTCTTTATTACGTTTCTTTTGTTCCATTGTTTCAAGGCCTCTTAATGACCTTATGATGTCATCCGATTCTTCCTTGGCTTTCTTAAGAAGATCTCTTGCCTCTTCTTTGGCATCTTTAAGAATACGTGTCTTTTGAGCCGATAACTTTTCTTCTCTATTGCTTAACTTGTCTTTAAGTTTTTCAACTTCAAGTCGAAGTTTAATTGCTTCATCACGTTCTTCTTCCGCTTCACGACGACTGTCTTCTATAGAAGATAAGACATCTTCAAATTCTATATTATCTTTGTCTAAGAAGATTTTTGCATGTTCTATAATATCGTCCATTAATCCAAGCTTACTCGATATTTCAAAGGCATTGGATTTCCCAGGTACACCAATCAAAAGTTTATAAGTTGGTCTGAGAGTTGCGACGTCAAATTCTACACAGGCATTCTCTACACCATCGTTCACTAAAGCAAAATGTTTTAATTCACTATAATGTGTCGTTGCCAGTGTTCTCACCTTAGAGTTATGAAGATAAGATAGAATCGACATTGCTAGAGCAGCCCCCTCGGTAGGGTCTGTTCCTGCACCAAGTTCATCTAATAATACCAATGAATTCTCATCCGCTTTTTCTAATAAGCCTACAATATTGGTCATATGTGAAGAGAATGTACTCAAACTTTGTTCAATACTTTGCTCATCGCCAATATCTGCAAATACGTTTTTGAATACACATAGTTCACTGCCATGATCTACAGGAATGTGTAGACCTGACTGCGCCATTAGTGTAAGCAGACCAAGTGTTTTAATTGTAACGGTCTTACCACCAGTGTTAGGACCTGTAATCAATAAGGTTCTAAAGGAATCACCAAGCCAAATCGTATTGGCAACAACTTCCTTTTTATCAATTAATGGATGTCTTGCATTTCTAAGTCTGAGATATCCCTTTTTATTTAATTCAGGTGGCATACCACGCATTTTTAAGGATAATTTACCCTTTGCAATAAGAAAATCTAGGTAAGCAATGGTTTCTTGATTGATACGCATTTCGTCAGTAATCTCGCTTACGATACCAGTAAGCACACCAAGAATACGTTCTATTTCAAGTTTTTCAGACATTTTTAATTCTTTAAGGCTGTTGTTAAGATCTACAACTGCCATTGGTTCAATATACAGTGTTGCCCCACTTGATGATTGGTCATGAACCAATCCCTTTACATTGTTCTTATGCTCACTTTTTACAGGCACAACAAAGCGATCCTGACGAATTGTAATCAAAGCATCTTGTAAATACTTTTGACTACTTGACGAATGGATAAGATTATCAAGTTTCTTTCTAATATCGCTATGGGCTCTTTCTATTGAACGCCTAATTTTATATAGTTCTGGACTGGCATGATCCGATAATTCTGATTCATTTACAATGGCTTTGTTAATTTCGTCTTCAATTTTTTTGAAGACACTAATTGTCTCTCCATAACCATGTAAAATCGGATATTTTATACCATCCTCATTCATTCCTTTAATATATTGTTTCATGAGTCGTGCTGTTCTTAAACTATCAGATGCATGAAGTATTTGTACGATCGACAAGGTTGCACCGATCTCAGCCATTTTTAAACTCTCTTTGAGATCATAAATCGGCCCCATAGGGATTGTGTTACTCTTTACAACGACTTCTGCTATCTCACTGGTTTCTTCTAGTAATTGACTAACTTCATTAAAATCACCAGAAGGCATTAATCGCTCTACAAGAGAACGTCCAAGGGCTGATGACACTTCATTTGCAAGTAAGTTTTTTATTTTAGCATATTCAAGAACTCTTAGTGTTTTTTCATTCACTTTGCTCACTCCTATTCTGTCTGCTACTCAACACCTCTTCTAAGATGTCCATTCGTGTAGCTTATATCATAAGTTGTTTTTAACCATTCTTCATCTGTTTTATACGAAGGATCATTATCAATAGCTTTTGTAACCATGCTTAGGGCACCATTAACAAAAGAACGGTCCTCATTATAAAATTCAATACGTAGTTTTGATATACCGATTTTGTCTAATCGTCTCAGTTCATCCACTAAGTTTACATAAGGTCCATTTAAAACTTGTACGTGTTTACAATCTGTCCCATATAGTGGGAAGAACGCATCCTTCTCATCAATTAATCCATGATGATTCAATTGACAATCAGAAACATTTTTACAGGCATTGCCTTCTTTTACTGGACAATAATTTAGCATCATAACACTTTGACGACCAAATAGTAGCATTTCCTTTTCTACTATTGTTCTCGGCATTTTTTCAATTTCATCTGCTGTTAATTCAGGTGATACATGAATGCTTTCTACACCATAGTCATCATATAACTTTAAGGTCTGGCTATTCATTACATTCAATCCAAAATCACCAATACAAGTACGATTTTCAGCTTGTCTAACAGCACCTAGGTGACCAAAGACAAGACCTGCTTGGTCATGCTTTTCTAACCAAGTGTTAACCATCTGCAACTCTTCATCATGAAGCATTTTATTGGCATGTAAAGAAAACTCTACATCACTCTCCAAACATTTCGTATAAGCTTCTGTAGCCGTTTTTAAATCTTTATAGTATATAATTTTAATCCCAACAGCAATAACTGCATCCAACTGCTCAAGTGTTGACACAGAACATGTCAAACTTAATGGATACTTCTTTAAATCAGATGTCTCTGACTCTTTTTCTATAGTAACAGCCTTTGCGATTCTATCTGGATAATACTGAGCTCTCATCTCTGTTAACTGTTCTAAGGCTTCACGACGTACGCGGTTAATTTCTTTAATTGGCACCGTTAATTCACCATTTGTAATAATCGAACACGCACCCAAGCTATATGGTGTATCACCAATTTTTCCTAGTTGCTCTGTAATTCTTTCTTCGCTTAAAGCAACCTTCATAGCTTTCTCAACTGCTTTTTCCCCAGTAGCTTCAACCACATGGTCTTTATTATCCCTTATTTTAATGTTGATTGGACTGCCTTCAGTCATTGTGATCGTCATATCAACAGGTGTTTTTAAGCGCTCTTTATCCAACCATTGCGAAATCTCAGATACCAATTGTTTGTCATATGTTTTATAGATTGTTTCCCCAGGGAAAACTTTGTGTTTAAATGGAATACGAACAACTTGACCCGGTAAACCAATTTTCTCTTTTGCCGCGCCTATGAATACATGCTCAACACGACCACCAACAGTTTTGACCGCTCTTCTAATTTGAACATCATCACCAACAGATAATTCCTCACGTAATCTAAGGGTTAGCTGTTGTTTTCTTCCGTCGTAACTTGTAACCTCCCCAACATGGTAACCTTTGTTACTTGGTGTATCTATGCTCATTCTATTTTTTTGTGGGTCTTCTAAGATAAGTCCACTTGTATATTCTCTGTTAAATACTTTGCTTAACTTTTCTTCAGCTTCTTTTATAGTTGCTTGAGATATAACACCATCGTTCGCAATTGCTTCATCCATAAGTTTTCTATAAGTTGATACCACTTGGTAAGTATACTCAGGCCCCTTCATACGTCCTTCTATTTTATAAGAGTAGATATCAGATGCCATTAATTTATCAAAGCCACTTGCCGTTGATAAGTCCTTAGGACTTAGTAAATAACCATTGGCTAAAGTTTCTTTTTCTGCTCGCATATTGTCGAATGATACGAGTTGATACTGCTTACGACAAGCCTGCGCACAACGTCCTCTGTTACCACTTCTACCACCAATCATACTAGAAATTAAACATTGGCCTGAATAAGAAATACATAGAGCGCCATGAACAAATGCTTCTACTTCCACTCCAGTTGCCTCTATAATCTTTTGAATTTCTGTTACAGATAATTCTCTTGCTAATACAACACGCTTTAAGCCCATTGATTGAGCAACTTTCACATCCTCAATATTGTGCAACGACATTTGTGTGCTGGCATGACATTCAAAGTCTGGATAGTGTTCACGTACAAGACTTAATACACCAATGTCTTGAACGATAATAGCATCTACATCAGCAAGATATAACTCGCCAATATATGACATAAACGCATCCATTTCTTCATCTTTAACAAGTGTATTAACAGTCACATACACCTTTACATTTCTAATATGACAGTAAGCAACTGCCTCTTTAAGGGCTTCCAATTCAAAATTGGCTGCATATTTTCTAGCACCAAATGATTTTCCCGATAAATAAACAGCATCTGCTCCACCTTGTACTGCTGCTACTAACGATTCATAACTTCCTGCTGGTGCTAATAATTCTTTTATTTTCAATTTTTTCTCCATTCCTACTATTTGCTCAACATAATTACTTCTATAATAAGAAGCAATTTCCCACTTGCTTATAAAAAAATCAATGCAGAAGCATGGTCGCTTCTGCACTGTGATCGTAACGTTAAGTTAGTTGTTCTTTTCAAAGGTATCTACAAACTCTTTTAATTCATTTTGAGAATACTCTAAGGACTCGTTTAAGTCGCCAATTTCATTCTCTTTAGCCTGTAGCTTCTCTTCTAAAGAATCTATTTTTGATTTCAATTCATTAATAACGACACTCGAAGTAGAAAGCTCTTTACATTTGTCTTCAGCTCTTCTACAATTCTCGTCAAGTTGTTCTCTCAATTCAAGAATAGTTTTTTCGTACACCTGTAGGTTTTCAGATAACTCACTGTTTTCCTTTTCTACATTAAAAGAGTTCATTTCTCTTTCGGTTAAAGTTTCCTTTACCTTTAATAACTCTTCTGCTAGTACATCAATCTCTTGTTTTGGATTTTCATATCGTTTTATAATTTCTTCTTGTTCATCAAGTGCTTTTAAGTACTCATCAGTCATATTAAGTGCTGTTAAAACAGCGACCATAGAGGTACTTAATTTCTTATTATTATTATATAGTTCCCTCATCTTGTCATCTACAAGATTGGAAACACGTTGCATATGTTCTCTTCCATCGTCACTGATAAGTGTATATTCTTGCCCCAATATCTTTACGACTACTTTATTCTTAACAGTCATCGCTCCAACCCCTTCAACTTCATTGACATTATTA
>JMSV01000139.1_pt1 | contig 10415 bp, 13 predicted proteins | sample 179021 | NCBI WGS metagenome assembly JMSV01 (sample SAMN02769581, study PRJNA246767) | bioreactor metagenome | isolation source: Culture-2 Bioreactor Bmz derived from microbial biomass from the upper 2 cm... | place: Germany: Bremen | collected day 87 after inoculation | reverse complement strand
ACAGCAATATGATTATCAGGCACATCATGAAGCACAACGGCGTTTGCCCCGATGCTACAATTTTTACCAATCTTGACCGGCCCTAATATTTTTGCCCCGCTTCCTATATCGCATCCATCGCTGATGACTGGAACTTGAAATTTACCGGATCTTCCACCGATAGTAACACAGCTCCCGATACTGACTTTATCACCGATGATTGCACGCGGATGAATAACCACACCAAGACCTCCGTAACCGAGGTCAACATCTTCGCCGATCACAGCGCCTAAACCTATCTGACAGCTAAAAATTATCCTTAAAAAAACTTTATTGATAAGTTGAGGAAGTAGCGGGACATTACGTTCATGCAGCCAGTAGGCGATTCTATATATAAAAATTACAATTTTACTCAAAGACAACCTTCCTGACCACTTAGTGATACAGCTATTTAATTGGGCCCGAAAGTAGACCTGATACGCTCAAGTTGAACGGCAACCTCATATATTGTTCGAGCATAAACCATTGAATGATTATATCGATATATAACTTTGAGTTTCTTTTCTTTGCTAAGTGAATTTTTCCAGCCGTGACGTTTAAGAAAATTCGCCATACTGGCTAAAGCGTCATCCTTACTGAAAAGATCAATACGCCCGTCTGCATTACCATCAACTGCGTATCCAATTGCGGTCGTCGGCATAAACTGACAGATACCAAAAGCTCCATAAGGAGAACCGGGAATTTCAGCAGGGTTGGCAGAATTTTCAGAAGCAAAAGTCAACAGTGCAGCCAATTCACGATAAGCCCAGTCAGCCTTTTTTTTCGTGCGTTTCTTTAGCCACTGCATATCTTTTGTTTCAAGCTTATCATACCCCAACTCATCAAAAAAAATCATTGGATCAGAACTAGCCGCCATATTAGCCAGATTGCTGAAGGCTGGAGCACTACCGAGAGTAAATCCGAGCTTGGTTTCAACCAGCAATAAGGCGACTACAACTGAAGGCGCAACGCCGTAATTCTTATCAATTTCAGTAAGCAAATCATAATGCTCACGCATATATGAATATGCACCTGCCAGCAGAATAGCTCCTACATACCGTTCATCAAACGTCTTTTCACGCGCAACTTTCTTGGCAGGAGGCTCAAACCTTCGCTTCAGCAGAACCCTCATCTTACGGGCCATAATCCCGGAATCATACTCCACAGAACTGACAGAAAAAACAGTTTCAACATACTCACGGTTGAACCCATCTTTCACAAGTCTTTCTTTCAAGGAGTCCCACCCCTTATGCCCATCTGCCAATGAGAACGCAGGGCAGGCCACAATGAAAAAAACAAAAAGAATGTCAGCTTCCTGAACATAGTCTTCGCTCAACTCCGTTAAAGCCGATTCATCGGCACATTTGACATTTCATCCTCAAAATCATCATCAATAAATTTTGAATAATCAGCCACATCATATCTTTTACCGCAGGCCCCGCAGCGTAAAAAAACGCCGCGTCATCCACGATGGGTATATAAATCCCCGCCACAAGACTTGCATTGGCTCTCAGAAGCGTTGGAAGAACTACCACGCATTGTTTTATTAAAAAGAGTCTTTCCCTGAAACATTACTATCTCCGAATTTCTTACAATATAAATATTATCCGCATTAACTGTCCACCATAAAAAAACAGCCGGATTCCATTTTGGAATCCGGCTGTAAATTTAATTTAACTGACAGCTAGTTTGTCTTGAGCGAAGGATTTTTAACACCCATTGCAACATAGAGTTTTGCCAGTGCAACCTGATAGTCAGACAAAGCCTGAATAAGTTGGGCTTCACTGTCACTCAAACGGGACTGCGCATTAAGCACTTCGTTGTTTGTGCTGACCTGAGCCTGATAACGGGCCATGGCCATTCTATAACCTTCACGCCCTGCTTCAACAGACTTACGTCCAACTCCGATACGGTCAGCAGCAGCTTTCAAGCTAAGCATCTGGTCCTTAATTTCATAGGAAGCTTCAAGCTTGGTATTATCAAACTCAGCTTTGATCTTTTTAACATTATCATCAGCTCTTTTGACATCATAATATGTCTGTCCCCAGCTGAAAAATTCCCAATTGACGTTTGCGCCCACATCCCAGGAGTCAGGACGATTCTGGTAATTATACTTATTCTTGCTGACAGAAGGATCTCCGCCGGCACTCTGGTAATTAAAATCTGCTGTGACATCAGGATAAAAATCACTTTCAGAAATTGTTACATCTTTTTCAGCTATTTCTACAGCTTTCTTGGCAATGCGCAGATCAGGACGATCTCTGTCCGCCTTTGCAATACACTGATCAAGATTCATAGAAAAAGGCAGGTAAGTAAGTTCTCCTGAATAATTAACAACCTTCTCAATAGGCAGATTCAACAAGGTATTAAGTCTTGCAGCTCTAGAGTCCACAGTATTTTTGGCAATAAGCAGATCCTGCTCTGCAGTGGCAAGTTCAACTTCTGCCTGCAAAACATCAACTCTGGGGCGCAATCCGACTTGATAAAAAGCCTGAATAACCTGAAGCTGTGATTTCAATCTTGCTACAGAATCCTGCTTACTTTTTACTTCCATACGTCCCTGAAGCAGAGTCAAAAAAGAAGTCTGAATACTCTTAATCAGCGACAATTCAGCGTTGTAAAGACTTGCTTCGGTAGAAGCTCTCTGGAGCTTGGTCTTCTGGTACTTTGAAAGGAGTTCAAAACCTTTAAAAACCGGCTGGCTGATATTAAGTGTAAAAGCCCATTTGTCCTGATAATCAGAGGGAACACCACTTGATCGGGGCTGGTCACCACTATGTTTATATCCGTAAGTAGCCTTGAAGGGAGCACCGAATGCACCGCGCTGTGACTTAACCGCGCTTTCTGCAGCCAGCAGATCTTTTCTTGCTGCTACAATTGTCGGGTTCTGCTTGATCCCCAGATTGACACAATCCTCAAGGGTGAGAGTCATGTCTGCATCCTTATCTTCAGGTGTGACAGCCTGCGGAACCTGAGTGGTGGCTTCCTCCAGAGAGACAGGAGCTTTGGCCTCACCAAGATTGCTTTCACCTTCTTTCTGCTGAGCAAGGGCAAATGAAGCAGTTGCCAGCATAAGAATCAAAATAAAGAAAAGGGAAATATTACGTTTCATTCTGCACATCCTAACCATGTGAGTTATTATCTTAAAAAATTAATATAAACAAAAGTACAATTTCTATAGATGTTCCTGCGCTAGGAATCAAGTAGCTTTTTTGTTTTAAACGGTCTTCAACAATATGTTCTACTTTACAAAAAGAGTTGCACAATCGGATTTATCGCCTTGTAGCTTGTCAATGGTATGCTTAAGGGCCGGAATGACAGCTTCAAGACTTTCTTTTACAGCTTTAGGACTTCCCGGAAAATTGACTACAACGCTTTCACCAATTGTTCCGGCAACAGCACGTGAAATCATTGCGTGAGGGGTTTTCTCCATTCCGACAGCAGTTATTGCCCGCTCAAACCCCGGTAATCTTTTATCGATAACAGACATAGTCGCTTCCGGGGAAACATCACGAGGCCCGACTCCGGTTCCTCCGGTAGTAAGAATTAAATCAAACCTGCTGACATGAGCAAGATGCATAATAAGAGCTTTAAGTTCATTACACTCATCAGGGATTAAGTAACCTTGAATCAGGACCGACGGAAGTGCATTTTTTATCATTTCAGCTATCAAAGGTCCTGCCTTATCCTCTCTTTCTCCAACTGCGCCTTTATCGCTCAAGGTTATATATGCAAGTGAGTACCCTTCTTTTTTTACTTCAAGTTCATGCTCTCCCGACTCTGGTGCCATCTCACTAACTTCAGCGACCCAAAGCTTTGCCCCGGGAACAGACTCAGCCCAGAAAGCTGATAGTATCTTGAACACTGAGCGTCCTTCACAAACCAATTCACATCCGGCCTGCAGCTTCCGAGTCGCTCCGCTAATCCGCAAATGATTAGAGCCGAGCGGCAATAAGCTTTCACTTCCCAGAACAACTCTATCCCCGGTGTTCAAATTCTTAGCATTGGAAAAATCACATTTAATCATTTAATCAGCTCCATAAAAATTGAATTCATCAGGCCAGAAGCACAGCTAATATCCCGGTAATAAAAATTCCATCAAAAGTCCCTGCCCCGCCAATAGAAACAACAGGAGCATCAAGAACCCGCCTGGTTGCCGGAGTTGCTAAGTGAAGCAAATCGGCCCCTATCAAAGTTCCTAGACTTCCTGCAACATAGGCGGCAATAGGTGCAATTTCGCCCTGAACAAAAATAAGGGCAGCAAAAGCGGTGATAAGGGGGGGGATCAAAATAGGAATCCCAATCCCTACTCCGGGAATTGGCCGGGCAAGAGCGTAGGTTGCCACACTTACAATGATAATACACAGCAGAATTGAAACATTAAATCCGCTACGGGAAAGTAGAGACATTGAAAGGAGCACAGGAATAACACAGCCACCAAAGTTGACAGCCACAACCTGATTGGTCAGGGATCTGCTATCGCCGGGAACATCAAAATTTGTGTGTGGATTCAACATGCGCACTCGCCTGATACGCACATCAGGAACCAGCCTCTCAGATCTAAAAACAGGAATATTGATCCCGCTCCCTAAAAGTGTGGCAATCAGTAGCAAAAAACCCTGCCCCGGCGTAAGTCCCAACTTGGAAAAAGCGACCGTAACAAGTCCAACCTGTACAAATATAAACAAAAAGAATATGAGGACAAAAAAGATTATGCCCAGAAACATCACTGTAGGCAGAGAAAACATAGGGCCACGCATTTTAAGAAAACTCCTTGTTTGCTATTTCAAAACGAAACAAGTTATTTAATGATATTACAGCAGACACATCAAGAAATTATTGATAACTTGTTGCAATCAAAACCCACAGCAATGAAACCGGAGAATATATAATGAAAGGTATTATTCTGGCAGGCGGATCAGGAACAAGACTTTACCCTTTGACCAGAGTTGTCAGCAAGCAGCTTCTTCCTGTTTACGATAAGCCCATGATTTACTACCCGCTTTCTATTCATATGATGGCAGGAATCAGAGACATTCTGATAATTTCCACCCCGGAAGACCTGCACCGCTTTGAAGACCTGCTTGGAGATGGATCCAGTCTGGGAATAAACATCTCCTACAAAGTTCAGCCTAGACCGGAAGGACTGGCTCAGGCTTTTATAATCGGTGAGGAATTCATTGGAGATGACAGTGTCAGCCTTATTCTTGGAGACAATATCTTCTATGGACATGAACTGCCTGAGATACTGCAAAAAGTCGCTGAATTAAAAGAAGGCGGTACTGTTTTCGCTTATGCAGTCAAAGATCCGAAAAGATACGGTGTAGTTGAATTTGATAAAGATAAGTCAGTTCTCAGCATTGAAGAGAAGCCAGAAAATCCAAAGTCAAAATTTGCTGTAACCGGACTGTACTATTATGACAACTCCGTTATTGAAATTGCCAAAAGAATAAAGCCGTCCGACCGCGGAGAGCTGGAAATAACTGATATAAATAACGAGTATCTAAAACTTGGAAAACTCAATGTTGAATTACTTGGGCGCGGCTATGCATGGCTGGATATGGGGACTCATGAATCATTGCTCAGAGCCTCTGCGTATGTTGAAGCAATACAGGAAAGGCAAGGATTTCTCTTAGCCTGCCTTGAAGAGATTGCATTCCACATGGGATACATCAATGCGGAGCAACTCAAAAAACTAGCATCAGATATGCTTAAAAATGACTACGGACAGTACCTAATGGATATTTATAATGATGCACAGGCGGATTAAATGCGAAAAATAATTTTCACACTACTATTGGCTTTTCTGGTGTCCATGCCGAACACTGCATTATGCATGTCTCGAGATCTATCCTCGGCTTTTGGTAAGCTATCAGGAGTCGAATCCGCACTTAAGAATCTTGGAAAAAACATTGATAAACTTGCTGGTGCAGACACCCAGCCCGACAGGGTTTATGCAATGCAGGACATGTCAAACATGTGCAAAACAAGCAAGATGCAAGTCCACAGCCTAAACTCTCTCTTTTCTGTCGTAAACCTTGTTAAAAGGGAGAAAAAATTTCAAAGTAAAGAGGCTGCTCTTCTTAAAATAAAGTGCGGATACGCATTGAATGACTTCAACCGCAGAAAAGCATTCATCAAAGATATCCTTGTTAAAGCTAAGGACCAGAAACTAAGAGATTTGGCCCATATTTTTGATGCCCAACTCAATATTGTACTCAAACAGCTTGTCGCCATTAATAAGACATTCAACTAACTGTAGAAGTATATAAAAGACAAAAAAAGAGGCGCATTTTGCGCCTCTTTTTTTTGTTGAAAAGCATAAAACTTTTCGAAATTCTTTCTAGTGATGACCTTCTTTTTTGCCTTCCTCAATTCTGTAGAATGCCATATACAGAATCCATGCGAGATAAACAAAAATAAGAGATACACCAACGAAGCCAGCAGTTGTGCTATGGCCCATATTGCTAATAAGTTCACCGATCATGCCCTGATACCTCCAAGTATTTAACCCAATTTATTACCAAAATGTTTAACATTCATCACCATTATTCTCAAAAAAGTCAAGCGCTAGTTTGAGTATAATTATTGACAAATAAACACATACAGATATTATAAATCTATATATTCGTTCTTTCCCCACTCATACAATACTGGGGAAAATCCCCACCTATAAACATAATATCTTCAGTAGAGGGCGCACATGGCTACTGGTAAAAATGATTCAGGACTGCTTGGCAAATTGAAAAACAAGCTGGACAGGATGCTCGGAAGAAAAAGCACAGAATCACTAGATATTTCTTATAAACCTAAAAAAGACTGTCCAAGTGCACGAAAAGCATACCGGATTGATGTAGATAACATGCATGTTATCTGTAAATCGCCCAGAATAAAATGCCGTCTATCTGACATCAGTGCCACAGGGATAGGATTTATCAGCTCCAAAGAATTTCCTGTGGGGGAAACAGTAGAAGCGGTTCTATTCTGGTCGGGAAAAGCAGTACTTAAAAATTTACAGATGAAAATAATGCGCCACAATGGTAAAATCGTCGGCTGCGAATTTCAAAATATGGAACGTGGACAAGATAAAATTATAAGCAAAATTGTTCTGGCCGCCCAAAAAAGATTGATTGAAAAAAAACATAGCGGTAAAAATCCGGACAAAGTTGAAAACGAGATAAGTGAAGAGGCCGAAAGACTGTCCAAACGAGGTACCAAAAAGAAATCCTTATCTAAAATTAAGCTTTAATTACAACCTGAAAGTGAAAATTATACCAAGGTAGTTGTATGAATATTGTTATTTTAGACGGATACACGGTTAATCCTGGCGATAACCCATGGACTGAGCTTGAAGCACTTGGCAACCTCACAGTATATGACCGCACTGAACAGGAAGAAATCATTCAGCGGGCGAGCAATGCAGAAATTATTTTGACCAATAAAACATTGCTGACAGATGAAGTCATATCTGCCCTGCCCAAACTCAAATTTATTGCCGTGCTGGCTACGGGATACAATGTCGTTGACCTTGATGCCGCCTCCAAAAGAAGAATACCGGTAGCCAACGTTCCGGGCTACTCACCGCCTTCTGTTGCTCAACATGTATTTGCTATGCTGCTCGACTTTGCAAACAAAGTCGGCCTCCATGATCAGGCTGTAAAAAACGGAGAATGGGCAGCTCAAAAAGATTTCTGTTTCTGGAAAGCTCCTCTCATAGAGCTTAAAGACAAAAAATTAGGCATTGTCGGCTTTGGTAATATTGGACAACAGGTGGGAATAATTGCAAATGCTTTTGGAATGGAAGTCCTTGCCTACGCTCCAAGACCGAAACCAGCCCCCCAATACCTACCATTCAAATTTGTTGAACTTGATGAACTTTTCACTGAGGCGGATGTAGTATCCCTGCATTGCCCGCTGACAACAGAAAACGAAAAATTCATAAACAAATCAATTTTTTCCCGTATGAAAAAATCAGCCTTTATGATTAATACAGCTCGGGGACAGTTAATCAATGAAGCAGATCTTGCTGAGGCTCTTAAAGACGGACTCATCGCCGGAGCAGCATTAGATGTTATTAACACTGAACCGATGCTTCCCGGAAGTCCTCTGGCAGTTGCTCCAAACATAACGATCACTCCGCACATTGCATGGGCCACCCTTGAAGCACGTTCGAGGCTTACGGAAATAACCACCCATAATATTTCATCATTTATCAAAGGATCACCCGTCAACATAGTTAACGAGATATAAAATACTCCTCTTCATGAACGCAAAAAAGGCTGAACCAAGCAAACTGTTTCAGCCTTATCAAATTTAATCTCAGCTTGTGATACCTTCAAGTATCAACCGCCACATATTTTCAGTACACTTTGAGACTTCTGAATAATTTATCTCTGAGTGAATTTATGAACAACATCTATCAGATCAGCTTTACGAACAGGCTTAGTCAAAAAGAAATCGCATCCTACATTATACGCTTGTTCCTCATTTTCAGGCAGGGCGTGTGCTGTTACAGCAATGATAGGTGTCTTTGACAGCCTTTCATTCTTCTCGTAGGCCCTGATCCGTCCAGTTGCTTCATAGCCGTCAGTAACAGGCATCTCAATATCCATCAGCACAACATCATAGTCATCCTGCATGAACTTCTTCACTGCGATATCACCGTTTTCGGCCACATCAATAGAGTAAGGAAATTTTTTCAGATACAACTGCACTAGCAATACATTGTTTTCACAATCTTCAGCTAATAAAATTTTCAAAGCTTTCTCAGCTCCGGTAAACTTTTTCTCGAAGGAATGCATCATACACCTTATATACGTCAAAAAGCAGACAGTATACTAACTGCCGACTCCCCCTTAACCCCAGCGAGCATTGATATACCAGCCCTGCCTCAATGGCAAACAATTTATTAAAAAAATAAGTGCGAAGAATTGTTCATCAAAAAAGATAAGCTCAAAAGCAGCTAAAAAGACTACGAATCAAACTTTGAAACAATTGCAATAAAAGTTTCAAGATCGTTTTCATCGCCATCCTTGTAATCATCGGGATATAAGATTGCTGACATAAAGAAAGGACTATCAACTTCAAGTGCCATAGAAGCTGACTTAGAAAATCTTTCAATTTTCTCCATTATAAAATCTGCATCACGCTCATCAATGCCTTCCAGATAAGCCCGGGCATCTTCCGCAAGAGTTGAAAGACGAAATGCCTTAGCCCGCATAAGTTCCCTATATGCAGGCTCATTATTCTCTTCATAAAGTACATTATTTGCTTTTCTCTCAAGATCACGGATATTACCCGCAACTTCTGAGAGCCACTCACAAATTATTTTATATGGACTCTGTCCCATTCTGAACTCCTTTGCTTTTAAGTTCGCGAAACAGTCTAATCCCGCATAATTTCAAAAGCAAGAGAATCAAATGGCAACATGAAAATAGCTTCAGCTGCAACTACAATGAACCGCACATTTTTCTGTAATTTCCGCATTCCAGCTTATTTATGAACGGACAAGCCCCTTTCATAAACCACTTCTTGCGCGGACACCAAAATCTATCCTTAAACGGCTCATTGCAACCTTCACGGGTGAGTTTCTTTCGCCGCTGGTTACCTATAATAATATAATCGCCTTCAATATGTACATTCAAGAGAGTCATAATGACCTCCACCAGCTTGCATCAGCTTTAACTGACTAAATCCTCCTTAGGGGGTTGCCTGATTTACAATCTTCTACAACTAAAATATATTATGCACCTTATATGCCATTAATATGGAACTAGATATTTCTTTCCCTTTACTTCTCAAAAAATGGCCTTAACCAATAATGTTTGTGTTTGACACATCGCTAAATTAACCCGGCTGCAGTAAGATGTTCACGCTGCCGGTTCAAGGAGTAAGTTTTGCCAATACTTTCAGCCAGCGTCGGCCTTACCAGATACAGAATTTTGGACGAAGTTTCTGACGATCTGATCCGGGAAATCCCCGAACGATTGACCAAATTCGCCTTCAAAGACATCGACCACACCGCTGAAGAACGCTCTTTCGGCTGGGTGAACATGGACGATATGCTTGATGATAAATGGGCTGTCTCCCCCCCCGGAGAAAGCACAATATTTCACTTTTTCACTGCGTCTTGATACCCGCAGAATTCAACCAGCTGTGCTGAAAAAGCATCTTCAAATCGCGCTTAATCACGAACTTGCAGAAGCTAAAAAAGAGGGAAAAAATTTCATCTCCCGCGACCGTAAAAGAGAGATTAAGGAACAAGTTACCCTAAAATTACGCGCCAGAAGTCTGCCCATCCCGGCTGTATTTGATGTAGTATGGAACGTCCCGGAAAACAGACTTTTATCTTGCAGCAACAAACTCAAAGGTGATGGATCTCTTTACAGTACCATTTT
>JMSV01000138.1_pt1 | contig 10459 bp, 7 predicted proteins | sample 179021 | NCBI WGS metagenome assembly JMSV01 (sample SAMN02769581, study PRJNA246767) | bioreactor metagenome | isolation source: Culture-2 Bioreactor Bmz derived from microbial biomass from the upper 2 cm... | place: Germany: Bremen | collected day 87 after inoculation | reverse complement strand
AGAAACCCCACAGCCTCACGAAGGTGAAATGCGTATTCGCGCCATTTCCGATTCATTCAGACTGGATGAAGGCGGATTCGGCCAGTACGGCTGTGCAGCAGAAGGGCAGATCCTGCTGGTTGCAAAAGGTGGCGCAAAAACCTTGTATCCCGGTGGACTTATAGGTATGCCTGTCCCCGAAGAGGATAAGAAGGACGAAAAATCAGGTGCCAAAATAGTAGACCTGCCTATTCGTGAATTTGATAAGCGCCCAAACGATAAACCTGCGAACAAGCCACAAAGCAATGAGCAGGATAAAAAGAACAAAAAGCCTGAAAAGGGCAAGTTCGAAAAAGCTACAAAAAATCAGGTCTAAAAATAACTAAAAAATAAAGTTTTCGTCAAAAATACCTAGTGGGGATTCCAAAGGGGCACGGGCCCTTTGGCCGCCCGAGGCGAAATCATCGTCAAAAGCGCGAAGCGCATCCTATCCTCTTAAGCCCGGCAGGGCTCCCAGAGGCATACGATAAAAGGATAGATTACAAGTGGACTTCATTGATCTCGGATTGATCCCTCACGGGGACGCAGAAAAAATCCAGCTCGAAAGATTGAATCAAGTGATGGAGGGCTCAGCTTCTGATGCCCTCTATCTTCTTGAGCACCCCCCGGTTGTAACTCTAGGCAAACAAGGTGGACTGGACAACCTGCTGATCAGCGAAGAAGCTCTTAGGGCAATGGGTGCAGAAATAGTGCAGACTGCGCGTGGCGGCAATATAACCTGTCACTATCCCGGACAATTGGTTGTCTATCCTGTTATGCGCATAGAAAAACGCAAAGGTGGAATCAAGAAATTCTTTCACGACATGGAAGAAACCGCCATCCGCACTGCGGCACATTTCGGAGTAGAAGCAGCGCGCTGCGAAGGCAGACCCGGAGTCTGGGTCGGCCCCGGAAAGCTATGCTCCATCGGCATCGGGGTCAAAAAATGGATCACCTACCATGGTCTATCCTTCAATATATCCCGTGACATGAAACTTTTTGACGCCATCACCCTTTGCGGGCTGCACGGCGCACATCCCACATCTCTGTCCCGCGAGGCAGGACGTGATATTGATACAGAGGAAGTAAAAAATGTCTTCAGAAAAGAATTCAGAAAAATATTTGCGGATTCCGCCGTGGCTGCGGGTTAAGCTCCCGGCAGGGAAAACTTTCAACCACACAGCCAAGCTGCTGGAAGACTTGAACTTAAACACAGTCTGCCAAAGTGCCAAATGTCCTAACTGCTGGGACTGCTTTTCCCGCAAGGTGGCTACATTTCTGATCATGGGCCACAATTGCACCCGCAATTGTGCCTTCTGCAACATTTCCCCCGGCAAAATTGACCCGCTGGATACGGATGAACCGCGCCGTGTGTCTGAGGCGGTATCACGTCTTGAGCTAAAATACGTAGTTATAACCTCGGTCACTCGTGACGACCTTCCCGATGGCGGGGCAGCCCACTACGCCGAAACAATTGAGCGTATCCACACTGATCACCCAGAATGTACGGTTGAAGTACTTATCCCCGATTTTCAGGGCAATCTGGATGCACTGAAAAACAGTCATTGCAGCCGGACCGGACGTTATAAACCACAATGTTGAAACTCCACCTGCTCTCTATGCAGACATCCGTCCTCAAGCTGACTACAAACAAAGTCTTGAACTGCTTGAGCGGGTAAAGGAATTAAGTAATATCCACGCAAAATCAGGTCTCATGGTAGGACTAGGCGAAGATGATGATCAAGTTCGTCAGGTAATAAACGATCTTGCTGCCATTAATTGCGACATTATCACCATAGGCCAGTACATGCGCCCGTCGAAAGCTCACCCTGCTGTCAAAAGATATGTTGAACCTGCTGTCTTTGATGAATATGCCGAGTATGGAAAAAACCTCGGAGTTCCACATATGTTCTGTGCTCCGCTAGTCAGAAGCAGTTTTAACGCTGCTGAGGCTTTTGAAGAATTATAGATTTGTCATTTACATCGCTAATCGCGACTGTCCATTGATATTGGCGACTGGCACAACGCTAATCGCGACTGGATTGCCATGGGACATTTCATACCCCCATTCAAGATTTCTCCAAAGATGGAATAGAATAGAGACCGGCCCGGCAGAGAGCATTAAAAAAATCAGGGCAATCGGTCCCCCTTTAGAGAGAACCTGCAAGAGTAAAGTCTATGCAGCCATTCTCAGTTTTTGCATCGTGATGTGCCGCCCAGTCAACACCCATATATTCTATAATTTGCGTATCATTATTACGAAAATTATAAATATAAACTTAAAAAGGTTATCTACAATACACAATTAAAATCAAATCTTGATTTTATTTTATAATCCATTTACCTTTTATCATCTACAAAGTACGTCTACAATATATGTAAGAAGACCACCTTTACACATTGACCTCAAGAAAAAGACATATGATGCGCCATTTAATCACTTTCACTATTGCTTTATTGCTTTTTATGGGAACTGTACCTTCTGTATACGCTGAAGACTTATTCGTTATGAGTCGCGACAACGATAAGCTTATCATGATTGACAGCCAGTCAGATGGTGCAGTTACACCTACAAGAGAAATTTCCGGAGCAGTATCTACTACGATAAATCAAGGATACGGACTTTTCTTACGCAATGATGAGCTTTTTTTCTCTGACGAAGGCTCGCAGGCAATCAAAGTATACGATGCAAATGCAAACGGCGACGTTGCACCTAAACGCACTATTACAGGTTTAGGCACAACACTAAGAGGACTATTTGTAACCGAAAGCGAAATCTATCTTGCAAATCAGAATAACTCTATAAGAGTATTCAACATTACAGACAGCGGTGCAGCTACCCCAAAAAGGACGATCCAAGGCGCAAATACGAATTTATCTAACACGCAGATGTGTTTTGTTGATAATGGTGAACTTTATGTAGTCGATTACACCAAAGATGCTGTAGTTGTCTTCGATGCAAACGCAAACGGTAACGTTGCACCAAAACGCACTATAACCTCAGCCTCTTTAGGAAGTTCTCGAGGTCTATGGGTAGACAATGGTGTAATTTATGTCGGCGATGCAGATAATAACCACATACTTACTTTTCCTACATCAGCCAGTGGTTCAACAACACCGACAACAACCATTAATACAACTGGAATTAATGCTCCGCATTCAGTTATAGCCAAAGACGGGCTCATTTATGTACTCAACTATGCAGGAGACAGAGCCATCAGAATTTTCAAAACAACTGATGATGGAAATGTTGCTCCGCAAAGAAAAATCACCTGCACCTCTTTCAGCGGTCCAACCGCACTTGCAATGAGTGTTGGAGGATACGTACAATTATCCGAGACCCAGCCCAGCGGCGTAAACGTAACCCTGACTTCAAGCTTTGAAAACGCAACCACTTCAGCCGAGCTGCAAACAGTTTTCAATGCACCTGCAAATTTCGACCTAAAAGCCCCCATGGGTAAATTCACCGCTACTGTTGACAGCAATGGCGCTAACGGGGTTTTCCGGTTCAATGCTACCAGTCTTAACGGAACCGTAAGTGACTTAAAATTACTAAAGTGTTTTGAAGAGAATGGGACCTACACTCACTTCGGAAGCTACGCACCTTCCGTTGATCCCGAAACCGAAGGAACCTGGTGGCTTGAGGACGATAACAACAACTATATCGAGCATAGCGCCACACTGACTTTTGGTACCAACTACTGGGTAAACTACGTCGTCAAAGACAACGGCAAGTACGATTCCGACAGGACATTAGGATCAATCAAAGACCCTGCCGCACTCGGCGCACAGCCTTCCAGTTCCTCCGGTTGTGTAATGAACCCAACTGCCACCCTCGGGCTTGATTGGATTTTGCTCGTACTAGGGGTCATGCTCAAGATGCTGAGCGGATTCAGGTTTCGCGGTAAGTAGTTAGATCAGTAAGATATAGAATTGATCAATTTGAGTTACAAATGATTTTAGAACTGACATGATTTGCTGCCGATTAACTTTAAAAACACTTTTGAACGATTCTACACAAAGGCCCTCTCTGAGTTAATCAGAGAGGGCCTTTGTTGTAAGTATTTATTCTTTGCTTTCAGTAAGATTCGAAAGAACATTCTTCAACTCAAGGGCCATTTGAGCCAATTCCTGAATGGCAGCTGCAGACTGAACCATGCCATCAGTGGTCTCTGCAACGACTTGATTGACTTCTTCGATAGCTCCATTAATTTCTTCACTTGTTGCAGACTGCTGCTCTGCTGCAGTGGCAATACTACTAATCAAATCAGAAGTGTCTGAGGACAAAGTAACAATCTGCCCCAAAGCCTGCCCAGAATCACCCGCTAATTCGGTTGCCCGTTTAACACTCTCGACAGCCGAATTAACACTCTTAACATTAGTATCAGCCGCCGATTGAATTGTCCTAATATTTTCACCGACTTCAGTCGTTGCTGCCATAGTCTTTTCAGCCAATTTGCGAACTTCATCAGCAACAACGGCAAATCCTCGTCCAGCTTCACCTGCTCGCGCAGCTTCAATGGCCGCGTTAAGAGCCAAAAGATTCGTCTGATCGGCAATATCCGTAATCACTGTCATAACACTGCCTATAGACTCGGCGTGTTGCCCTAACTTCGCCATGTTTCCTTGTAACTCCCGAGCTACTCCATCTATCTGGTTAATAGAATCTACCACCTGATTTACCAGAACAGCTCCCTCATCCGCTTTCTTCTTTGAATTATTTGATTGTTCTGTTGCTAAAGAAGCATTCCTAGCAACTTCTAAAACAGTCGCATTCATCTCTTCCATAGCGGTGGCAGTCTCACCGACTCTCTGCTGCTGAACTTCAGCTCCCTGACTGACCTGCTCAACTTGGGCAGATAACTCTTCTGAGGACGAAGCAACTCGATTTGCAATTTCATCAGCCTGTCTGGCAACTTCAATCATGGTCTTCTGTGCTGTCTTTATTTCAGTCTGATCAATCTGAATCTCTAACGCACCTGTGACCTTTCCTTCTCTGGAAATCAACGGGACAGAGGAGTAGGTAATCTCATATGTCCCACTACCTGTTCGAGCTGTTGTTGATGAACTAGCTACATTTCTTGATTCCATGCAAATATCACTGGCACATTGATCTGTGTCACAATCATCAGTGTCAAAAAGATCACTACATTTTTTACCTTTAAAGGAAGTTTCATCAGCGAGAGTCTGAGCCATTTTATTAAGATAAGTAATTTTGTGATCAGGAGCCATAGCCATTATCCCCACAGGAATCTGATCCATAAAGCCACTATATGTTACAACGAGTGAATTTACTCCCTTGATAAGATTGGCGAATCCACCGGAGTAAGCCGAAGCGTCACCCTTAGCAGCCAAATTCCCATGTTCAACATTAACAATAATTTTTTCCACCTCATCAGCTGCATCTGAAACAGCGTCTTTAATTGAGATAAGTGCACTACAAATAGTACCGACTTCATCCTTCTGATCAATATCAATCGTTTTTGAAAAGTCACCTTTGGAAACAGATTGAGCCAACTCAGTGGCAGACCTTAAAGGCTTAGCTATAGCCCGTGCAATCAGCACAGCTGAGAGCAAACCTATAACTGTCGCAACAAGAGACAGAAGGCCTACCATCCGTTGAGCTTCTTCACTTCTATTTTGCACTATTGGTCCCAATATATCCTGATCTTTTTTGACTGATAATTTACTCAGTTCAAGATCTTTGGCAATAACTGGTCCCCACTTATCAAGTTGTCCCTTTACTATTTCATTCCGTTTTAAAATAAGCTCAGCAACAACATCAAAAGCTTCGGAATATTCACTCTTTAGTTTCTTAATTTCAGCAAGCAAATTACGTCGATCAAAATTTTCAACTTCACGATCGAGTGTTTCATACTCTCCCATGAACCCCTTAAACTCTGCATGAACTCGATCAATAGCACTTTGCTGGTTATCCTGTAAAAATTTCATTACGTATAAACGTGCCAACAATAAGTTTCTAAGTGCCCGACCAGCGTAATATGCCGCGGTAATATCACCATCAGTATTTGCTGACTGCATAATCTCAGTCAGTTTGCGCTCAATTATGGGGCCATTACTGTTTAGAATATCAACTTGCTCATTGCGCTGGGTTTGTATTTTCTTCACAGCCTCAAACTGCTTGCCATATTGCCCAAGCAAACTATTTGCTTCTTGAACTAAGTGCGAACGCTCAGGATTTTGAATTTCCTTAAGAGCTTCCTTCATAAATTTATCAGTTTGAGCCATATACTGCTTGTATTCATTAATATCCTTCTCACTGTCAGTGATAAGAAAATCCTTTACATTCATTCTCACCATTAGCAGATTAGCCTGAACTCTACCCATTAAATTTGTGTCTCTGGCCAACCCACGGTAAGACTTAAAGGACTCAAGGTTGTCGGAAAGATAATGATATGCCATCCCCCCAGATGTGAGCAACAGCAACAAAACAGCTCCAAATCCGACAGCTAGCTTTAAAGCTATGGGTAAATTTTTCATTATTTCTCCCCCTCCCCTTCATGTTGAAGACATTTTTAAGATTTAAACTAAATACAACCTTATAAAGGTAAACTTAAATCTATTTTTTATAAATTTTACTTTGAAAGAATAGTGGATAGCAAATACCATACTATATAAAATTTTTTTAGAAATTATAAATTAAATAGGCTAGCTATTAAAACAGCTAACCTATTTAAAAAACTTATTATTTAAAATACTAGAAACTACTTCTCAGTCTCGAAAGTCAGAGAGAAAGCATACCAGACCCGATGGGTGTCATCGAGACGTTTTTCATACTTACCAATAATAATCTGTCGACCTTTAGGACCGATCTTCACGTTGAACGGCTTGCTTGACTTAAGTTTAATTAATTCGGGGTGCTCGACTGTTTTGTCAGATGAACCAGAGATTCGTGCTCCGGCTATAGGCATGGGCTTTCCTTCATAGTACATTATGACCGGAAGCATATCCCCTTCTTTTAACTTGGTGGGATCTTTAAGGGGCACGATCTCGGCTCGCTGTCCGATGGGCTTATCCATGCCGTTCATCCAGCTAAGGATAGATTTTGAAAGTTTATAAGATCGCCCTTCATCAACAATCTTTCCGCACACCTGTCTTGGAGCATCAAAATTCTGCCATCCGTTTTCTTCAGTATTGTACCAGTACTTATTATCAAATTCGACAGTAAGCATGGTATAGGTATCATCAAGCCATGCGTAAGCTTCACCTTTTTTATAAACTGGCTCCAATGCTGTTTTCCAGTTATTCTCATTAATACCGTTGAAAGCCGTGATTCGGCTGATGGGGTAAGGGTCTGTTTTACCCGGATGACCATACATCAAGTGAGCTTTTGCCCCCTTTTTTTCAAGCCACATATCATGGGCAGAACAAATTGAACTGAATGCCATAACCAGGACAAATGCAAATACAAATCTTTTCAACATCACTTTAACCTCTTCTTTAGTTGATTATGAAAACCATTTTCAATACTGTGAGGTAAGGCAATTATATTTCAATTAAAAATTTGTCAATACTAATACCTTTGATTTCGCAATAAAAGCATAGATGGCCGCACCCTGGAATATTTGACAAATCAGCAGTCACCATCTACCCACTAAGATAGGGTCAAACGTCTCTGCTTATTAACACACCTAGAGTAGACCTTGAATTGTTAGTTTGCCACATGGCGACCACTTACACCTATAAAGGAGAAAGTATCATGCCTAAATTCGTTATTGAAAGAGAAATCCCCAATGCAGGAGACTTAACCGCTCAGGATTTACAAGGAATCTCACAAAAATCATGTGGAGTTTTACAAGAGCTTGGCCCTCAGATTCAGTGGGTACAAAGTTATGTGACCGACAATAAAATATACTGTATCTACATTGCGCCTAATGAAGCAGCAGTCCGCGAGCATGCAGCAAAAGGTGGATTCCCCGCCAACAGCGTTGCTGAAGTTCGTACAGTCATTGATCCTACTACTGCCGAATAATCAAATCCATTTAAGAAATAAAAAAGGTTAGCTATTAATTTAGCTAACCTTTTTTTTATCAAATATTTTAAGCAGCTAACTATTTAAGCCTGCGGGTATAATCACGGATGGTAAGTTCAATGGTCGGTATGCCGTTAAACTTGTCAATCTTTGGCGAGAAAGCAAAACGCATGGTAGCTCCGATAAGTTCAGACCTAACTGCTCTGCCATACGCCATGCCTTGGCGGGCATTTTTCTAGTTTTTTCTATGTCTGACAAAGTCAGCTTTACATGATCCTTGCCCATAGGACGGCGTTCCATAACTTCAACCGGCGGAGTAGTGAAAACAGGTTCAGGATTGCCCATTCCGAATGGCTGCATGAGATCCAATTCTTTTAGGAGCACGTAATCAATTTTTTCAAGCGGTAATTCTTTGTCAACTTTGAGTGTAGGTTTAAGCGGTTCACGACCAAGAACTTCAAATGCAGACTTATCAAATCTTTCCCTGAAATCTTCAAAATCAGAAGAATTAAGAGACATTCCGGCTGCAAGCTTATGACCTCCGAAATTAAGAAAAAGGTCTGACATTGAAGTCAGAGATTCGTGGATGTGAAATTCTTTGATTGAACGGGCAGATCCCTTAATGGTACTTTCTTCTTCACAAAGCATCACTGTGGGGCGATAAAATTTTTCAACCACGCGTGAAGCGACAATACCGATAATGCCCGGATGCCACCCCGGAGAAAAAAGAACCAGTCCTGCGCGATTATGCTTTTTGACCTGCTCCTCCGCCTGAGCAAGAGCTTCTTCAAGAATACGATCTTCTTCTGCCCTGCGTTCAGAGTTAAGGGTATCCAGAACCTTGGCAATAGGTCTTGCAACATCCATATCCTCGCACATGAGCAGCTCAAGAGCCTTGTCGGGATCCCCCATCCTGCCGGAAGCATTAATACGTGGAGCAAGACCAAATCCAACCTGCCCGGCTCCTATTGCGGCAAACATGTCATATCCACTGACAACTTTAAGCGCGGCCAGTCCGGGACGCCTTGCCTCTTTAAGAAGGAGCAGACCATTTTTGACCAGAATGCGATTCTGTCCCTGTAATTCCACAACATCGGCAATAGTTCCCAGTGCAACAAAATCCAGATAGGTACGCATATCGACAGGATCACCGGGAAGAAGCCGGTTAATCTGGGCCATAAGCATAAAAGCTACGCCTACCCCGGCAAGAGTTTCACAGGGACAATCATCAAATTTTTTATCTTTATATTCGGTAAGGCGAGGATTGCAGACTCCTGCGGCAGGAGGAAGTTCCTCACCGGGAAGATGATGATCGGAGACAACGACAGTCATCCCCATATCATTTGCCGCAGAAATTTCAGCATTGTTGGTTATACCGCAGTCTACGGTGAGAAGAAGCTCAACACCTTCATCACGCAGCCTCTGCAGGCCTTCCACATTAAGACCGTAACCTTCTTCCAGACGGTTAGGCAGATGATGAGAACACTCGTAACCGCGGTCTGCCAAGAAAGACTTAACTACAGCTGTAGAAGTAACTCCGTCCACATCATAATCGCCCCAGACTGCAACTTTTCTGCCCTGCGCAATACCGTCAGCAAGAACTATTGCAGACTCCTCAAGCCCTGGTATCTCTATGGGCTTACATAAATTCCTCAGCCCCGGTGATAAGAACAGATCCATATCTTTACGGGATTGAAATCCCCTGTTCCAGAGTATTTCCGCCAGCAATTCGGTAATACCTAGCTCTGCCGCAATTTCAGAAATTGAAGACGGCACATCTTCTTCACTTCTCGGCTTCCATATTTTAGGCAAAAGAATCTCCGTGGGGAATATATTTACAGCTAGAAATCAATTTCAAGACCTTTCACCGGTCCACTTTTTACTTTCTTTTTCTTTTTGACATCAAGATCGACAGATAAGTCATCATCGTCTTTGATATAACCGTTATCCTGCAGATAAACCCAAAACATTCCGGCTTCTTCAAGGTCTGGATTGATGTCCAAAGCTTTTTTGAGGTATCCTACACAGTTATCAAAATCACCCTTTTCATAATAAGCACGGGCTATGTTAAGACAAAGATTTTCATCACTGGCACTGATTTCCTCAGCTTTATGATAATACTCGAGCGCCTGAACAATCATTCCGTTCTTACGTAGGCTGATTCCGAAATCATTAAATAGATGTTTGTGTTGCGGATCGTAAGTTGCTCCAATTCCGACCAGACGCTTGAATATATCTTCGGCCCGTCCTGTCTCACCACGCTCAAGATAAGTCAGTCCCAATCCGAAATTGGCCCTGACATTCTCTTCATCAACCTCAACGGCATTATTGAATTCATACTCTGCGCTATAGGCTTCAGCATTATTACGATGCTCTTCACCACGCCGTACAGTTGATTCAAGCGCCTGAATACAGGGTAGTACAACATCATTATAATGCTCAGGCTCT
>JMSV01000137.1_pt1 | contig 10541 bp, 6 predicted proteins | sample 179021 | NCBI WGS metagenome assembly JMSV01 (sample SAMN02769581, study PRJNA246767) | bioreactor metagenome | isolation source: Culture-2 Bioreactor Bmz derived from microbial biomass from the upper 2 cm... | place: Germany: Bremen | collected day 87 after inoculation | reverse complement strand
AGTTAAAAGCTTTGTTTATATTGAGTTTATATGGGGTTGATAATATAAACTGCAATAAATGTTATAAATTCATTTAATAAAATTGGCTACGATAGATGCAACCTTATTGTGTATAATAGTGATATAGGCAATTAGTACTTATTTGCGAAGTGTAGTACGTATTGGAATAATTTATATGTCTATGTTTGACCAATACTAAATACAAATATATAATGTTAAGATAAATAAGAGGTATGATTATGGTAGAGATACTTATTGTTGAAGATGATAAAAATATGCAAATCTATATGGACAAACTGCTTAAAAATCAAGGGTATGGTATACACTTAGCTTCTAATGGAAAAGAGGCTTTGAAGATTTTAGAATATGAGCATATTGATTTGATCGTACTGGACATTATGATGCCAGAGATGGATGGATATACTTTAGCAAGCGAATTGCGAGAGAATAAATGGACAACCCCAATACTTATGGTGACTGCTATGCAAAGCATTCAAGATAAGGTAAAGGGGTTTGTTGTTGGAACCGATGATTATATGACAAAGCCAATTGATGACGTAGAGTTTTGTCTCAGGATAAAAGCATTACTTAGACGTTCAAATATCGTACAAGAAAACAAGATTCAGATTGGAAGTGTGATTGCCGACTATGATTCGCTTACCGTGAAAAGAGGAAGCGATATAATTACATTGCCTCCAAAAGAGTTTTATCTATTGTTTAAATTGATGTCATATCCAAATAAAATATTTACAAGGTTACAGCTTATGGATGAGATTTGGGGAATGTCCAGCGATAGTTATGATAATACTGTAACAGTGCATGTCAATCGGTTGAGGAAAAAATTCAAAAATTATCCGGATTTTGAAATTATAACTGTAAAAGGGCTTGGATATAAGCTTGTCTATCATGAAGATTGATGCTTGCTGAAAATGTAATATTAGAAAAAGTTTTATGTTAATCTGTGATTGGTATATAAGGAAGGAAAATCGGTTAAGTATGAAAGAGAAAATAAGTTTTAAAAGAGTTTCGTTTGTAATAATTTTAACTATATTATTTGTTCAGCTTGGATTTGTCGCGTTACAATCAATATTATTTGTAATAAAATACAATGCTGGTGGAGTGCTGACCGAAAGATATCATAAAATTAACAATATTTCTGTGCTTTTGTCCCCAGTTATCATCTATATTGTTTGTGGTTTAATAATAGGTATTTCGATTGCTAGTATACAATATATTACTATTAGAAAATTAATCGATGGTATGAAACGATTGGCAAAAGGTGATTATAGTATTCGAATTTTTCATAAACATAAAGTTAGTCTTTTTGATTTGGAATCGATTGAAGAGTCTTTTAATATTATGGCAAAAGAGCTTGGAAACACAGAATTATTAAGAAGTGATTTTATCAATAGTTTTTCTCATGAGTTTAAAACACCGATTTCATCGATAAAAGGGTTCGCACGTTTGCTTCAAAATAGTGATTTAACCGAGCAAGAGAGAGAAAGTTATACACAAATAATATATGAAGAATCTAGCAGGCTATCAAAATTATCAGAAAATATGCTTTTGATGTGTAATTTGGAAAATCAAGATATTATCAGTAATGAAAGCACGTATAATTTTGCTGAGCAAATTCGTCAGTGTATTCTAATGCTTGAACCGATGTGGTCGAAAAACAATATAGAATTTGATGTTGATTTAGAAGAGGTTATTTGGTGTAAGAATGAAGATTTTATAAAACAAATGATTATAAATATCATTGAAAACGCAATCAAATTTTCTGATAATGATGAAACGATTGATGTAAGACTATTCGTAAAAGATGAACAAGCAGTATTTTTAGTCAATGATTATGGAGTCGGAATGAGCGAACAGGAAAGAGAAAAAATGTTTATAAAGTTTTATCAAGCAGATACTGCTCACCATACAAATGGCAACGGTATAGGGCTTTCAATCGTAAAGCGAATATGTGAGCTGTATGATGCTGAAATTGATATTCAAAGCAAACTTGACGAGGGGACACAAATAAAAATCATTATGCCAATTTAAATAAATTGTTATATTTTTGTGAACAAAGCTGATTGTATATATAATCAGTTTTATTGTTTATGTATAGTTTATATTGAGTTGCTAATATTACCCTTAGAAAATATTGTGAAAGGAATTAGATTATGAGAAGGATAACAATTGTAATTATCATGTTGTGTATTGTTTGCAATTTTTCACTTGCATTTGCTGCTGAGAATTTCGATGTAGTTGAAATTGATGGTTTAGATTTTTATGTACATACCTATGATGGGATTAAGAGCGATTACAAGGATGTTTTAAAAGATGATCTTTTAGAAATGGCTGCGACATACTCGGGTAATGATAGTAGTTTTTTGCTGTTGAATGAAACAGATAATATAAATCGATTAAAAGATATGCTGAATGATGCAAAAAATCTAAAAACTACAAACGTTGTTTTGGGGTTAAAAGATGAACATTATGTTTTGGTTGTTGATTATTATGAAAAAAATGATGGTCAAATAGAGACGTTAATTGTATATGATATTACTACGCAATTTGGTAAAGGTGCAACGATTACGAAGCAGGGTATGGGTTATACAAATAAAGCGAAAACGTATGAATACACGCTTTTAGATATCACATCAATATCTGCTTATCAATTGGAAGAAACCACACTAAAAGCAATTGATTTAGATGATTTTAGATGGCGACTTATTAAAAATAATGAGGATAACACGGTCGATATCGATGGGTATACATGTAATATAACAATGATGATTGATTTTTTAAAAGAGGATATAACCTGTGAAGAGGTTTTAAAAGTAGATGATCATTACGCACATGATTTTGATATGTATAATGTAACTTATGACAAGATTATAAATGACAAGGATAATATCGTAGCTTATTACGGTTATAATGTGCGTGAAGTATTCTTAGGCTTTGATGAGAGACAACTTAGAAGAAGAGTTAAACAATACAAATATGAAAAAGATATTTCGCCAGTGATGGTGTATTTTGATAATAAAAGATTTGATGATACTTGTTCTTTTGTATTGGATTATAAAGAGGATGGCAGTGGATATAAATATATACCACGGCATAATGCGAATAAAATTGAACAAAATGACGGTGTTTATGATGAAGATGATACATATAAATATGTTTCGTCCATGCTTGCCATTGATTATACGAGAGATAAGAGTGGTGAACTAGAATCTTTAACAGTGGTAAGTCCATATAATACTGGTGGTAAAGGGGCTGTTGTTGATAGATATAAAACAACATATACAAGCGGAGAAATTGACGATAACTTAACTCTTGATGACATCGTAGGTTATTGCTTTTTGGCAGAATAAAAAATGAGGAGTGACAAATGAAAAGATTAAGCATAATGCTTTTTAGCATAATATTGCTATTTACAGCATGTGGACAATTAGAAAAAACAAATGGAGAAAAAGCGGACGTTGAAGATCAAATTATTGCCGTTGATTCTGTTATTGCAGGTAATGAAGAATTAACAGTTGAAAGTACTTTTGTAGGTACAATTGCGCCTGAGGATCGAGTATCGATTTTTCCAACTGCAATTGGTACCGTTAAAAGAGTGCTTGTTAAAGAAGGTGAAAAGGTGAAAGTGGGTCAAATATTATTTACTATTGATGATGATATGGCACAGCTTTCATTAAAAAGTGCTGAGTCAGGATATGAGCAAGCAAAAAAATCGAGAGATCAGATGTTTGGTGCAAAAACTGAACTAGAGGATTATAATTATGATCGTACAATAAGTGGGTTCGTTGATTCGATTTCTGGACTTGAAAGCAGTAAAAGTGAATTGTCGACTGCAATTTCTGACCTTGATGATTATATCGATTATTTGGATTTGCAAATTGCTGCCTTAAATGGTGCAGATGTAAAATATATAAAAGCAAGCGGATATAAAATGGAGTATGAAATGCTTCAGTTTAGCGATGCTACTTTGATTGGATTGAGCATCACTGAAGCGGTAGCACTTTCAAAACCAAATGCGATTACTATAAATGGTAAAATGTTGGCTGATGGAATCAGTGCTGATGATATAACGGCGTATGGTATTTCGCTGTTAGAGGCAGATGCAAATGAGCTTAACGATTTGCAAATAACTAAAAGTAAAACGCAAGCTTCAAGGACATCTATGGTAGCTCAAAAAGATACGATTGATGGGAGCATTAGTGATTTAAATAGTCAAAAGGATGCCACAGAAGACATAAAAGTCATTACTGATAAGATGAGTGATGAAGCAAGGGCGGTAGTTAATCAACAAATAAAAAGCGCCGAAATTGGGATTGAATCTGCACAAACGCAGCTAGATGGTTATGTGATTACATCGCCGATAAATGGTACGGTTGAAACAGTGAATGTTACAGAAAACGGGATGATATCACAGGCTACATATTCTGTTATGGTTGCTGATAAATCACATATGGTTGTTCGGTTTTATGTTAGCCAAAAGATTAGAGATAATTTGGTGATGAATGATGAAATTGAAATTGATCTTGGAAGTGAAGAAAGAATAGGAAAAATCACTCAGATTGCAGTTGCAAAGAGTCAACAAAAAGGTCTATATCAAATTGAAGCATCGATTATTGGAAATACAGATAATTTGCTTAGTGATGTATCCGTTAATGTAAACGTAGCAACATTGCGAGACGACAGCGGTATAGTTATTCCTTATGACAGCGTATATTTTTCTGGTGACAAAGCATATGTATATGCGGTTGAATCTGGTGTGGCTATAAAGAAATATGTAGAAACGGGAACTTTTAATGATATGGATATCGTGATTACTTGTGGGCTAGATAGCGGTGATGTTGTTATAACTTCATGGGCTCCAAATTTGGAAAATGGTTCATTAGTTTCAGTAAACTAGAAGGGGATAGATTATGAAAATAGCAAGACTTGCAGTTAACAGACCTGTCTCGATTTTACTGATTATTATTGCGCTTGTCGTATTTGGCTTTTCGACTATATTGGGTTTTGACCTTGGATATATGCCAGAGATGAACATGCCGATGCTGGGTGTAATTACGGTATACAATGGTGCAAACCCAGATGTTGTTGATGAGATGGTGACAACACCGGTAGAAGAGATAGGAACTGTGATAGAAGGATACGATGGTGGCTTTTCTACTACGGAAGAAGGGCTGTCAGTAGTTCTTTATCAATTTGAATATGGCAAAGACATTGATGATATTTATATGGATGTTAAAATTGCACTGGATAAGCTTGATTTGCCAGATGGCACAATGGAGCCTATGCTTATAACAGCGGATATGAATGATACTGCTGTACTTAGAATCATCATCAATGGAGAAGACGGCAATGGTGTTTTAGACTTTGCAGATAATACAGTTGTTCCAGCGCTAGAAAACCTGACTAGCATTTCTTCAGTGGAGGTATCTGGTGGAGCAGAGTTTTATGTTAGTGTGACGCTTGATGAAACGAAACTAGAGCAATATGGAGTTTCGATGAACAGTATTCAAGCGGATATTGCATCTGTTGATTTTAATATTCCAGCAAATAGTGTTGATCAAGGTAATCAAACCATCAACCTTACGTCTTCATCAAGTATTGAAAATATAAAAGAATTGACTCAGGTTAGAATTAAAACTGCACAAGGTTCACAAATCTTTTTAACAGATGTTGCAGAGATTACTTTAAAAGTGCAAGATCCTACAAGCATTAGCAGATATAATGGGAACGATAATGTTAGTTTAGGTTTGATTGCGAATCAAAGTGTTAGTCCAGTTACTGCTGCAAAAGAAGCAAAGAAAGTTTTGGAAGAAATTGAAGAGGACTATCCAGAATATGATATAGAAATAGAATATGATGAAAGTGATGAAATTCTCTCCTCGCTTTTTTCCGTGGGTAGAACGCTTTTACTAGGGATATTTCTTGCAATGTTGGTTTTATTCCTGTTTTTTGGAGATCTAAAAGCAAGCTTGATTGTAGGAAGCTCGATGCCAGTTTCGTTCCTTATTACATTGCTAGTAATGGGTATGTTTAATTTTGAACTAAACTTGATGACTTCCACTGCGCTTCTGATCGCTATTGGTATGATGGTTGATAACTCAATCGTTGTTATAGATAGCTGTTTTCATTCTAGAGCAGGCGGGCTTAGTTTTAAAGAAGCAGCGGTTGAAGGTTGTAAAATCGTAGGTAAGTCTGTTGTTGCTTCAACGATCACGACAGTTGTTGTATATTTCCCGATTGCTATTATTGATGGCTTTATCGGTGAAATGTTTAGATCTCTTGGGTTTACAATTATTTTTGCCATGGTTGCATCGCTTATAACGGCGGTTGCTTTAATACCACTTTGCTTTTCTGTATTTAAACCGATTGAGAAAGAAAAAGCGCCGATGACAAAGGCGATTCAATGGTTATCAGCATATTATAAAAGGACTATTCCAAACCTGCTGAAAAGAAAAGGAACGGTTGTTTTGGTTGCGGTTGGTTTGCTTATTGGATCGTTTGCTTTGGTAACTCAAATACCGTTGTCGTTTATGCCAGATTTTGGTGAGGGTACAATTCAAATCAATACAACGTTTAGACCAGGAACTAGAATTGATGTGATGGATGAAAGCATCGAAGGTATAGAAAACGATGTTAAAAAAGATGAAAATGTAGAAAATTATAGTGTTATGATAAACAGTGATGGTGCGATTGTCAATGTATATTTAAAGGATAATGCAAAAATCACCAAAGAAGAATATGTAGATAATGCAAATGATAAATACAGCTCTGTTTTAGGCATGGATATTGAAACAAAAATTGGTTCGTCATCTCCATTTGCGGATTCAAAGTCTTCATTAAACGTTATATTGGAATCAAATAATTATGAAGAACTAATGGCAGCTGTAAAAGACATGGAGAACTTTGTAAGTGAAATTGATACTGTTTCAAAAGTGAAATTAGCAAGCGGTGAACCAAAAACAAAAGCGGATATTGAAATTGATTCGACAAAAGCTATGTATTATAATATTTCGCCAGTAAGCGTTGCTGCTATGATTAGAGGTCTTAACACACAACAAGAAGTGATGACACTCAAAGATGGTTCGTCTGAGCAATCAGTAATGCTAGAGTATGAAGATGCAAGCTATGATGATTTTAATTCTATTATGCAGATGCAGATTCCAACTATGACGGGCAGTAAGGTATCGTTAAGTGAGATCGCAACATTAAAGTATACGGATGAAACACAAATTATCTCGAAGCAAGCTGGAAAGTATTCGGAGACGATTGAAATATGGGCTACACCAAAAAGTCAAGAGGATATTCAGAGCCAAGTTGAGCAGCATATGCAAAGCTCGAGTGTATATAAAGGAATTGATTTTGGTGATGATTTTGCGACGAAAATGATGGGAACTGAAATGCCAAAACTTGTTATTGCAATATTAACAGCAATATTCTTGGTTTTCCTTGTAATGGGTATTCAGTTTGAATCTCCAAGACTATCATTGATGGTTATGTTAAGTGTGGTATTTAGCTTTATCGGTGCATTTGGATTGATGTTTATATCAGGGGAAGAGCTTAATACGATTGCAATGATGGGTGTTTTGATGCTGGTTGGAATCGTGGTTAATAACGGTATTTTGTTTGTCGATACTGCTAATCATTTAAGAGATAGGTTTTCGATAGAGCAAGCGGTTGTAGAGAGTGGATCGATGAGACTGCGACCAATTCTTATGACAACATTGACAACGATTTTATCGATGGTTCCTTTGAGTCTTGGAATAGGTGCGGAAGACCTTAAAAGCATGGGTTTAGTTATTATTGGAGGACTTGTTGCTTCTACTGTGCTGATATTGATTTTGCTACCGACTTTCTATGTTATGATTATGAATGGAAAAGATATAAATAAAGCAGAACCGAAAGAAAAAAGAGAAAAAAAGAGTTTAGAGATGAGACTTTTGGATAACAAAAAGAAAAGGTACGCTAAAAAAATCCAGAAAATCAAGGATAAAGACAACAAAAATAGCTAAACATGTTAAAATGCGTTGTTATATTCACTCTGTATAACAAATAAATTACTATTGAATCATGACTACTCGTTAAATGGGCGGTCATGATTTTTTTATATGTGGTTTTTATTATAACCTAGCTAAGTAGTTATTTCTTGATTTATTCGTGTTAAGGATGGATTTGGCACTGTGAAACTTTCTTGTTAGACGGTTTAACAATTAGTATCGCTTGTATATTTATGATATAATTAGTTTGACAAGATGGAAACGGGAGAGGTATTATGAATACATTTTTATGGACTAGTTTAACAGTTTTTATTTATATATTATTTCAAGTATCCATTGCCTGTACTTTGGTTTTTATAGAAAGACGTTCGCCAGAAAAAACATTGACATGGTTGATGGTTATCACGCTTATACCTGTTGTTGGTGTGATCTTTTACTTTTTGTTTGGTCAGGATTTAAGCAAAAGGAAGATGTTTAAAGAAAAACTATACGAAGATTTGGATAGGCTGTTAGATACTCAAAAGGCTCATTTTTATGAAAAGTCAGTAATTACTGAAAAACAATCTAAACATTATCAGCTTATGAATATTGCTTTAAATTCTAATAATGCACCTTTGATGTCTGGTAATGAAATAACAATATTAAATAACGGGCAAGAGAAATTCCCAGCATTATTGAAAGCACTAAAGAATGCTAAAAATCATATACATATGGAATATTATATTTTCCGAGATAGTGGAATTGGTATGGAGATTTTGGATGTGCTTAAAGACAAAGCAAAACAGGGTGTGCAGGTTCGGCTTCTTGTTGATGGGATTGGTAATTACATAAAGAAAAAAACTTACAAAGAACTTGATAAAAATGGTGTTGAGTATGCGATATTCTTTCCAACAAAATTTCCATCAATTGTTCATTCAAGACTTAATTATAGAAATCATCGAAAAATAGTCGTAATAGATGGAGAGATTGGCTTTTTTGGCGGATTAAATGTAGGAGATGAATATTTAAGCAAGAGTGAAAAATATGGTTTTTTTAGAGATACTCACTATAAATTGAGGGGTTCGGCTGTATATGAACTCCAATTAAGGTTTGCAATGGATTGGGAGTTTGCGTCGGGAAAAGGAATCGATGTAACAAGATATTATTTTCCAATAGCCAAGAAATATAATGGTCTTGATATGCAGATATTGAATACAGGACCTGATAGTAAATATCCAACAATAAAACAAGCTCTCTATGAAATGATAACGAATGCACGAAGAAAGATTCAGATTGTTTCACCATATTTTGTACCAGATGCGTCGATCACTGGGCTGTTGAAAAATGCATTGCTTAGTGGTGTTGAGGTAGAAGTTATGATTCCTTCAGTAATTGATCATCCTTTTGTTCATTGGGCAAGCACATCCCACATTGCAGATATAATCGGATTAGGCGCAAAAGCCTATATTTACGAGAAAGGATTTGTGCATAGTAAAATTGTTATGGTGGATGATGAAATTGTTTTAACAGGAACTGCAAATTTTGATATCAGAAGTTGGATTTATAATTTTGAAGTAAGTGCAATCGTATATGACGAAGTTTTTACCAAAAAATTATCAGATGAGTTTGAAAAAGACAAAATGGAATCCAGTCTTATTACAAAAGAAAAGTATGATAATAGAGATATTGTTTGGAAAACAAAAGAAGCATTTAGTAGATTGGTAAGTCCGCTTTTATAGAAAGGCAACAGTTAGTCTTTTGCCTGTTTCTTATATTTTTAATTTATAACAGATTTTATTACAGATAATTAAAAACAAACCCAAGAGCTTTTATCTACTAACACACCAGAAGAAGTAGAAACTGAAATATGTAATATAGTTATTTAATGGGTATTGACGCCCATATTAAATTATATATTCATTATCAGAAATACTACCACATATGGAGCACTTTAAGTGACTATCTGGATTCTTCCATTTTACTTTTTATATTAATGTATTAATTTCATAGCACTATCAACTGTTTGTGACATGACATCGTTAGATTCGTTGATATTAGTTGTTTGATTGCTTATGGTATTAATATTGTTATTTATTGAATTTATATTCGTTTTAATCTCAGCATACATAGATTCTGTATTATGCATAGATTTTTCTAAATTTTCACTTACAATACCGAAATTATGTAAAGTCTCTTTTATTCGCTGCATATCGTTGACGAGTTCATCGATAATGGATTCAATTTCATCAGCCGAAGTGTTGGATTTGTCGGCTAATTGTTTTACTTCACCTGCTACAACAGCAAAACCTGCTCCAGCCTCACCAGCACGAGCGCTTTCTACTGATGCATTAAGAGCCAACATGTTTGTTTGAAATGCTATACTGGATATGGTTTTGGTGAATTCTTGAATTTTTTTGAATTTAGTAGATAGACTATTTACTTCATCTAATACATCCAAATAATCTTTTTGTACCTGTTGTACACTTTGGTTTAGAGATTCCATTGATGAAGATGCCTTATTGTCCATTGTTGTTAGCATTGTACTTGTAT
>JMSV01000136.1_pt1 | contig 10569 bp, 4 predicted proteins | sample 179021 | NCBI WGS metagenome assembly JMSV01 (sample SAMN02769581, study PRJNA246767) | bioreactor metagenome | isolation source: Culture-2 Bioreactor Bmz derived from microbial biomass from the upper 2 cm... | place: Germany: Bremen | collected day 87 after inoculation | reverse complement strand
AAAATCTCTTTCTAAATAAAGAGCTTCAAATTTGGAATTAGAACCCCTGCAAGTTATGATTTTTATATAAAAATTATAGCTTGCAGAAAGGAGATGCATATAATGGCAAGAAAGAAATTTTATATAACTGATGAAGAACAAGCAAACACTAAATTCAGCGGATGGAATGTAGCAAAATATATTCGATTATCTCGTTTTGATAATGATGATGTTGAAAGTTATAGCGTTGATAATCAAAGAAAATTAATCAATAGCTTTATTGATGAACATGAAGAGTTTTTATCTGCTGAAGATTTTGTTGATGATGATTGGACTGGTACAAATTTTAACAGACCAAGTTTTCAACGCATGATGGAACAAATCCGCCAAGGTAATATCAACTGCATTATACTAAAGGATTTATCGAGGTTTGGCAGAAATTACATTGAAGCAGGTAGACTTTTAGAAGAAGTATTGCCTACATATGGATGTAGAGTGATATCAATCATTGATGATGTTGACAGCTTTAAAGACGAAGAAGCAACAATGAGCCTTATGGTTAGAATTAAAAACCTCATTCATGATCAAAACAGTATGGACACATCAAAGAAAGTAAGAGAAAGTAAAAACTTGATGCGTCGTGAGGGCAAAAATATCTCTCCCCCACCTTTTGGCTATATCAAAGACCCTAATGATAAGTACAAGCTTATTATTGATAAAGAAGCAGCTATTGTTGTTAAAATGATTTTTGAGTTTTACGTCAAAGGTCTAGGTGTAATTCGCGTAGCTCAAAAACTTAATAAGCTTGGAATAGTCACTAGAAATGATTATAAAAAGACAGGTTCAATTTATAAAAATGATAAATATTTATATAGTAAAAAAGGTTGGGATCCAAACTCTATACGAGCAATGCTTTCTAATAAAACTTACATGGGCACATTGGATCAGAGAAGAAAAACTACAAGAAATTATAAGGATAGGAAAGAAATAAAGTTGGAAGATAAAGACCATATTATCGTCCACAACAATCATGAACCAATTATCACAAAAGAAATCTTTGAAAAAATTCAATATGAATTTAAGAACCGCTGCATTAATACTTCGAAATTTAATGATAAGATATATCCATTTTCGGGCATGTTGCGTTGTGCTGATTGTGGCTCTCCTATGATTCGCAATAGCGCTTTAAAAAAAGAACATTTGTATGTTTATTACAAATGCAAAGCATTTAATCGACGAGGAATGGAAGCTTGCAGTAGATCACACAGCATTCCACATCCTGTATTAACAGATATAGTAATTCAAACACTCAACACTCATATAAAGTCTCTAGTAGACATTAGAAAAAGTATTGAATCAATAAACAACAACAACAAGAAAATACAGCAGTTATCTATTGATTATTCAAAACTTATAAATGAAAAAGTTAAGCAAAGAGATGATATTAAATTAGCTAAAACTAATGCTCACATGCGATATTTTGACTTGTTATCAGATGATGATAATAGCATCGCAATTACCAAAGAAGATTTAGCGAATATGATTAATGCACTTGATAAAAAGTTAGAGGTTTTAAATGATCAAATTTCTTCACTTGAAATAGAGAAACAGTCTGAAGAAGATATTCTTAATAATGATCTGTCTTGGCTAGATGTTCTTTTAAAGCATGGCAATATAACTAAACTTACAAGAGAAATCACAACAGAATTTATCGATTTTATTTATATAAGTGCTGAGAAGAAAGTTAAGATTGATTTGAAATACAGAAATGAGTTCGATAAACTAGTTAAATATAAAGAAAAATATAGTCTTGAACTATATTTAGAGGGGCAATATAGATGAATGGCTTATTAAAATATAAACCCAATGAAAAGATTAATGCCATATATGTAAGGCTATCTGTTGAAGAAAAAAAAAGAGAACCATCTGAGAGTATCGCAAATCAAATCAAAATACTAGAGCAACTTGCAATCAGCAAAGGACTAACTAATACTAAAATTTACAGCGATGATTGTATAAGCGGAAGTAATTTTAACAGACCTGCTTTTAATCAGATGATAGATAATATAAAATCTGAAAAGGTTAACTGTATTTTACTTAAAGATTTATCTAGGTTTGGCAGAGAGCATATTGACGGAGACTACTATTTAGAAATATTCCTTCCGAAACATGGCGTTAGGCTTATTACAAAAATTGAAGGATTTGATAGCTTTTTAAACCCTAAACGTATGAACAGTATAGAAGCTCCGCTTATTAACTTGTTTAATGAGCAATACATAAAACAGGTTTCTAATTCCACAAAAGCGAGTTTGCATATAAAGCGTAAAGAAGGAAAATGCGTGTTACCACAAGTGCCATATGGCTATCTTAGGTGTCCTTTGGATAAGTACAGGTTAATCGTTGATAAGGAAGTTAAAGACGTTATAGTAAGCATTTTCACAATGTATATAAACGGAAATAGCCTTAGTGAAATCGCAAGGGTTCTTGAAAGCAGAAGAATCTTGCCACCATCACAGCATAAGCGAAAAAACACTGGAAAAGAAATAAACTACAACTCAACCTGGGGATCTTGTATGATTAAAAACATCTTATCTCAAGATATTTTATTAGGTCATATGGTACAAGGGAAAACAGCTTCTTATTCTCATAAGGTCAAAACTAGAGTTCCACTTCCAAGAGAAAAGTGGATAATTGTTAAAAACACACATGAAGCAATTATTGATGAAGAAACATTCAATATTGTAAACTCTCTGCTTAAAAAACAATCACGACCAAAGTCAAAAAAAATCAAAAAAACAAAGCCATCCGTACTATCTGGATTTGTAATTTGTAAGGATTGCAACAACAAAATGCAAAGAACTATGACTACTAAGAATAAAATTCCTTATTATTATTTTAGATGTAGCATAAATAAGAAACTCGGTTCTTCTATATGCTCTAACCACATGATACCTGAATCAATACTAATTGATGTTGTTATTTCGAGCATAAACAGTCTTATCAATTCGTTTGTTGATATCGAAGATGCGATCACAAAAAATAAAAGAAATGAAGCGTCGCTTATGAAAAAACAAATAAGCCATAGACTTGATGTAGCTATAAAAGAACGAGAAAGGTTAGTTAATACAAATTCAAAGCTTTATCATTCTTACATAAATAAATTAGATGATATGCTAACTGATGAAGTGTATATTAACATGAAGAATAGATATCAGAAATTGAGTTCAAGAAACAAAGAAGAAATACTGGCATTGAAAGAAAAGCAAAGTAACTTGGAAGAAGGCACTGCTTTTGAAACTGATTTTCTGAAAGAATATAGCAAGTACACTGGCATAAAAGTCTTAACAAGAGATATCGTTGCTGATTTGGTAGATAAGATTATCATTGGCGCTGATAAAAGCATCAACATTATGTTTAAATTTCAAGATGAAATCATTAATCATAAAGAATTTATTGATCATACCGCTATAAAAGTTTAAGTTTAATAAAATAAAAGCTTCCTTATTTGAAAGTTGAAAAATATGGTGATAGACTAAAGGCAGTTCATAAGAACTGCCTAAAATTTTATCAATAGATGCTAAAAAGTTTGTCCTATCAATAGTAATGGTGGTCGCATAGTATTAATACAAGAAAAAGACCCCCCTCGTATTTTAAGTCTTATGGAATAAAAAGGAATTTAAGTGCCAACTAAAATTCACATTATTTCAAAGGAGATCAAACATGAAAAACACGCAAATCATTTCAATCGCTAATCAAAAAGGTGGCGTAGGAAAAACAACTACAACTGTTAACTTGGGAACTGCACTTGCAAGACAAGGTAAAAAGGTCTTACTTATTGACCTTGACCCCCAAGCCAACCTCACAATGTGTATGGGTGAACAAAAACCCGATACATTGCAAATCACAATTGCAAATATCTTCGCAGGTCTAGTAAACAAACAACCCCCGTTACCAAAAGAAGAATACCTGTTACATTCGGAAGGCTGCGACATTATCCCGTCCTCAATTTTGCTTGCAAATATCGAACCATCAATTATCAATGCTACTGCAAGAGAAACATTACTTAGACGTTTCCTAAAACAATTCTTGGGTGAATACGACTATATCCTTATTGATTGTATGCCATCACTTGGCATGCTAACTATCAATGCTTTTACAGCAAGCACAAGCATATTGGTTCCAGTTCAAGTTGAATTTTTGAGTGCTAAAGGATTAGAACTTTTAACTCAAACTTTCATAAACGTTAAAGAAGATTTAAACCCTAACTTAGAGTTTAAAGGCATATTATACACAATGCATGATGAACGACTAAATCAGTCAAAGGCGATTTTAGAATTTATCGAAACTTCGTATAGCCAACATGTAAATATTTTTACCCAATCCATTCCAAAGTCTGTAAAAGCAAGTGAACCTACTTTTGTTGGACAATCAGCATACGCGTATGATAAAGATTCTTCTGTATCAAAAGCATATGAGAAATTTGCGTTGGAGGTTATTTCTAATGGCTAGCAATTTTAAAGCTGGAGTTAATCCATTTGAAGTTCCAAATACACTCTTCGGAAATAAGAGTACGGATAAAAATGTTGAAGATAGTGGCTCAGATAGTCAAAGCACATTATCGATATCTAAGTTAAAACCATTTTCAAAGCATCCATTCAAACCATATACTGGTGATAAGTTACAGTCACTATCAGACAGTATAAAAGATAATGGTTTGTATTGCCCCATTCTTGTAAGACCTATTGAAGATAAAAATTATGAGTATGAAATCATTGCAGGACATAATCGTGTTCAAGCTTCTAAGCTTGCAGGATATGAGGAAATACCTTGTATCTCTAAAGATATGACAGATGATGAAGCAACGATTGCTATGGCTGATACAAACTTGCAACAACGTGAAGAAATGCTGCCAAGTGAAAAAGCATTTGCATATAAGTATAAATTGGATGCTATGAAATCACAAGGTAAACGTAACGACCTAACTTGTGCCCAACTTGGGCACAAGTTAGAGAGTAAAAAATCAATAGAAAAATTATCGGAGGATTCTGAAGATAGCAGAAATCAGATTAAAAGATATATCCGATTAACCCACCTAATCACCCCATTACTTGATGAGGTTGATAGTAGTAAATTGAAGTTTATTCCGGCGGTTAATCTTTCTTATCTTAAAGTCGAAGAGCAGAAGAGCTTACTAGATATTTTAAATCGTGAAGAAAATTTTGGAGTATCAAAAGTGCAATCCGAAAGACTGAAAGAAATGTCAAATACAAAAGCTTTGACATTTGATGATATTGATACGCTAATTACACAAAAAATAAGCAATACAGTATCTGCATTTAAAACACCATATAGTAAAGTGCAACAATACTTTCCCAAAACGGTTACACCAAAAGAATTTAACGATACAGTTAAAAAAGCTTTAGAATTTTATTTTGAACATAATCAAGATTTGGATAAAGACATTGTAGAAGCAGATGATTTAGACTTAGCACAATAGAATAATAGCATCAACAAAGGACATCAGAATATGGTGTTCTTTTTTAATCCTATTTTTTGAAAGGAGATATTTGCAATGGAAATCAATACAGTATTTACAATAGTAACAACAATATTTCAACTAGTCATCGGCGCAGCATCACTATCGCTATGGCGAATGAGAGGTTAATTATGAAAGGAATTAGAAGAAGAAAACCCGTCCTTGATAGAGAAATGTTCATACAGGAAACCTATGAACCTAGAAGTCCATACCCTAAAGGCGACTGTTGCTATGGTTGTCCATATCGAATGTGTCCTAGCAGACCATCAAGACCATTTATAGCAAATCAACCAAATTGCGTATGGCGTATGTTCAATGAGAAAACAAAAAAATAAGGAGTTGATTTTTTGGCTACAAGGTATACGAAAACAAAAGATATGTTCGACGAAACCTATGCACTTATTCACAGTAATGAGCAAGAGTATACAAAGTTTTTAGAATTTGCTAGTAAACATTATAAATATTCTTTTCAAGATGTTGTACTAATATATAATCAAAGACCTAATGCAACTGCGGTAACAAACATGTCAAATTGGAATAGTATCTTCCAGAGGCGAGTTATAAAAAATACCAAGAGTATTGGTGTGTTTGATCGCAGTAGTTCCACTGGACTTAGATATCTATTTGATGTTGATGATACCCATGGACAAGCTCCTCCTGCTCATTGGAAATATGAGCAAAAACATGAACATATATTAAAAGAAGATTTATATGAAAAAATATTCTCAAAAAAACCAACCATAAGTTTGGAAAACGATACTTTAGGGAGTATCATATATACAAAGGTAATGGATGATTGTGAAGATCGCTTGCAGAGTGTTTTAGACAATATAGAAAACTCCGCACTAGAAAGTAACGATGACATAGTAGTGGAAAACAAGTTCAGAAAAGCAGTTATTGAAAGCGTAAGCGAAATAGTTGAAGCAAGAACTGGTATTGACTGTGAGGATTCATTAGAAGATGGATTAACGCTTTACGCACTAGATGATTTTAATACATATAACCTAAAGGCATGTGTGCATACTGCAATCAATGAAATTGCCAAAGATACTTTAGTCACAATCGAAAAATCTATAAAAAAACAAGAACAACTTGAAAGGAGTACTGAAAATGGAATACACAAATCAAGGACAGACAATGAACCCGAACATGATAGTGACGAAAAATTACAGGCCACTAACGAGCTTAGGGAAATACGGAAAGATGGCTCTATCCTACCTAGAAGAGAAGAACAATCCGAGAGTAGTGTCACTGGAGATTCAGGGAACATTGTCGGAAGTGTTTCACAGAGTGGACGAGCAATCGAACGAGATGATGTTCACATTGATGGAACAAATGATGGAGAAAGACCCTCCATCGAACCCTCAGGACATTCTGGCATCAGCACAGCACAAAGCGATGATTCAAGCTCAAGCGGAAGAAGTCGTTCTTCACGAGATAGTGTTTCAACTGAGATAAAATATAATACCGAAACAAACCAAGAAGTAGTTGATGATACTGCTTCTTTTTCTTTGTCAAAAAATGAAGATATCTCCTATACTGACGAACTTGCAGAAAAATATAATCAAGGCGATATAGAAACCGTATTGCTTCTAGGTAGTGGATTTGAGGATGGCAAACAGCGAATCGTAGATTTCTTTTCTGAAACCCACACATCTGTTGATAAGATCAATTTTCTTAAAAATGAATACGGTACTGGTGGTGGCACTACTTTTTTCAGTGATGATAGAACTGGTTATTCCGACCATGATGCAAAGGGAATCACAATTAACAACTTTGGATTTGATGCACCAAGCATAAAACTTACTTGGTCAAAAGTAGCCAAAGGTATTGAAGCTCTTATTGAAAATGGAAAGTATTTTGAACCGAGAAACAAGCATGATACACCACCAATAAGGCGAAGCTACGATGCAACCTTACTTTCTTACGCTGATAATGACATATCACTAAAGGAATATGGATACCTTTATGAGCAAATGGAAAAAGTGCCGAATGATGAAGCTATGCAAGCATTTGATAATGGCACAGAACTATATTTACTCTATGATGACAATACAGAAAATCTTGTAGAAGATAGAACCTCACTATCCGACCATATAAATGATGGTGGAATGATTGGAAAGGAAATTGAGTTAGTATCTGAAATAAAAAACGATGATATTTCTGTTGATGAAGAAAGTCAAAGTATTGATGATTTAGTTACTGATGCTGATATAGAGTTTGTAAATGAACAACTAGTGGATGAAGAATCAGATACCACTGCAACATCAGATCAAATTGGCACACCAGTTAATATAGATGAAACGGATATTAATTTTAATGCTTTACCTGTTAGGCAAAACCTATACAGCAGAATCAAAGATTTAGCACCACATATTATTGATGGCAGATATGATTATCAAAAGATGCAAACTTACGGATTTATGGATTTTAATATTGATAATCTAGGCGGAGATAGAATCTCTATGGCGCATAACTATATCCAAAATGGCGATCTGATATGCGATCCTGATGTTGTGTTTACACTAGACCATGAAAAAGGCGAAGCAAGACCTTTTTCATTCCAAAACGATGGACTTGGTATTTACAGACAAACATTCAATGAAGATAATACCCACCTTGTATCATATGAACGAGAATTAACTACATTCACAATCGACTGGCTTAGCAACGTAAAAAATCAAGGTCATATTACAACCAAAGCCAGTTACAGTTTTATGGATGAAAGCAATCCTACCTTTAATGAAAACGGTCTTGAATATGGGTTTGATGTTGAAGTGCCAAAGGATAGAAAACTTGATTATTCTTTTGCTGATGATTTCACTATTCCTAATGGTCAAAAGACTAGATATAACCTAAACGTTGATGCAATAAAAACACTTAAAAAAATCGAATCTGAGGATAGATTAGCTACTGATTCCGAGCAAGAAGTGTTAGCGCATTATGTTGGTTGGGGCGGTATTCCCAATGCGTTTGATGACAGCAAAACAGATTGGAGCAATGAATATACTGAGCTTAAAGACTTGCTATCAGTTTTGGAATACTCTAATGCAAAAGCTTCAACGCTCAATGCACACTACACCAACCCTACCGTAATTAGTGCGATGTACTCAGCCTTATCAAACTTCGACTTTGATGGTGGCAAAATCTTAGAGCCTGCAATGGGAACTGGAAACTTCTTTTCTTCAATGCCAAAGGAACTAAGAGATAATAGTTCACTAACTGGTGTTGAGATTGATGGTATTACAGCTAGAATCGCAAAACAGTTACACCAATCAGCCAATATCCAAGAAAGTGCTTTTGAAAATACTGGCTTTAAGGATAATAGCTTTGATGTTGTTATCGGTAATGTTCCTTTTGGTTCATATAAGATTGAGGACAAACTGATACACGATTACTTTGTAAACGCTTCAATTGATAAGGTCAAAGATGGTGGTATTGTTGCGGTCATCACTTCCAAAGGAACGCTTGATAAAAAAGATAGCAGCTTTAGACAGGAAATTGCAAAGAAAGCAGAACTTATTGGAGCAGTAAGACTTCCTAATGATGCATTTAAACTAAGCGCTGGAACAAGCGTTACAACCGATATCCTATTCTTTCAAAAAAAGCCCCTTGAATCAGTGCAACTTCCATCATGGGTACATCTTTCTGAAACAGATGATGGTGTACCAGTAAACACCTACTTCGCTGAAAACCCAGATATGATTTTGGGTGAAATGCAACTCAGCGATAACATGTATGGCAGGCAATCAGTTACCACATGTGTGCCTTTTGAAAATGCAGATTTGAGCTATCAACTAGAAAATGCAGTGTCTAACTTATCAGCACAGATCGATACTTCGGTTGATGAAAGTGCGCCATTAGAAGAAAAAAGTAACCTTTACGCACATGATTATCCCTTTGTTAAAAACTTTAGCTATATATCAGTAAACGATAATATCTACTACCGAGAAAATAAGCAACTCATTCTGCAAGAATTATCCCCCACGCATACAAAGCGTATGCTTGATATGTTTGAGCTTAGATCAGCCACTAGAAAAATCATTGATGTTCAGATTAACAGCAAAGGCGAAGGTGCATATAACGTAGCTAAAGAGAATCTAAACAATGTCTATGATAACTTTGTTAAATCGCATGGTAACATCAACAGTCGAGGAGTTTCAAACGTTTGCAGGCAAGATGCAGACTATCCGCTGCTTTCTTCACTTGAAGTAAAGGATGAAGATAAGAATTTTCAAAAAGCGGATATATTCTTCAAACCAACCATAAAACCGCATATTGAAATCGACCATGTAAGCACATCTATTGAAGCACTAAGCGTTTCAAAGAATATCAAGGGTGAAATTGATATTGGATATATGGCTACCCTTTCAAAGCAAGATAAGGAAACTGTGTTGGCTGATCTTGAAGGCATAATCTTTCGCAATCCATCGGTTTATGAAAGTGAAAATCCATACAAGGGCTTTGAAACCGCTGAAACATATTTGAGTGGTGATGTTAGAGCAAAACTTCATCTTGCAAAGGCTTACGCAAAAGATGATAGGCTTTTTGATCATAACGTTAAAGCACTTGAAGAAGTACAGCCAAAGGATTTAACAGCAGACCAAATTGACGTAAGGCTTGGAACGACATGGATTCCAGATAAATATTATAGGGATTTTATTTGCGAGAAGTTTGAGCTGCATGAAAGTGAAGTAAATGTTGATTACAGCAATGAGCTAGACCAATATATTTTACGCTACCCTATGCACAAAAGACACTCATTTATTCCAAGCGAAGTATATGGAACAAGTCGTATGCATGGGTTTGAAATATTCCAACAATCCTTAAACCTTAAAAAGCCACGAATTGTTGATTATGACGAAGATAGAAAAGCTCATTTTAATGCAAAAGAAACATTTGCAGTAAGAGATATTCAAGAAAAAATGATGAATGAATTCAGAGATTGGATTTATGCTGAGCCAAATAGGCGTAACGATCTAGTGAAGATATATAATGAGAACTTTAATAACATCAGAGTAGCAAAGTATGATGGTACGTATCTAACGCTACCT
>JMSV01000135.1_pt1 | contig 10685 bp, 11 predicted proteins | sample 179021 | NCBI WGS metagenome assembly JMSV01 (sample SAMN02769581, study PRJNA246767) | bioreactor metagenome | isolation source: Culture-2 Bioreactor Bmz derived from microbial biomass from the upper 2 cm... | place: Germany: Bremen | collected day 87 after inoculation | reverse complement strand
TGCTGGATGCGTTTTCATAATAGCATATTCCTCTTCGGATAAAGCACCCTTTTTGGTTAATATTTCATCGTCAATGCCTATTTTGCCAATATCGTGAAGCATACCAGCAATTTCTAATTCCTCGACTGAATCAATATCTAATCCAAGTTCCTGTCCAATACGTTTTGCAATTAATGACACCCGAGTAGAATGCCCCTCAGTATACTTATCCTTTGCTTCTACAGCCGAGGCTAAAACACGAATTGTATTTAAATAATCCTCTTTTAATTGATCATATAGATTTACCTTATCGATACCGATAGAAGCTTGATTTGCTAGAGCTTTTAGTATCTTAACATCGACATCCTTAAGGGGTTCAGCTAATCCAATATTGATGGTTCCATGTATCACACCTTTATTCTCTAAAGGAATGACTATAATCTCTTGAATGTTATCAAAAAGTGTTTCTAAAGATGAACGGTTAAAGAACATTGTGTTTTCGAAATCTGTAATTCTTAAAATCCGATTTTCCCTAATTGCTATACCTGTAAAATCCTCATTTATTGAGAAATTATCTGTCCTAGCCAGCTCAGCGTATTTACCAATGCCTGTTTTAAAAATTAGCTGATCCTCTTCTACAATTCTTATGGTACAAAGCTCAGGCATAAATAACTCTTCAACCTTTTGTACTACTTTAAACAATAAAGACTGTAGCGTTCTATTATTCGCTAAAGACCATGTTATTTCTTTTACTATTTCAAATTCTCTATTTTTTCTTAACACTCTATTTTGTAACATCTCTTCAAATTCAACTGTTCTAGCAGTACCTTGTGCCCCTTGGAGCAAACCATTTTTGAAAACACGCTTACTATTGGCTGATACCAATATTTCTTGATCCTTACTATTCCTTAGCCACAAACTTAGGTTATTATAATCACGTCTTAAAAACTGATCAATAAGTTCATCCTTTGCAACCAATTCTTCTTCATCAAACCTAACAAAAACATCTAAAAAGTGGCGTCCAATAAGCTGATCTTGTTCATAACCAAGTTTTTCGCACATAACACCATTTACATACGTTAGATTTCCCTCTTGATCAAAGACCCAAATTAATTCCTTTATATGATCAAAGAGTGCTTGGTATTTATCTTTGGAATACTCAAGCATTTCAGTAATTGCTTTTAGTTGGTCATACGAAGCCTCCAGCTGTTGGTTTAAATCCGTAAGATGTTCATTTTTTTTCAAGCATGGTCATGGCATATTGAACAAATTCTTCATTCTTCTCCTGATGCAACAATGCCATTTCATTGAAACTCAAATTAAGTGATAAAAGTTCATCATCTACATTATCAACTTTGGCATCATAATCACCATTTATTATGGCACGCGCCGCATTTTTCACTTTATTAAAAGGATAATTTAGTTTTAAAGATATAACAAACGTGACTGCAGCACTTAATATAATCATAAACATTATTTTCATAATGTAATCCATATAAAGTGATCTAAATACGTCAATCGTGCTATCCTTCTTCAAAATATAAAAGCTCATATTATAGTCACTTACATCATTTTTAAGACTAAAATAATGACGCTCATCTGCAACTTCTAATATTGAAATTTCATTGGTAATATGATTTAGTTTATCAAAATCCAGTCCTTCTAATTCTTGTGATTTATAAATCATTTCATCTTCTGAAACAACTACAATATAAGTATCTGGAGCAAATTCAGTAAACCACTTAACAATACCGTCTATTGGAAACTCAGCAAGCACGTATTCAAGACCTTCTTCATCATTTTCAAATGGATATGTTATAAATAGTTGAAAGGAATCCTTAATATAATATTGAATGTCTATTTCTGTTTTAACGCTTCTTGTTTCAAATTTATTTTCTACTAATTCAGCCAGTGCCACATCACTCAAAATACTAATATTGCTAAAGTCGTTATTCCGTCGTAAAAAATCACTGAGAACGTCATCATTACTTTTGCCACTTTGATTGCTTAATGCATTCAGATTTTGAGAAATATTCTTTACAATCTTGCTTTTTTGAATAATCTCGTCTTGTAAGATCTCTACTTTTGCATTCATGTATTTCTCATTAATGGCTAAATGATAATCTATCCGATCATTATATATCTGACGATAAAAAACACCTGCAAATAATAACACTGGAATAAATGTAAATAATACAACCACTATAGCGATACGTTTTCGATAATACTTCAAATTCATGATGTCACCTACATTTCGTTATTAATAATTTCAAGTAATTTATTGTCACCTTTATCAATGAGTTCTACCATCAAATTAACAATCTCTGGCGAATATCGTGTACCCGATCCTTTAATAAGTGCTTCTCTCATTTCCGGAATCGTTAGCGGTCTTTCCTTGTTTCTTTTCATCATAATGTCTATATCATCTGCAACACCTATAATCAATGAAAATAATGGTACTTCTTTGAGCTTTCCACTTGGGTAACCTGTTTGATCAAATAATTTATGATGATAGTAAACCCCTTTTAGAATTCGATCCTTAAGGCCTATCGGTTCCAAAATTTTATTTCCTATTTCAATATGATCTGCAGTGATTTTATCACCAAGGGCTTTTGTATTTACTTGAAAATCTTGTCTCAATACAGCATCCCGTAGACCAATTTTACCAACGTCATGCAATAAAGCCGCTACATATAAGTCTTTAACTTCCTCTTTGGATAAGTATAATTTTTCCCCAATATATTCTGATAGAACTGAAACCCGGTTTGAGTGACCTTGCATTAAATGATTTTTTGCTTCCATTGCTGTCACAAGTGTTTCGATTGTCTTAAAATAATTATCTTGTAGTGTTTCAAATAAAATTGCTCTTTCAAGTGCTACTGATGTACTGTTTGCAAATGCTGAAAGAACTTCTAAAATACGACTGTTTATCGTATCAATTGATATGATGGATAATGCACCAAAGCAACTTGTACTATTAGATAATGGTAAAATTGCAATATTGTAACCCTCATTTATTGTTTCAATAATGGGTTTATCAGTTGTCACAATAATATCCTCTATTTCATTTAATACCACAGGATGTCTATTCTTAATTGCATAACCAACATGAGAATCCAATACTTCCACAGAAGATTTTGACCATAAAAGTTCTTTTTCATCTCCATTGAAAGCACGGACTTTCAATTCACCATCATCGTCCAAAAATCGTATGGTCGCTATCTTTATTTCAAATAGCCTATCCACATTATCTAAGATAAGATCTAAAACACTTTGAAGATTGTCAGTCATTGTCATCTCTGTACTAATCTTGTTTATTTGCATTAAATCCTTGTTTCTACTATTTAACTCGTTATACATCTTTTTCTCAAGGGTTACATCTCTACTCACCCCTTGAATCGAAACCAAACGGTCATTCTGAAAAATACGTGTCGTACTTGTTGACGTCATGATTATTTTTTCATTGGACTTGTCAACAAACTCTAAATCTATAGCTTCATAATCTCTCGAATGTAACAATGCGTATGCATCTTCTCCATAAGTCATTCTAAAACTCGGGACTATATCCGATAAAGAACGGCCCGCAAAATCATGTTCTTCATAATCAATTATTTCTAATAGTTTTTCGTTACCATAAATCAACTTACCCTCAGCATCTATACTCCATATAAGGTCTACAATGTTTTCTACTAAGTTTTCATATTCACCTTCTTGAACAGAAAGTTCTTTACTAAAACGTTCTAACTCATTGTATGCTTTCTCATATTCTATATTCAAAGCCATCAAGGTTTTATTACGATCTTCTAATTCACTACGCATATTCACAATGCTTTTGCTATTGGATTGAATTGTTAATTGAAACTCCTCGAAGAGTTTTAAGATTTCATCTAAATCATCATAGCCTGAATAGCTTTGTACAACGGTTTTTCCCTCTACAATTGATTTTGCCTTATCCTCAAGTTGTTGGATAGGTCTATTTAATTTCTTTGACACCCAAAATGCTAATAATATAACCAGTACAATTGAAACAACTGTCATTAAACGATTTTTATTTGTTACATTATTTTTTCCTAGTGAAGATTCAAACATTTTATCTCTATCAAATATGATCATTATTTCAATGGCTAAGGAGTCAATTTCTTTTTTACAAGAAATTCTGACGTGAGTATATTAGCAAAGTTATTTTTTAGTGTATTATAGTGTTCAATTTCCAAATCCGTAAAATTACTAGATGTATATACAATTTTTTTATCTTTATTAGCAACAATCATTTCAGTTGAAATATCATTAAACGGTGTGAAGAATGATTCCACAATATCACTGAAAAGAATATCTACTCCTAAGACACCTATGACCTCATCATGATTAATAATTGCCTTTGAAAAAGTGATAACTTGCTTTCCACTAAGTGCATCTATGTATGGTGTAGAAATACAAACATCCTCTGAATTTGCATTTTTGTACCATTTCCTATTCCGCCCGTCAACTATACCGTCTTGTCCACCACTCACAATATTAATACCATCATAACTTGTGTAGTAAGTATTTAAGATGTCATCATCTTGGAACAATAACAAATCCAACACAGCACTTAAATCTTCTATCGAGGCATCACTAATAATGTGCTCCTGAAATAAGGCCGTCATGGATTTCATTTTATATTCTTTCTGACTTAACCAAAAATCAAATATTTTAATTTGGCTTTCCAAATCATTCTTTTCAAAACTATCAATGATGTGTTTTTCATATCGCAAACCATCATATACGCTTATAGTCTCTAACGCAGCAATAGGAATCATTGCAGCAATGATTAGAAAAATGGCTAATTTTATTCTAAAACTTTTTACAAATATTTTATTCATATAATTTCCTTTTAGGCAGATTTCTACTACACTATTATATAATATTTATTTGGATTCGTAGCTTAAATATTAAAATTGTCAAAAATATTCCTTTTTAGCTATTTTTTTATCTGTTTTTTTGCATTAAAAAAAGGAGATATAAATATCTCCTTTTAATTATTAGATTAAGCCGTGCACCAAAACTTGAATAGAAATTACATACGTTACCTAGGTCGTTAGCTCAAACCAGGCTAACCTACGGCACATGAAATTACATGCTTATTGCTGCTTCCTTCCGGATCTGACAAGGTTCACAAGATTTCATTGCGTAGGACCCAATTATCAACACCACTTGCCTAGGGCAGACTATACAATAACTACCCTACTAATGGAATTCGATCCTGCTACAGCGGATTGCAGGTTACAGGGCTCCGCTACCACCCCATCTAGCACGGCAAAGATTATTAACTTTTCTGGCGGAGAGAGCGGGACTCGAACCCGCGGGGCCATGACAGCCTTACACGCTTTCCAGGCGTGCCCCTTAGCCAACTCGGACACCTCTCCTTATCGTTTTCGAAGTTGTCTAAAGAATTGTTGCAGTATATTTTTTGATGCGTCTTCTAGAACACCGAACTCATATTCAACAATATGATTCAAGCGTTCGTCAGAAAAAATTCGATATAAGGAATCAACACCGCCACCCTTTGGATCTTTCGCTCCAATATAGACTTTGTCAATTCGCGTCTGGTATAAGGCACCAGCACACATCACGCAGGGTTCAATAGTAACATACATCACAGACCCTGTCAATCTCCAGCCACCAATAGCAGCAGAAGCTTCTTTGATTGCGATAATCTCAGCATGATTCGTCGCATCTTTTAAGCATTCTTTTTTATTGTATCCACGGCCAATAATAACGCCATCTTTTACGATAACTGCACCAATTGGTACTTCACCTAATTGAAGTGCTTTTTCAGCTTCTTTTAGTGCTTCGGCCATAAAATCTTCATTTGTCATCATTACCTCTCATCAGTATTGTAAGATTTAGGTATTGCAATACTTTAGCAGTAATCACAATATTGATTGTAGCATAGAACTCAATAGATGTATATAATAATATTTCCCTGGAAATCTTTGGCGCACCTGAAAGGAGTCGAACCTTCGACCTACCGCTTAGGAGGCGGTTGCTCTATCCTACTGAGCTACAGGTGCATCTCTTTTTATTGCTATCTTCATTTCTATAGTATGTTCATTTCTATTGCTTGTCAAATATTGTTAGCTTTCTATTTTGTAAATAAAAAATAGCCTAATATCAGGCTATTTATTATTAATTTCATTATAACTAAACTGGCTAAAAAATACATCGACTCTCCTGTTTAAGGCAATCGATTCTGTTGATTGATCCACATTTAACGGTTTATCATTTTTATTGTTATAAATAATAATACGCTCTTTGGATACACCACGCTTAATCAAATAATTTTTTATAACAAGCGCTCTCGTATAACCCAACTCATCAATATTTTCAGTATCTAAATCATTCTCTGATCCAATTGTTGTATTGGTGTTTCCTTCTATTACAATTTGCTCATCAGTGAATTTTAAAGCTACAGAAGCAAATTCTGATAATAGAGGCAAATCACTTTCAGGTACATAATACTTATTTGCATCATAATATACTGTAAAACCTGCTGCTTCAATCAATCTTAGTTCTAAAGCTTCTCTATCTTCTTTTAATTCATTTGTACTACAGTTTTCAATTTTTGTGCTATCCGGTGCATCAACAATAGTATTATCAGTGATATTACTATCTTCATTTGACGCTTCCTTATTAATAACATCTTCTTCATCAGTAACAAGAACAGTTTCTTCAACTTCATCCTTCTCTAAGGTAGTTTCCTCAATATTACTTGATTGTACATTTTCCTGTATAGGATCTGTTGGACTTATTTCATCTGTTACTGAAAAATTTAACACCATAGCATAAATACCATAGATCAGAAGAATCGCTATCAACGGAAAAACAATTTTCCCCCGAGTAGTCACACGATATTTCTTTTTCAAGAACATCACTCCCCAACGCTATGTCATCATGTCTATTGTTTTATATAATCTACAATACCAATAATCTTTTGAACTTCGTATTCAATTAATGTATTTTGATCTTCTTCGAACTTTCTTCTTTCATCAATAACGCTTCTTAATTCTTGAATACGTCTTTCTAATTCTCTAATTGACGTTTCATTACTTTCAATAACTGATTGTGTTGTTTGAACTGTATTTTCTAAAACTGTATTTAATGCATCAATTCTTTGATAAGCATCACTTAACAAACCATCAACTGGAATATTAGAAACGTTCATAATATTTAATAGAGATTCCTTTTTTACATCTAAAGGTAAATTTCCTGGTAACGCTTTTAGAAATACATCTGCCATGAAGATTGACTTCTTCATATCTGATTCAACGCGTGCGTTTCTATAAATGTCTTCAATTGTCATTAACTTATTTTTTTCATAAGCACCAATTAACACATCAAGCTTACCTTCGATTTCTTTAACTTCTTCATCATTTAAATCCTCAGCGTCTTTTGCTAAGTTCACCATTACTGGATCCTCAATAACCGCTGGTGTTTCTTCCACTACTGTTTCACTAGTACCTTCTTCTACAAGCTCAGCCTCAACAAGTCCTAGTTTCTCAAAAATATTTTTTTTAGCCACTTTACTCCCTCCCAAGTTATAAATATATAGATAGTTCATTTAAGTAAAGACAATTTAAGGTGTTTCTAAATACCCTTCAAGTGTTTTTATTCTTTCCTTATTCAGTCGATTAATATCCTTGTAATTTGCTAACATCTCTTCTTTTTCATGAAGTCTTGACGTCTTCACCGTTATTTGACCATTAAGTAAATCTAACACAAATCTAAGATTCAAGATGTCATCTCTGTAAGCTGTCATCAACTGATTATTCATCCACTCTAATTGTTCCTTTGTACTTGTCAGTTCTGCCTCTAAAATTTTGACTTGATTCTCAATGTCAGTTTTTTCGAAAATAACATTATTCTCTATTAATGATTGTCTGATTATTTCAATACCATCATCATCAACAAATGTTATATTTCTTTTCTTATGTAAATGAGGTTTAAGTTCTTTTTTAAACTTTTCCATTTTCTTATAGATTGTTACTTTACTTACGCCAAGTAAATTTGCAACCTCAATCACTTTTAACACACAAACACCTTACCTTTATTATTTGTTTTGCATTCGAAATGCAACTTTCCCTTCAGCAATTCTAATCCAATCAATATCTTCTTTTATCATATTTTGATAGTGACGCAATGCATCATCCAATTGTTTATGTTGTCCATCTAACTCAATTAGTTTGTTTCGACAATTCATTATTTCTTTTTTTATCCTAGCGCGTTCGTCATTAATATTTTTAATGTCATCATCCGAAATAAACTCTTCTTCACTTGCTTCTGATGATTCTTCAATTTCAGGATCATCTTCCTCGTTAGGTTCACTTGGTATTGGTCTACCATAGATAAGTGCATCCATAACAGTTACACCAAATTCTGTAAAATAAGTAATTCCTTTTCTTTCGTTATATATGGTTCAATCTCTTTAGATTTGCTAATAAGTTTCTCAAAAATAACAACCTTCTCAACATTGAGCATATTTGCTACTTCGCCAATTTTATACATATCATCTCTCCTTACTGTAAATTAACAGTAAATAGTCTCTTTGATACTATTCTACAACTTTACATGCATTCCTGCAATGAAAGACTTTCTTTTTTTTATTGTTAAGGGTTTACAGATGTATCATTATGAAACTCCTATTTTCAGATTCCCTATTTGGTACACATTATATTTTGTCCCAAAAAGAAACATGTGCCATAATGGAACGATTCCCATTATGGCACATGTTAATATTCTATATTGTACTTATCAAGTTTTCTATACAAAGTGCTACGACCAATCCCTAATACTTTTGCAGTTGATGCGATGTTATGATTCATTATACCTAGTGCCTTTACTATCTCTCTATACTCAGTTTTTTCAAGCGTTTCTATTTGTATAGCATCTCTATTCGAAGGCTTAAATCGCATCGGTAAATAGCTTGAATCAATAACTGTTTCTGATCGACCTTTATACATTATTTGCTCAATTACCTTATCTAATTCTCTGTAGTTCTCAGGCCAACTGTAATTACTTAAGCACTTTAGAAGATCCTCATCAAAGACAACCTCATCTAAAAAATACTGTTTAGAATATTTCTCTATTTTTTTTGTTACAAGAAATGGAATATCTTCTTGTATTTCTTGTAAAGTGGGTATCTCTATTGTAAATACGTTAATTCTATTCAGTAATTTCTCATTAACCTCACCCTCATTCCTGATTTCATCCAATGATTTGTTGGATGAAAATATAAACCTGTAACCATTCAATTCACAAGCATTCATCGGTTTACTGTTAACTACTTTACTCTCCAGTAACCTCATTAACACCTCTTGCGACTTCAAAGATAAAGTTTCAAATGCTTCGCAATAGACTGTTCCAAAGGATCCGTTATTATTTGTATCTATTGATCGACTCATTTCATCAAATATCTCATCTACAATAACATTGGATGGCAATTTATCACAATAGAGTGAATAAAATTTTTGATATCTCCTAAGAGATTGCTGGTGAATAAGTCGTGCAATTACTTCTTTTCCAGAACCTTTTTTACCTTGAAGAAATATATTGTTATTCAAATTTTTCAATCCATTAACAGTACTTTTGAAAGACAATATTTTATCAGAATTTCCTGCGTATAAGTCATCAATTTCATCAGCGGTTGAATCTGAATCAAGTGGTAATTTTTCTTGATTTGTCTTTAAAAAGTCTTGTATAAGTTCATCAGAAAATTCATTTAGTGCTTCTTGAATTTGATGAAAATTTTCTGTGTTTTGATTAATGATTAGTCCAAGAACTTTATTTTCTTCTAAAAACTTAAAAGGAATTCCATAGGTTAATCTTTCAAAAAAGAGTTTGTGATAATGCTCATAAGATGAGACATATGATTTTTTTTGAGTTGAAAGTGCCAAGGCAAATCCATTTGTTCCTAATGAGATTTCTAAAAAATTTATATCTTTATACATCGCATTATCGGATATTTGATTAGACTTACTCACAGTACCATCATAATTTATTATCAAAATGGCCTCAATCATAGGGAAGTTTTTTAACTTGTTTTCATCAATAATTAGGCTTTTTACCTGTATATTTTTTTCAATATTTAGTGCTTCTGGATCTACACTATAAACTTGACTTCTAGCCCAAGAAAATGCGATCTCATTTCGCAAAAAATCTCTTTTCATTATACCTTTATTCATAAATAGAAGCCTTGCTTCCTTTATCCTATCAATCATCATTTTTACCCCTCTGTTCAATTTTACGCCTTTGCCTTTGACTTGTATCAAATAGGTTTTATCGTTCAACACCGCTCTATTTTAAACGTCGTTTTTACAAATTATGGAATTAAAACGTTTATTTTTTCCTTACATATTGATATTTCTGCTGGAACACTTCCTATCAAATTACCATCAGTGTTTATGAAAATCGACTCATCACTATTGATGATAAACCGCTTGCACTGATAATGTTCAACAATTGAATCCTCCATATGAGTCCCTTTAAATAGTTGAACAAATAACTTTAGTAGCCTTGATTTTTTTGTTTTATTGGCTATTACAACATCTAATAGTCCATCATCTAAAAGAGCACTCGGTGCTATTTTCATCCCACCACCAAAGTATTTTCCGTTGGCAACAGCAGCCAAAACTATTTCTCTTTCGATTACTAAATCATCAATTTTTATT
>JMSV01000134.1_pt1 | contig 10739 bp, 8 predicted proteins | sample 179021 | NCBI WGS metagenome assembly JMSV01 (sample SAMN02769581, study PRJNA246767) | bioreactor metagenome | isolation source: Culture-2 Bioreactor Bmz derived from microbial biomass from the upper 2 cm... | place: Germany: Bremen | collected day 87 after inoculation | reverse complement strand
GTCAACAGGTACTGTTATACATACGAATCGACATTTTACATCTAAAGTTATAAATGAATTGAATTTTTTATATAAGCCAGTGGATAGAATTAATGTATTTGAAGGGTCCTACCTAGAAAGATTTGCTGAGGAAAGAACGGACCAGCTAATGAAGTCAAGGGGAATCAATCAGCATAACCAGTTCTGGAAACAACATCAGACGGTACGTGGTAATGTATATGGTTCTGTTCCTAGTGAGTTATTAGCGCCGGATTGTATAGAAACCTTAAAAAGATTTGGATGGAAAGATGTAATGGTCAAGATTCATGATTATGGTGTTCTTAATGTTGATTTAGATGAATTGATTACGCATATTGAGGAACAACATGAGTACTTTATTTTGTTGTTTGAAGAAGAGACAAATACACATTTAGTGTTAGAATATTCTATTTAAACCCAATGCATTAGGCAAACACCTAGTGCATTTTTAAATTGTTGGAGGAAATATAATGTTAGTTGAATTTGATCCAGATAGTTTGATATATGAAATTGACGAAAGCGAGGCTGGCTTGCCAGTGAGTCAAATTCTTTCTGAAAAAATGAAGCTTTCTAGTCGTGGGATAAGAAGAGCAAAATCAAAGAGATTATTAACCAAAAATGGTAAAAAAACAACTGCTAGTGAACTTGTCATAGCAGGAGATAAAGTAAGAGTTGGTTTTGAAAAAGAAAAAAATATTTTTGAACCACAAGAAAGTGTACCAATTGAAGTTGTTTACGAGGATTGTGACGTTCTAGTTGTAAATAAGCAACCCTTTATAGTGGTTCATCCAACGAAGGGCCATCCTAATGGGACAGTTGGTAATGGTGTAGCAGCGTATTTCAAGGCGGCAAAAGACAATAGAAAAATTAGATTTATCAATAGATTGGATAGAGATACCTCTGGATTGATGTTAATTGCAAAGAATTCTTATGCTCAACAATCTATTTCAGATCAAATGATAAACAATACTGTGAAAAAAGGCTATCGTGCCATTGTTGATGGAAGAATTAAGGAAGATAAAGGAACCTTAGATTATCCAATTGACAGAGAAAATGAAGGGGATATATTAAGACAGGTATTGCCATACGGCTTGCCCTCAGTCACACACTTTAATGTTCTCAAACGATATGAGTCCTATACTTTCGTAGAAGTGTTATTAGAAACAGGAAGAACCCATCAAATTAGAGTCCATTTTAAACATATTGGTCACACCTTAATAGGAGACGAACTTTATGGTGGGAATCATGAGTTGATCAATAGACAGGCCCTTCATTGTTATGAAATGGCATTTAATCAACCGCGTACAGGTGAACGTATTCACCTAACATGTCCTTGTCCTGAGGATATGCTAGAATTACTCTAGACTTGAAGTAATCAAAAGGTAGTAAAAGAAAATAATTGATATTAGGAGAGAATAATGAGATATTGCGAAGATGTAGCGATTACAAAAACAATAGTGCACGTTATTGATGGTAATGGTGATGAACCTTTACTAGGAGCGAGTTTACTAGAGTTAGATGAAGAGACGTATATGTATCTTCACAACCATATTCATAAAGCGTTAAATAGTGATGGGAATGCCCGTGGCGAGTTTTTAATTAATACCAGCCTTGTATACACAGAATGTATTGGAATGATGGGTGAAAGTGATTTTATTGCAGGCTCTGCAAATATTGCCAATCACTTATTTAAAGTCGTTAAAAATACATTAGGTGCACCGTCGGGTGACCTTGTTGTATTAGAATTATTGGTAGAAGGAAAGAAGGGGTTGGGTATTCTATTTATGGAATACAAAACATCTTTCGTTCATGACATTAAATTTGAAGAGAGTATATTTAAGGTTGAGTTAAAGCCACAAACGATATCCTTACCACCAAAAGGCCAAAGACTTGGTAAATTTGCATTCTTTGGAGAAAGTTCAAGCCATGAATGTCCTTATGAACTTATAATGATGGAAAGAACAACTTTAGATGAAAATGGCGAAAAAGTTGAATTCTTTATCAGTGATTTCCTTCAAGCGACAGTTGTGCTTGATTACTCGGATGTAACCAAATTGTTTAGAAATCAAACAGAACGCTGGTTACGTAAAAATATGAAGGAAGATATCGGAAAAGCCATAGATGTCCGTTTGGAACTGGATGAGCAATATGTGAGTAATGCAGAAATAGATATTCAAGAAACAGTGAACAACGTAATTGATAGTATCGAGGAACGTGAGAAATTTATGATGAACCTTGAAAAAGCTGGTGTAGATACAGATAAACCCTTTGAGATTGATAAGAAATGGGTCGGAAAGAAATTTAAGTTGAAGAATCTTAAAACAGACACAGGCTTTACAATAAAGGGCGACTTTGATATTTTTGAAGATTCAAGTCGTTTCGAAGTACAATACAATGGGGATGGAACGGTGAATTACTTGATCAAACAAGTAAGAAATATTCATCAAACATAAGTCAACCCTAGCAAATTACACGAATATAGAGTATAATATGTATAAGAAGCCTGGGATGTTCGTTGCAGGCGAAAAATTAACCACTGAATTTTCGCAGGGAGCACGCGTTTTAGTGTGGATGGTAAGCCTTTTAGAGAGGACATCAGAAGCATTAAATAGTCCACCCACTTATAAAGGGTGTGGTGCTAATTTTTTACAGTGACGGCATTCTGGGTGTTTTTTTATGGAGAAAATTATGGATAAGTATAAAGCGATTCCGCTAAATCGAGAGTCTAAAGAACATTTATATATCCAATTGGCAAATGGTATTGAACATATGATTGTCAATGGAGACTTAACAGAAAAGGATAAATTGCCACCGATTAGAAAGATGGCGGATGCCCTTGAAGTTAATACGGTTACAGTTGTAAATGCTTATAAGCATTTAGAGCAAAAAGGCCGTGTCTTTAAGAAGCTGGGTAGCGGAACATTTATAGTGCCATTGGATAATAATGTTGTATTTGATGATGAAGTGGCCACTGAAAGAACTGCGGGATATGATTTTTCATCAACCTCGCCAACTGGGAATTTATTTCCAGTGCAAGCCTTCAAAAAAGCAATCAATACTGTTTTGGATTCAGAAGGTGGTGCAGCTTTTAGTTATCAAGAAAGCAAGGGTTATTTAGAACTTAGAGAAGCCATTGTGAGCTATATGTCTGAGTACAAAGTGCTTACGACCCCAGATGATGTGCAAATCGTCTCTGGTGCACAGCAGGGAATCGATATAGTTACCAAAAGTATATTAGAGTATGGCGACTATATATTAGTTGAATCACCAACTTATGCAGGGGCGATTGCGACCTTTAGATCTAAGGGCCTTAATATAATTGAGATACCAATTACACGAAATGGTATCAATTTTGAAAGTCTAGAAAATATTACAAAACGATTCAAACCAAAGTTGTTTTATACAATGCCAAATTTTCAAAATCCTACAGGCTATACTTATAGTGATAGTGAAAAAGAGCAATTGATAAAAATGAGTAAAGAGTTTGATTTTTATATATTAGAAGATGACTATGCAACAGAGCTGAATTTTACAACAGATCCTATATTTAGTATGAAAGCAATTGATGAAATGGATCAAGTGATTTATATAAAGAGTTTTTCAAAGATCTTTATGCCAGGTCTGAGACTTGGATTTATGATTAGTCCCAAACGTATTGCCAATAAAATTATTTTGGCAAAACATACCACAGACATATCTACTTCGGGATTAATACAAAGAGCCTTTCAACAGTATCTTAATACTGGGGATTGGAAGCATCAAATTAGTAAAATAAGACTTATAATGGGCAATCGATGTAAAGAAGCTATTACAGCCCTAAAAAAATATATGCCTGAAGAGGTTCAATTTGAGGAACCAAAGGGTGGTATTAACATTTGGATTAAATTACCTGAAACGATTGATGCATCTAAGCTAGAAATGTTAGCGAAGGAAAGAGGTGTGTTTATAGTTGCAGGAGATGCCTTTTATGTATCGAAATCATCAAGTAGTGACTTTAGAATAAGTGTTGCAGCTATAGGAAAAGATCGCATAGAAGAAGGTATCAAAATATTATCTGAATGTGTAAGGCTATTACAATACGAAGATTCAAATCAAAATTTAGAAAAACTAACAACAATATAAAAAAATCCATCTGCTAGCAGATGGATTTTTTCTATATAAAGACCTTTAAGCTGTCTTTTCATTATCGTTTTGTTGATTTCTTCTATTCTTTCTTGCATTTGATGAATTGTCATCTTTAGATTTTTCATCTGAATTCTCTTTTTTATTGTCTTTCTTGTTCTCTTTTTTAACTTGAGGAGAAAGATTTTTAGTATTGATATCACAATTTCCTCTAAATGCGCCACCTTCTTCAATAATGAAGCTCATGACTTCAATATTACCATCTAAGATACCTGTTTCATAAATCTTAAGTAATCCACTTGATTCTACGTCTCCAAGAATGTGACCAGAAATCTCGATGTTGGCACCTTTGACACTACCTTCAACTTTTGCATCTAAACCAATAATAATATTGCCTTCAGATGAAACATCCCCAGTAACCTTACCATCAACCCTAACAGAACCTTTTGAAATTATACTACCTGTTACTTCAGAATCGCCTCCGATAATAACATCAAAATTAATTGTTTCAGTAGTACCTGATAATTTTTTTAGCATATTATAGCCTCCCCATATTATAAGTCTAGAGTGTTCATTGGGTTAATCTGTTTTCCGTTATAATGCACCTCAAAATGTAAATGAGGTCCAGTACTTCTACCAGTATTCCCAACTTCCCCTATTTTTTGACCTTTTTCGACTTTATCCCCAACGCTTACTTTATTTGAATTGTTATGAGCATATACTGTTTTATAGCCATAACCGTGTGAAATAACAATTGTTTTACCGTATCCACCGTTTGTTCCAGCGAATGTAACTACGCCTGAACCAGCAGCCTTTATGGTTGTGCCTCTATCTGCGCCAAAATCTAACCCATCATGCAGGGAGCGGCGCTTTGTAATTGGATGGATTCTATAGCCAAAGTATGAAGTAATCTGACCAACTGTTGGAGTAAAATCAGGACGACATTCTAAATAGCTTAATTGACTTTCAACATCGGAAATCAATTGAGAGAATTCTTCTATTTGTTCTTCCATATAAACTGATAATGCATCTTCCTCATCGGCAGTAACAAGTTCTTTATAAACATTGTCTTCTTCTGTTTCATCCAGTGGATTAAAGACTTCATTTTCACGATCAAATGATCGACTGACTGGGATGGCAATATCAGAATTTGTAGATTTATTGAGAGTGGCAACAAGTGACGTTACTTGCCCCTGTAATTCATTAACTTCAGCAAGTTTACCGTCAAAATATTCTGCGGAATAAACAAGCTTATCTTTTAAATCAACAATTTCTTCACTCTGTTGCTCATTAATCGAGGTAAGTGAGTGTATATTATCTTGTTGTTGTATAAGTTCTTTTGATAAAGCAATATTCTTAGATAGTAATTTATCATGGTCAAAAAAGTAATAGACGGTCATAACACTAACAGAAAAAATAATCGACAACGTTAAAATGGCCACACCAAAGAATTTCCAACTGGTGAAGCTGATTTGTTGCGTATTTTTTGACGCGTTTCTTAACACTACGAATGATATTTTATTTCGTTGTGCATGTCTTATTTTCTTTGACAACGTTTTTAAATATGTACGTATATCCTTCAATTATTAACCCCCAAACACATAATTAAATCATTAATAGTATACCCAAAAAAGCAGGATTAATCAAGAAAACAAGAAATTAACAGGATTAGATGGACCTCACTATATTAAATGAATAAAAATTATAATATAATAGGAGTAATAATTACTTTAGGGGTTGAATATAATCATGGAGCGAATAAACAATCGTTATAACGTTATAGAATTCATTAATGAAGACGCATGCGGTCATATTTATCGAGTGAAAAACTTGGTGAATAACAGAATTGAGCGTTTAAAGATATTTAATAATAAATTTTTCAAGGAAAATGCCATAAAATTATTTGCGGAAAGGTTTATAGAACTTAGTACTATAAATCATCCTAACATAGCAAAACTTTATGAGTTTTCAAGTATAGAGAGTATAGATTTTCAAAAGAACAATGCCCATAAGTATTTTTATACCTATGAGGATTTTCCCTATGGCGAAGGTGTCGATTACTTATCACTAAGTAGAGAAGACAGTCATAAGGCAATGATAGAAATATGTAGAGCTTTACAATATCTGCATTTTAGAAATGAGTGTTATACATATTTAAACTTTGAGAACATTACTTTTTATAAACATGAGGGTGAGTTGAAAGTTAAATTTCATGATCTTTCTCATATCCTTCAATACAAGTATTTGGCAAAATATAATTCCAAAGAAGTGAACCAATTTCTATCGCCTAAATTAATTTGGGCAGAAACAATTGATACATCTGCAGATATGTATTCCCTAGGAATCGTTTTTTATTACTTGTATTACAAATATAACTATAAAAATGTTGTCTTATCCCTGGAATCCTTAGAGAATAATGAAATTCATTTAGCGATTCACCGATTGACAACAAATATAAAAGAAGATGCTTATCAGGATATAGGCAGCTTTATTAAGGATTTAATAAAACTGGTAAGATTGCCTTATGAGTTCAATGACCAAAGCTTTTACGAACGTCTCAATTTCAAGAATCGATTAATTGGAAGAGACAAGGAGATTAGCAGAATACTGAAGATGACTGAGAAATCCCTTAAGCTACAAGGCGAAGAAAACTGTTTCCTTGTACATGGTCGAAAGGGTGTCGGTAAATCACGTTTGTTAAAGGAACTAGGCTATCGCTACCAATTTCTTGGGTATAACGTCTTTAGAAACGAGCATGAAAATCAAAATGGAGAGTTTAGTTTCTTTAAAGAGATTATTTGGGAAATTGCATTCAGTGAAGTTATAGATATTAGTTTAATTAGAAAATATGGCGTAGAAATTGGAACGCTTTTACCTAAGGTGGCCGAACACTGGAGAATTTCCGATGATATATCTACAATAGAGCGCTTAGGACCTCTTAGAATAGCCAATCGTGTTTATAAGTTCTTAGAGGAATACGTAAGTAATAAACAAATGATTCTGATTGTGGATGATCTAAATAAATTGGATTACTTTGATAAGAAGGTCATTGAGTATCTAATCAATACAGATCGAGAGATTCCTTTATTCATCGTTGCAGGAGTCGATGTACAAGAAGGCGATGATAGTGACATGGCTGTAAAATACTCTGAAAGAAAAGTAGCCCACATGAGTATTGTCAATTACAGTTATTCGGATACAACTGAATTCCTAAATGTCTGTTTGGGACAAGGTCATGAAGATATAAAATTTGTCTCTGCTATTATGAATAGAACAAATGGTAATCCATCAATGATAATTAAAGCAATTGAGGGGTTATTTAATGATGAGAAAATTTTTGTAGATGAAGAAAGAAAATGGGATTTTTCACATGTCACTTCATTTAAAGATATAGAACTAGAGGACAATGTTGTTGAAAAAGTTATAAGTCTGGATAATTTCGACGATTTAGAACTCAGGGTATTAGAAATTCTTTCAATTTGCGATATTCCAATAATTGATGAAATTATAATGGAAACAATGGACATAACGGCTGAGGAATTCGAAGACACCATTATGCAACTAAAGGAAATAGGGGCCATTGATTCTAAGTTTAGTGATTGGGGTTTTTCATACTTTATCGATAACAAAGCACTGAAAGTGGCTATTTACAATCGCCTGAATGCTTCGGTTGCAATAGCCTATCATAAAAAGATTGCAGTCTATTTGGAATCAAAGTATCTAATTGATAAGAAGTTTTTGGATGCCCGATTAATTTATCATTTAGAACAGAGTGAACAATTTGAAAAATGCGCAACATATAGTTTGTTATATGCTGAAAGATTAAAGAATTTTAGTTTAAAAGAGGCACAAAGTCTTGTTTATTATAATAAGGCCTTACAACACTCTTCGGCGATTGGAAATAAGAATTTAGTTGTAGAAACCAATCTGCAAATCGGAGATATTTATCAGGAAATTGATCGAATTGATGAGGCTTTGATTCATTATATAAAAGCCAAAAACATAGCGGTAGAGGAGTCTTATCTTGATAAAGAAATAGATTCAATCAATAGAATTGGCTTTATAGAACTGAAGCGCTTAAATATATCGGTATCTAAACAGCTGTTTTTACAAGCGAACAAAATGTCCATTGAGCATAAATACTTCCATGGAGAAATAAATTCTGCTGTTCATTTGATTGATTTTTACTTTGAAACACAGTCATTTGAAAAGGCAAATGCACTAATAGAACATTATATTCCACTGTGTGATAAAAAAATACATCACAGAAGTCTTGGACAATTGCATCATAGACAAGGGGCCTATGCTTATTATGATGATCGTTTCCTAGATGCGAAAACATCCTATGAAAATGCCATGGACATAATGAAGGATTATGGTAATGAGGATGTTATGTCATTGTGTCTAAACAACCTAGGGGCAATAGAAATGGAGTACTTAGGTAATTATAAAAAGGCTCTAGAGTATTTTCTAATAGCAGAGGAATTGAATATAAGAAATAACATATTTACAGATTTATCAATTTTTAAGGTAAATATTGGTGCGGCTAACTTTAAGTTAGGTCGTCATGCCAAAGGTATTGAGTGTTATGAAAAGGCACTCACAATGGCATCGGAATCCAATGATAAGAGAGATTTTTTCACCATTTCCAAAGAAGTTGTACGTGACTATATTGTTTATGGTTATTTTGATAAAGCTTATTCAATACTTAAAAAATTAGAAATTGAATATACAGGTGTAATGAATGCTTCTAGATATCTAGATCAGTTCGCATTTTTAAACATTCAGTTTTTCTTAGCGTTAGAGAATTATGAAGTAGCCTATAAATGGTATCTAAAGTACAAAAAATATCAAAGCAGCTCTAAACCAAGAGGGTTTACGATAAGATTATTAGAAACAATATTCGAAGAAGACCATTTACACAACAGTGACACTGTAACAGAAAGTCTATTGTGGCGATTGTCACAATTACAGGAAGTAGCCGTTTCGGTTCTGGATGTACAAATGCTACGAGGATTTTTACTAAGAATCGCAAAGAAATTATTAACTTCAAGTAATTTTATTTTATTAAGAAAATTCGTCGATTTTGATAAGGGGTTAATTGAGAAGTTTGATTGTGCCTTTTTAAAAAGTCGTCATGATGTTTTAGATTCACTCTTTGTTGAAGATAGAATAAGTGCACATGAATTGATTTTAGAATCCTATAATGGGGATCAATACGACACAATTAATTGGATGTGTCATAAGTTACTAGGAGATGAATATCATCAGCTGGGAAATTATTACGAAGCTATGTCCCATTATACGACTGCACTGGATATGGTAAAAAACATTGCTTATAAATTGCCAGACGAATTTAAGAGAACCTTTATAATTAATGACGCCTTGAAATTACAACTAAAGAATAGAATATTAGAATTATACGGGAAAATACTACATGGTAGAAGTATTGACAGTATGTTGATGATAGAATCTGAAATCAACTCTGTAGATGAATTTTTTGATGTGAGTGAGTTAAATGCTTTGTTTAAAAATTCAAGGTTTACAGAAGATGTATACGATGCCTTATTTATAAACGATTTTCCTAAAATGATGTCCATTGAGGATATTATTAGTGATATCGAACATAATGATGAAACCAACTTAACAGGGATTTTTAACCTATTTTGTACAAATATTATGTGCTGATTATGGTCGTATTATTTTTAGAGATGATGCCAATGTTATTCGTAAGACTTTTGAAATCGGTGAATCAACTTCTGGTGACATAGATATGGTTAAGAACAATCTTTATTATGAAAATGAAGGGCTTTATGTCAATGTTAATGAGGAAAGTTTATATACTTATTTACTTAAAGAAGGTAGAAAGGCAATACTTTACATTCCGATTTTTGAAAAAGTACTCTTCAAAGAGAAAGATGATTTTGATGATGTGCTTTATGAGAATGAAATTGGTTATATATATTTAGAGTCGAGCAAAGTATTAAATAATTTCAATCAGGAAAACTTTGAAAAATGTCATTTGATGATGAATCTTGTTAAGGCCTTTTTAGAAAATTACAGACTAAGAATTCTTTCAACGGTGGATAAACTTACAGGTGTCTATCTTAGAAAACATACTGAAGAAAGATTCAGTGAGTCACTGCTTAGTGCTAGAAGTGTCAATTCAGAGTTGTCAGTAATCATGTGTGATATTGATAAGTTTAAACATGTCAATGATACGTATGGCCATAGAAAAGGTGATGAAATCCTGCGTAATATCGGTGGGATATTAAGTGAGATAATCGAAGATGTAGGTTTTGTTGGGCGATATGGTGGTGAAGAGTTTTTAATTATCCTTCCTAAAACACCAGTATCAAAGGCCTATGAAATCAGTGAAGAAATACGTGAACGTATTCAACAAGAAATAAGAGTTGAACCGAGAAAACCTGTGACCATCAGTTTGGGAATTTCTTGTTATCCTACACATGGTCTTAGTGAAGATGAACTTGTTGAGAACGCTGATAAAGCTTTATACTACTCCAAAAATCAGGAAGAAACCAGTCCACTATATGGTCTAAAGAGATTTCAAGTGATCAATATAGATTCGATAGGCTGGC
>JMSV01000133.1_pt1 | contig 10859 bp, 12 predicted proteins | sample 179021 | NCBI WGS metagenome assembly JMSV01 (sample SAMN02769581, study PRJNA246767) | bioreactor metagenome | isolation source: Culture-2 Bioreactor Bmz derived from microbial biomass from the upper 2 cm... | place: Germany: Bremen | collected day 87 after inoculation | reverse complement strand
CTTCTACCTCAAAACTAGGATCTTCACCTGTTATAGCTAGATACATATCATTGGCAATCCTTTCAGCTTCTACTAAAGTCATCTCACTTTTTATATCTCGCTCAGGTGCATCCATCAAAGATGTTTCATAATTATATAAGAGCTCAAAGGCTTCGCTGCTTATGATTTCATTGCCTTTTTTAGAAAATTCCTTGTAAATATCTGCAACGACTTTCTTTTTGTCAGAATAAATGAATTGCTCAATACCACAGGATGTTAAAATCTCATTATATGCATTTAGAAGTTCCTGATTTATACGATGGGCAGTCAATATATAGTCCATATCAATTTCTGATAAGGACTCTTTTGACTTCATTTCTTTTACCAATCCTTCTATAAAGGCTAATCGATACCATCTCATGGCTTGACTATCTATTTTTAAAATTTCATCTACTTCATCAGAAATTCTGTCCATATCATAAAATGGGTCTGAATTAATTTCAACCGTTTCCCCTATCTTTCCACTCATATAAATATGAATCAACTCTATATTTGTATCTTCTAAAGCATCTATCATCTCATTCATATTAACTATTAATACTTCTGATAGTAGGTCCTTATGCAATTGGTGTGTTAGCCAACTATTGAGAGCAATAAGCATTAGAACAACACTTAACATTTGTAAAAATAGCGAGTGACTAAGCAGTTTCTTCATTGATAAGTCCCTCCACTTCTCCGTTCACCGAATTTTCTTCTAAATTCTTCAAAATAAACATGCTAGCGCTTGCCTCAAAAGGAAGAATAAAGAAATTCATTACAAGAGCCAAATAGGCAAGTTGATCTACGCTTTCTAATGCACTGGTCAAATCTACAAACATAAGTGACATGATAGAAACACCAATAATCACCGGTAGCAAACTGATCAATGTGAGTACAAATATCGTCTTCGAATATGAATAGCAGAAGGTAGTATTAACTGATAAATAGGACTTTTGGGGATCTATAATACTGGCGATATATGAAATCAGATAAATGCGACTATAGAGGCCTATCCCAAGGAGCATCGTTGCAATAACCATTGTTGTTTTTAACAGTGGATGCATGGACGTGATGTGTATTAGAACACTTGCAGCTACAATAATAATGATCGCAATCCCTTTTATTAATTCAGCTCCAAAAAAACGCTTGTACTGCCTTTTAGCAAAAGTCCAGCTCTCATCGAATGTCACCTCTTCCTCTTTATAAGACTTAAAAAGATTATAATTTAAAGCGATTATCGCTAGATAAGCGAAATATATATTTGCGATAGATGCCCATAGCCCTACAGGTGTTTTTATAAAAAAGCGTTGTAAAAAGGCAAAAATAAATACAATTAGGCTGTATAAAAATAGGGATTTATAAGCCTTCTTATATGTTCCTAAACCTTGCAAGAAAACAGTTTTCACACTTGCTCCACCTGCTGATGACTGTTCTTTTACTTCTGTTGAAACAGTTAGTACTGTACTTGCTAAAGCTTCTATTTCTTGCAGAACAATTGATTTTTCTTCTATGTATTTAAGTGATATAAAAGTTGTTTCCTTTGCATCATACTTATTTAGACAATCGATATAAATACCGTAATCACCAATTATTCCATTTAAGCCTTTGGCATTTCCTATGTGTATCTGTTCAATAGACCGCCACTCAAATGATTCATAGGGTTTGTGGCTATAAATTGAATAGACGTCAATCCCTTCGTCTGAAAGCTCTAGTTTCCTATCACGAAGAAGTTGATATAGCCCAAATAAGCCAACACATAATATTATTATCGTTCGCATCACACGCATTTGATAGTTTTGCAAGAGTTGCTCATAGGCTTTTCTCTCAAAATAATCCATCATATCGAAGGATGAAACCGTCGTATATGCTGGTTCTTCTACAATGCTTAATGCTTCCTTCGAAGGTATTGATTCTATGTGAGATACTGCAATAAATATACCTATTAGAATAGACCAAATAGCTATTTGAAGTAGCTTCCTAGGGTTATTAAATTTAAAACTTTTTTTCATAAAGCCTCCTTATTCTATGTCATTATTATCATACCCCTTTTTTTCCCAGTTTTGTATTAAAGCTTTCTTAAATTGCACAAAAAAAATACATTCGAAACAAGTAAGTTCAGTCACTGTCCCGAATGTATCTAAATTAATTTTCCTGTAAATAAGCTTCACCAGCAATACGAATACCAATAGCCCCAGCCGGTGCTGTTACCATAATCGCCAGTACTGCCATTGCCAATATCACGTCTCCACTGGCAACACCTGCAGCAAGTGGTACTGCACCAATTGCCGCCTGTACAGTGGCCTTAGGTGTGTAAGCAATTACACAAAAAAAGTCTCTCTTGCATGCTGAGATCCGTTCCGATGAGACTTATGAACACCCCGATACTTCTCGCCACTAAACCGCCAGCAATAATAACAATCCCTAGCAAGCCTGTTTGAAATGCGACCCCTACATTTACTTGAGCCCCAACTAATACGAAAAGTAGTATTTCAGCAAAAACCCATATTTTATTAAATTTGACCGATAAGCGTTTGGCCACTTTCGGATAGTATTCTAATATGATAAAACCTATGGTCATAACCCCTAGTAGACTTGCAAGCGGTACATAAGTTGCTAATAACTCTTCTAAGGCTGTGAATAATATGGCGATACTCAGTATTATCAATACCTTTTTCGTATCTCTCAAATGATACTTTTTAAAGAACCAAACCAAAATAAATCCTATAACCGCACCAATCAGCGCGCCTAAAATTATTGACACTGGAATATTCAAGAGTTGTCGACCAAGATTGACTTTGCCTCCACCATACATGCCTAAAAAGGATGAAAATATTGTGATTGCAATGACGTCATCAATGGAAGCCCCTGCTAAAATCATAGTTGGAATACCCTTGGCAGCCCCCTTGCCACGTTCTACTAAACTGAGCATCGAAGGGACAACAACTGCTGGTGAAACCGCCGCAATGATAAAACCTAACATACCCGCTTCAATGAATGGTAATTTGAGAAAATACATACTCAGTCCAAGTACAGTAAATCCTTCCATCACCCCTGGAATACAACTCAATTTAAGCGCTGGAATCCCTACTTTTTCTAAGGTTTCTTTTTTTATACCAAACCCCGCTCTAAGTAAAATAACAATCAGCGCTATTTTTCTAAAATCAGAGGACAATCGTATAACATCTTCTGTCATTAAAAAATCTTTAAACAACCAATCTAATCCATAGGGTCCTAAGATGACCCCTAAAATCAACATCCCTAAAAGTCCAGGGAGTTTTATCTTTTCAAATGCTCTATTCATCAATAAGCCAAGAATCATTATAACCGCTAAGCTTAATGCCATAATCCCACCTCCTAATCAATTCGCCTATCATTATAACATAAGAATGTTTTTCGGTTGGTTTATTTTTTTATGGGTAAAAAAACGTAGAAGGTGATTTTATGAATTCTTTATTTTTATCTTGGGATGGCAAATCGACTGATTTCTTAGTTGATCTCTTCACACATACCGACATTAACAAGTCTACTGTCAATGAGTGGTTGAACTATGCCAGTTATCCTGATCAAAAATCACAGAGGGGGGCCACTTGGCTAATAAAAGAAACTTTAAAATCCGGCAATCACTTTAGTCCAGAGGAGACTATTCTTTTGTTAGATACTTTTATGTGCATTGAAGACTGGGAAACACGTCTCCATATCTTACAATGCTTTAAGTATCTCGATCTTAGCCTCTATTCTTCAGATAAACTTTATGAGGCATTAAAATTTACCCTTCATTCTGATATTAAGTTCGTCAGAGCTTGGAGTTATGATGCTTTTTATCGATTGGCATTGGCAGATAAAAAATACCAAGGCCTCTTCCATGACCAGTTAACCTGGGGAATGGATAATGAAAGTGGTGCCATAACAGCACGTATCAGAAATATAGTAAAAGAAATTGATCGTATGCAACATAAAAAAAAGTGACAAACTATTTTGTAAGTTTTCCCATATTAAAACATACATAATTCCAATATACTTTCTTTATAAATATGAGTGAAACATATGACAAAATAGAATAATAATGCTGATTACAGCAATTTAATTAAATGGAGGTTTATTATGTTAGTAAATGCAAAAGACATGCTTTTAAAAGCTAGAAAAGAAAATTACGCAGTTGGTCATTTTAATATTAATAACTTAGAATGGGCGAAAGCGGTTCTTTTAAGCGCTCAAGAAAACAACTCACCAGTTATCCTTGGTGTATCAGAAGGTGCTGGAAAGTACATGGGTGGATATAAAACAATTGTTGGTATGGTGAATGGTATGATTGAAGAATTATCTATCACAGTACCAGTTGCACTTCATTTAGACCATGGGTCATTTGAAGGTGCTAAAAAATGTATCGATGCTGGTTTCTCATCAGTAATGTTTGATGGATCGCATTATGACATTGACGAAAACGTTCAAAAGACAACTGAAATTATTGAATACGCTAAAGCTAAAGGCATTTCTGTTGAAGCTGAAGTTGGTTCAATCGGTGGTGAAGAAGATGGTGTCGTTGGTGCTGGTGAAATTGCTGATACTAAAGAATGTAAGTTAATTGCAGACTTAGGTGTTAACATGTTAGCTGCTGGTATTGGTAACATTCATGGTGCTTACCCTGAAAACTGGAAAGGTTTAGACTTTGAAGCACTTGGTTCTATCCAAGACGCTACAGGTGGTATGCCATTAGTACTTCACGGTGGTACTGGAATTCCTGAAGATATGATCAAAACTGCTATCTCTCTAGGTGTTGCTAAAATCAATGTAAACACTGAGTGTCAATGGGCTTTTGCTGAAGCAACTAGAAAGTACATTGAAGAAGGTAAAGACAAAATAGGTAAAGGTTTCGATCCTAGAAAAGTCTTAGCACCTGGTTTTGAAGCAATCAAAGACGTTGTAAAAACAAAAATGGATCTATTTGGATCTTCTAACAAAGCATAATAGGTACCCCAAGACCTAAAATAAAAATAGAAAAGACCTGATGTCATTTTAATGACATCAGGTCTTTTTATTTTAATTATTTAAAATTTTAAATCTCAACTTTATAGGCCACATAAATATTCGCTAATGAAATAAGAGCTGCCAAGTAGAAAATATATTGTGGACCCCACGCACCCCATATAACACCACCTAGTACGGCACATGAAATAGAAACAAAGTGATCCATACTCATGCCGAGTGATAAGGTTGGTGTAATATCTGCTGAATCTACAGCGATTCTTTTTAAGTAGACGGTTCTAATGAAACTCATCTGTGTGGACATCTTATCTAAAACAACCATCAAATAGCCTAGTAATACTGGCCAGCCAATTGTTGCAAGGCTTCCATTAACATAACCTGTTGTTAACAAGCCAAAGAGTAAATAGACCATTACAAATGATATGCCATCTACATATAACATCCTTTTGACACCAAATCGATCAATCCAACGTCCCAGTGCAGGAATAAAGAATATACCAATAAAGGCGCCTGCTATAGCAAGTAGTGCAAGGGTATCTGCTTTTTTACCTAATAGTTCAATAAGGACCCATGGTCCATATACCATCATGATTTGCTTTTGCGCACCAAATAGAATAACCAATATGTAATATAATTTGTATTCTTTTCTTAGTATGAATTTCGTTTTTTTATGATGAATTTCCTTGTGCTGAAGGGTTCTATTTAAATAGAACAATAAGCCTAATACCACCGTTAGGAATATACCCGTTAGTACAAAAGGCCACTTTATCGCTGCGGTGAAGCTAAAAATATTTAATCTAAAGCAAACAAATACAATAATTGCAGAAACCATAGAGAACAAAGTAAAGGTTCCCTTAAACTGCCCCATCCGCATACCTAGATTTTCTTCATCAACTAAGGATATGCCTATACCATCTGAAAGTGGCATAAAAAGGTGCATCCCCAATGAATTTATAAACAGGAAAATCAACATGATTGAAAACTTCGGTGTAAACAAACCTAAAGTGATAATCCCTATAATACTTAGTACTTGAGCAATCATAGACAACTTCACATCATTCATAAAAGAAAGTCCTGCGATTATCAATACGCCAATTAAGCCAGGTATTTCCCGGGGAAATTCTATAATACCTCTTTGAAATGCTGTTACATTATAAGCATCTTTGAAATAATTCGATAAGACATGGTTACTCATGCCCATTGCAAGTGCTGTAAATGCAAGAATGCAAAAATATATGCGCACTTCTTTTTTCATAAGTTTAAACTCTGACCACTTCATAAGCCCTCTTTTCTATATACGACGACTACAACCCCCATAGTATAACAAAAAACACTACCTATTTGAAATAGGTAGTGTCCATATTATTTAATATCAATTGTCGTTATGCCACATGTCTTCTTTTTAGCTGCTGAACAACCACCGCCACAAGAACCACATTTATTATCTTTAATGTCTTGTCTGGTTTTCTTCAACGCTAGGAAGAAAACACCTGCGAAAATCACGCCAACTACTAATGTTGCAAACATTACGCACCAACTCCTTGAAGTTCTCTTCTTTGATCTGCCTTCTTAATAGCAACTATAACATAGATAGCTGTTAATACCAAGACGATCATACCTGGTACAAATCCTGTTGCTACTGTACCATAAACTAATAATGAACCAAATTGAGCAATAATAATTCCTAAAACATAACCAACTGCCATTTGGAATCCAATCGCTCTATAAAGCCACTTCTTAGATCCTAACTCTGAGTTCATTGCACCAATCGCTGCGAAACATGGTGGTGTAAATAAGTTAAATGCTAAGAATGCCAATGCTGTTACAGGGTTAAAGAATTGTGTCATCACACCATCAGCCGCAAATAATGCGTCTTCTGATGCTACAGCTAAAATAACTGCTAATGATGCTACTACGTTTTCTTTTGCAATAAATCCTGTTAAAGCTGCTGCTGCATATTGCCATCCGATTAATCCAAGTGGAATTAATAATGGCGCTACAATCGAACCAAGTGATGCTAGGATACTTGCCCCTTGATCATCAACTGGTGAGAAGTTCCAACCATAAGCCTGTGCGAACCATATAAATGTATTACACACTAAGATGATAGTTGTCGCTTTGTAAATAAACGCCTTTGCTTTATCAAACATTTGGCTCAGTGCATAAGATAAACTTGGCATCTTATACTCTGGTAATTCCATAATAAATTGAGAAGAACTTTCCCAAACAAATAATCTTTTTAATAGTAAACCACCAACAACGATCATTGCGATTGCTAAGAAGTACATACTCGGTCCAACCCATGTTGCATCTGGGAAGAACACTGCACCAAATAAAGCGATGATTGGTAATTTTGCACCACAAGGTACAAAGGGTGTTAAGATCGACGTCATACGTCTTTCATTAATATCTTCAATCGTTCTTGTTGCCATTACACCAGGAATTGCACAACCAGATCCCACAATCATAGGAATAATTGATTTACCTGATAATCCAATCTTTTTAAAGAAACGGTCCATTACAACTGCTACTCTTGCCATATAACCACTGTCTTCTAATAATGATAAACAGAAGAATAATACCATGATAAGTGGTAAGAAACCTACAACTGCTCCTACACCACCAATTGCACCATCTACAATAAGTGCTTGTAATAGTGGGTTAACACCAAGACCTTCCAAGAAACCATTGGCTGCATTTGGTACGACTTCACCAAATACCACATCGTTAAAGTATCCTGATAGGAATCCACCTAAGCCTTCAATAGAAAAGGCAAATACTGCCCACATTACTAGGAAGAAAATCGGAAGACCTAACCATTTATGGGCTACTATTCTATCAATCTTATCCGATAGTGTAATCTCGCTAGCTACTCTTGTTTTCTTATGTGCTTTTTCAATCACTTGATCAACAAATTTTTGTCTTTCTAAATCTGTTGCATCTTTTCCAACAGCTTTTATTACTGGTGCCATTTGCTTTTCTGTATCTTTTGATCGCTTTAATACTTCAGATATTAAGGATTTTAAACCATTTTCTGATGTTGCTGTAGTCGGGATAACCGAACACCCTAGGGCAGTAGATAATTTTTTCGCATCAACTGAATCGCCACGTTTAGAAACAATATCATGTTTGTTCAGTGCAACAACAACTGGAATACCTAATTCTAATAGTTGTGTTGTAAAGAATAAACTTCTTGAAATATTCGCGCCATCCACAATGTTCACAATAACATCTGGTGCATCTTCCATAATAAAATCTCGTGTTATAGCTTCTTCACCTGTAAATGGTGATATTGAGTAAGCGCCAGGTAAATCTACTATCGTAATATCTGAACCTGCTACTTCGTATTTCTTCTTTAAATCACTGTGTTTCTTTTCAATTGTTACTCCAGACCAGTTACCAACATTGGCACTCTCTCCAGTAAGGGCGTTGAACATTGTAGTTTTACCACAGTTCGGATTCCCCGCTAATGCTATTTTCATTTTTGTACCCCCTAGGTATCATAATTATTTTTTAATGAAGGTGATAATCATTATCATCACGTAGTTGAAAAAAAAGCCTTTTACGGCTTAAACTGCTTCTAAGGCAATCCCTTTTGCCATGCCTTCATCAATGGCATAACGGCTATCCTTAATATTTAATACATAGTTGCCAGCAAGCTTAGAAATTAGTGTAACTTCTTCACCTTCATAACATCCCAATGTAAATAAAAACTTAACTATTTTATCTTTTCCATTAACGCTCTCAACACGATATGTGTCGCCTATTCTTGCTTTAGATAATTTCATAATCAACCATCCTATCTTCTTAATGCGCTTAGTGCTTCTTACTGATAAAGATTATCATGTTCAGTTAGCCTTGTCAATAAAGATTAGCGAAAGTTTAACAAACTTTATTGAAACCTTTTGTATAAAGTTGAACGATACGCGAAAACCTCTTGTGTTTTCACAAGAGGTAGCGTCTTTTTATCTATTATGTTCTTTTATATTCACTGTAATTCAATTAATGATTTACAATTATTAAAATCAATTCTTCTGAAACTTCACAGCTAACTTACCGACTTGCACATACTGTGATAGGACACCAGCAACGATTATAAGCAATCCAATAACCGAACTCATCAGTATCTCTTCTTTTAAGAACACTGCGATATAAATCAGTGATACAAAGGGTGTCAAATATAAAACATTTGAAATAATATGAGTCTCTCCACCTTCTAAGGCTTTAAACCAGAACACATAGGAGATGCCATTGATTAAGAAACCATTCAGCAATAACCATGGTAGCACCTTGAGACTTGGTAATCGAAAAGATGAGAAGATAACCATAATTGGTATTAGGCATATAAGTGCTGATGAGAAATATAGGAATACACTCACCGTCTGATCATAGTTGTACTTCTTCCCTAAAACTGAGAACAATGCAAAGACAAATGCCGCAAGAATGGACATCATATTACCAATATTAGAGGTAAAGGCAATGTTGCCTAAATCACCTTTGGCGGTTATAACAATAATGCCAATGAAGCTAATGAAGACACCAATTAATTTTTTGAGTGTTACTTCTTCCTTTAATAGAATAAAGGAAAGTACCAGTACTAGCATAGGCCATGTGTATGCCAATATAAAGCCTTCTGAAGCACTTGTGCGTTCAAGTGCCCCATACAGAAAAACATAGTACAAGCAGTTGCCTAAAAACCCAAGGGGCAGTAATTTGGCATAATCACCTTTTGATAATGTTCTCATAAGATGTGTTTTTTTCTGCAATAGCACCAGTACACCCATTATTACGGTAGAGAAAATTGTTGAATAGAATAAGACTTGAAAGTTATCAAGTTCAACTAAACTTTTTTTGGTGACAACAGGAATTGCCGCCCATAACACTATACATAATGCCAGATTAAAGTATGCTTTTCTTTGGCTGATAAATTTTTCTTTCATTAATATACTCCCTTACTCTATTATTACACCCTTATAAAAATATAAAAAGCTAAGAAAAGGTTTCCCCTTACTTAGCTTTATTCTATCTTATCCTCGATGACTTTTATTAACTGTTATTAGGTTTCTACTGAACCTATTTTCGGATAGTTTTGCGATAAACAGCTGGCGATAGACCGACCCACTCTCTAAATACTCTTGTAAGAGAGCCATGATGCTGATAACCAACCATTTGTGCGATTTGCAAAATCGTGTAATCCGTATCCCTCAAGAGTTCTTTTGCTTTTTCCAAACGGACCTTGATGATATATTCCTTAGGACTCATCTTCATGTGTTTTTTGAACCACTCTGAATAATAAGTATTATTATAATGTTCTAATTCTGCCAGTGTCTTCATTTCAATGTCTTCATCATAATGATCGTGTATATATTGTACTGACTCAAAGAGCTTATCCTCAGTTAAAAACTGATACATGTATTGGAAGAGAGCCTTTAAATTCATGCCCTGCTCACCTGATCGAATTTCCTCGAGAAGCAATGAACGAATTGCAATCCAGCGACTATCCAGCGACTGAAGTTTTCCACCTGCCATTGCAGCTAAATCTTCTTTTTTAATAAATAGTCTGGTATATCCATCACCAAAAATTCATTATTCTGATTGGCTTTATACAAATGGTCACAAGTCGGCGGTACAAGAAATATCTTCTTATCATCAATATCTAAGGACTTTACATCCGTTTCAATGCTTAAAGCACCATGTAAGGGGATGATTAACTGTCCATGTTCGTGACTGTGCTTATTTGATTTTTCAGTATAACTTCTTTTTTCGACAAGTAAATCACTCATAGACGTCTCCTTAATATGTTCCTTATTATAACGCTCATAATTCTAGTAAGTCAACTTCAATAAAAAAAATACAAC
>JMSV01000132.1_pt1 | contig 10873 bp, 10 predicted proteins | sample 179021 | NCBI WGS metagenome assembly JMSV01 (sample SAMN02769581, study PRJNA246767) | bioreactor metagenome | isolation source: Culture-2 Bioreactor Bmz derived from microbial biomass from the upper 2 cm... | place: Germany: Bremen | collected day 87 after inoculation | reverse complement strand
CAGGTGAGAACTCCGCGCTTGCGGCAGTGTTTTACCAGAGCGGCGAGATCTTCCTCAGAAATTTCGTACATTTTCAAAAGGTCAAACTGGCTTTCCTCCATCTCTCTTACATGAGGAGGCTTTTCCGACTCGGCTGTAGCGCTGGTTTCTGCCTTGTAATACTGGTACTTTACAATATCAGCACCGGAATCAATGGCCATATCAGTAAGTTCTACGGCTTTATCAAAGGAACCGTCATGATTGATTCCTATTTCTGCAATGATGGTAATTTTCATATGTTGTTCTCCCAAAAAATGATGTCAGCAAAATGGCTAAGAAAGTATTTCCTTAACGAGCATAAATGATTCAGCGTAAATGCTGTTACATGATCCGCCCCGGAACCTTCCCTGAGCACGGATGTTTTCTTCGCTGCGGGGAAATGGTGGTTCCCCTGTTTCGCCTTTAAAAAAATTCATTATTTCGCATTTCCGGTCCATATGTTTTGTTATGTCGGAATACACATTGGGGATGAATGCCCCTAAACCTACCGGCGCGGCAAACTCGGTTTCCGATGGAACTTCCATGCACAAAATCTTTTTTACAAAAGGATATCTGAAGCTTTTGGTACAGCTCATAGCTGCTTCAAAGGCTACGCGATGATCTGAATGGATATCGTTAAAGAACGGCAGGTATATTACGTTCGGCTCCACCTCGGTAATTGTTGAGCAGATACCTGAAATTATTTCTCCAAGAGGCAATTCATCCAGCTTGGTTGTGGGCAGGTTAAGATTATGGACAGTGTCAAAGTTGTAAGCCTTGGCAACGTCTTTTATCTCCCGGGCACGGGAATCCATTCGTTCTTTTGAGTAGCCGAGCTCTTCACGCATTCCTGTCAGAATAAGCCAGTGTATCTCGTCTCCAGCTTCCTTGTGGGCAAGAAGAGTTCCTCCGCATCCGAGGGTTTCATCATCTGGATGGACTGCGACAACTAATACTTTATTCATGGTTTGCTCCGTATTGAGTTGCAGTTAACTCTTGTTCATAACTGTTGATGTCAGTCACTGGAGTGATTGTCCCGTTATCAACCTTGTATATTTTGTTACAGGCTTTGATTGTTGAAAGTCTGTGGGCGATGACAATCAAAGTCGTATCGGAATTGAGGTTGTAAAGATGGTCCATTATTCTGGATTCCGTAGCTGTATCCAGTGCAGAAGTCGCTTCATCAAGGACCAGAATGGGAGGATTACTGTACAGGGCGCGGGCAATAGCGATTCTTTGTTTTTGACCGCCGGAAAGCATTACGCCACTTTCACCAACTTGAGTCTTTGAACCTTCTTTTGTGTCCAGAAAGTCTTTTAGATCAGCTTTTGCCAGTGCTTCATGCACTCTTTTTTCATCGTACTGGCGTCCAAAAGCGACATTTTCTCCGGCAGAGGAATCAAACAGGAACATGCTTTGCGGAATATATCCTACGATTTTGCGCCATGTTTTCAGGTTTGAGCTGTCCACTTTTGTGCCGTCAACAGTGATAGATCCATCAAAGTTGGAATACATTCCGATGAGTATATCAGCTATGGTGCTCTTTCCAGACCCGCTGGGGCCGATGAGAGCTATCCGGTCACCCTTATCAATAGTAAGGTCCAGATTTTTAATGACATCCTTTTTATCGTAAGCAAAAGATAGATTTTTGATTTCTACTTTTGAATTAAAAGCGAGAGGACCGTCTCCGTATTCTTCCGTGGGAAGGATAAAGTCATTATATACCAGATTGAGGCTTTGTTTATAGAATTGCAGGTTGTTGTAGCTGGACATAATCCTGTTTACAGATGGAAGCATACGATAGAGGGCAATGGCGTACATACTGATGGTCGGGATGACCAGCGCAGGATTGCCTTTTGACCATATCACGTAGACAATTATTCCGATCAGGATTGAAAAACCGACACTTTCCAGAGAAAGACGCGGAATATGTGAAAGGGCGGCACTGACTACTGTGCTGCGCATATAACCGTGTCCGGCTTCTGAAAACTTTTCTTCGAGAACAGGTTCGCTTGAAGTCAGTCTGATTATTTAAGGTTTTAAGTGTTTCACTTATAACCTTGTAATACGCATTTTGACTGTCGTTGCGCCTGTCTCCTTCTTTGGACATTCGCTTTGTAATAGTGCGCAGGAAAACCACTGCTTTGAATAATAGAAATGCGGTCAGCACCAGCGTTATTTTGAAGTCAACCAGCAAAAGGATGCCGTAGATAAAAAGGACTATGAATGTTTCTGAAAGCAATAGAAGGACTGCATTGAAAAAAGCAGCCATAAATTGCATTTCAGTAACCAGTTTTTTGGTTAATTCCGAAGTGTCCTGTTTGATGAAGTCTCTGTAATTGAGATGAATGTAGTTGCTGAACAGCTTCACGGATAACTTGTAGGCAAGTCCTTGTGAATATCGGTTCATCATATACATGTATACAAGGTTGGTTATCCCCCTGAAAAAGTAAAAACCGATCAGGCAGATTCCCATAACCATTACAAATCGCGAAGCAGAGTCAAATTGCAGAAGAGTGTAGGCCTTGTGAAACCATTTATTAGTTTCAACAAGGTCATAGTTGCTTGCAACAGAAATAAACGGCATAATTGCTGATATACCAACGGTTTCCATGATAGAAATACCGATAGTAAAAATTAGCAGCCCGATGAGTCCCCGTTTATCTTCAGGGGAGAGCAGGGTCAGAACTTTCCCTGTCATACTCTTACTTTTCACAGTGTTCCCGTTTTTCATCTAATCTTCGATCTCATAAACATTTACGTACCAATCCACAGTGCGCTTCAGGCCTTCGCGAAAGCTCATTTCAGGATGGTAGTTAAGGAATTTCTCAGACTTTGAAATATCAGAGCAGCGGTGCTTTACCGCATCCCAGTTGCGTCTTTCCTTGTATACTATTTCAGACTTGGAGCCGGTGAATTCAATGATCATTTCGGCCAGAGTTTTGATCTCGGTCTGTTCACCTGTGCCACCGTTAAAAATATCCCCGTCAGCAATTTCGGACTGTGCCGCCAGAGTCAAAAGCTGGGCTGTATTTCCCACAAAGGTGAAGTCTCTGGTTTCGCTCCCGTCCCCGGTGATATTAAGGGGTTCACCTTTGATGGCGCGCACTATGAAATTAGGGATTACATTTCGGTATGCACCGTGCGGTTCGTACGGACCGTAGGTGTTGAAAACTCTGATGGAAACGCTGGGTATTTCGTACATGGAAGCGTAGTATTTAACGTAAAGCTCCGCAGTGTACTTGTTAATTGCGTATGGTGTTTCGTGAGGATAAATATAGTCTTCTTCCCTCATGATGGCTGCGTTGCCGTACACACATGAAGAGGAGGTATAGACGAATTTTTTAAGTTCATCATTCTCTTTGCTGATTTCCAGCAGGTTCATGGTGCCTATGATATTGGCCTGTACATCCTTGAAAGGATGATCAACAGAATTCTGGTTTGCAAAATGGGCAGCCAGATGAAAAACGTAGTTTGGTTTGAACTCGTGCATCTGATCGCGGTAAGATGCGATCTCACCTATGTCACCTTTAACAAAAGTGATGCGTTCATCTTTGGGCAGGTAGTCCTTATATCCGGAAGAGAGGTTATCAATAACCATGACTGCCGCGGCTCCGGCCTTAAGCAGTCTTTCAATCAGATTGAGTCCTATGGCTCCAGCGCCGCCGGTTACCAGAATTTTGGCATTATTCATTAATAAGGGCCTCACGAATATTTTCGTAGCTGTTGTTCATATTGTAGAAATCTTTACCGTTTTCAATAAGCATTGAAGCGTCTGTATTTTCCAGACGTCTCAGGAGTGCAGCAATGGAAGGGACATCAGCGCTGTCAGCAACCAGAAGTTCTTTCTGGATATTTCGTATGATATCCGTTGTGGTGGATGACAACGGAGTAAGTGCTGCTACCGGTTTTCCTGCCCCAATGTAATCTGCGAGCTTTGAAGGAAAAAAGGGCGAATCTTTAAGCGGGGCATCAATAACCAGTAGGATGTCCGCTTCAGAGAGGACTTTGATGGAATCAAGATAAGGGATCGGATCAAATATTTTGATCATATCAGAGCATTTTTCTTCTGCCAGTTTACGCTCATCATCTTTCATGCGACCGTAAAAATGAAATTCCAGATTTTCCGGCTGTACTTTTTCAATGGCTTCTATGAGCGGTGCAACAGAACGGAGTCCATAGATGTTGCCTGTATGGGCAACAATCTTTTTCTTGGTCTCATTCGTTTTACGGGTGTAAAGAGCCTGGTCGAATACATGCGGCAGAACTTTGACCTTGTTCTCATCCGCATTAAGCCCGTTTACAAAAAGAGTGCGGGTCTTTTCAGAAGTGACCGTAATTGTGTCACATCTCGAAATGACGGCCTTTTCGTACATTTTGTTGATTTTTTTTTGAATTCCGGATCGATAGGAAATATACGGGTTCAGTGTCCATGGGTCGGAAAAGTGAGCTGTCCAGTGCAGGTTGCGGTCAGTTTCTTTTACAGCAAGCCCTGCAAGGTGGTTAACCAGCGGAGTGGAATGGGTGTAGAGAGCATCAATTTTAAACTCGGAAATGAGCTTGATTGCCGCTTTTGCAGCCGGGAATTTCCACCAGAATTTGCGGTCGGTGATTTCAAGACCTCCGCATAAATAGTGTAACCATTTTTCACCGGGGATTCTGTTTATGCGGTGAATGGTGAGGTTGTCATGATCTTTGACCAGTTTCTTATCAAGAAATTCAAAATCAGGAGTTTCACAACAGGTCAGAACATGTACCCGGTGACCATTACGGGCCAGAGCACAGGCCCTGCGCTGTACTTGGATTGATTCCGGGGAAAGGATTGGCGGAAAGTCATATGCTATGAAAAGTATTGATTTTTTCATTATATTTGGCGCGTACCCATGAGACGCTTATATAAATTTGCGTATCTGGATTCAGTTTGCTGTGGATTCCAGTTGCTGTGCGCGTACTTTTCGGCCTTTTTGCCTAAATTCTGCCGCTCAGTTTCGGAAGCCAGTTTTTGGATGGCTCCCGCATACCCCGCCGGAGAGTTTTCCACAAGGGCTACCCAACCGTCTTTATACTCAGGTATGGGGCTGTCTTTCCTTTTATTTATAATAAAGGGCATGCCGGCAAGTGATGCTTCCAGCACTGTTTTGGGAATACCGTCATAGTCACAATGCACTGCGAAAATATCGAAGGAAGGCGTAATTTCGCAAAGTTCATCATTAGCCATGCGTTTAATGAAGTTGACTTTGCCACTGCCCTGACAGGCTGCAGCTTTATCTTGTAACGTTTCACGCAAGGGCCCATCACCTATAAGAGTCAGTTCTGCACCACAGCTGATTGCAGCTTCAATGAGATGTTCGGGGCTTTTTACCCGGAATGAGACGTCCGACGGACAGGATTTTTAAAGGGCCGTCTGATGTATAATCGGTTTTGCTTTTTATTTTGTCAGGGTTGACGGCGTTATATATGGTTTCCTGTGTGCCTGTCTGACGGCGGTTCACATAGGAAAGAAGAGATTTGTATATTACTACGACTGCATCGGCACTTCTGAGAGTCACATTTTCAACTGCAGCAGTGAAATGATAGTACAGGAAGTTTTTCCAGCCAAAGCTCAAGTTTCGACGGTTTTCATCAGGGTGAGTGTGCAGGGAGACCACAAAAGGAATGCCGAGTTCTCTTTTTATTTCTGATGCGACAAAGCCGTTGATGTAGTTTCCGTAGCAGCGGACGAGATCGGGTTTTATTTCTCTGGCAAGATCCACCCCTCCGGCGGCCCAGCCCTTTAGAAGGGCCGGGCGCCAGAAGATGGATTTTAAGAGCAGTTTTTTACCTGTGGGCAGATTATGAATATGCAGTTTGGCCTTGCCGGCCATTTTTTGCAGATTCTCGGGGTTGGGCTTATCCCCGTTAGTCATGAGTATGTGCACTTCATCAAAGACTTCACCGGGATTGTAGTATCGGGAAGTAATCTCGCCTTTGCCTTCAAGATGTGAAAGGCGGTCAGTAATGATGTTTAAAAGGACTTTACCCATGACAGCCCTTTATTATTTAGACAGAGAGAGGGTTTCACCCTTCTCTTCATATTTTTTATTGCAACGCACGCATTTCAGACCCTGCGGCAGGATTTCACCGCATTCGCAGGCCCAGCCGATTCTTCGTGCCGGAGTTCCGACCATGAGTGCATAGTCCGCAACGTCTTTGGTGACCACAGCCCCGGCTCCGATAAGAGCGTAGCTGCCGATGGTGTTGCCGCAGACGATGGTGCTGTTGGCACCGATGGTGGCTCCCTTTTTGACCAATGTTTCACGCACTTCATTCATGCGGGCAACGTGGGCGCGGGGGTTAAACACGTTAGTGAAAACCATGGAAGGACCACAGAAAACATCGTCTTCAAGGGTTACACCTTTGTATACGGAAACGTTGTTCTGAATTTTGCAGCCGTTGCCTATTTTTACATCAGGTCCGGCGACAACATTCTGTCCGAGATTACAACCGGAGCCGATGGTGGTGTTCTTCAAAATGTGTGAGAAGTGCCAGACTCTGCTGCCTTCTCCTATTTCAACACCCTCATCAATGAAAGCTGTTTCATGTATCTGTGCTGAAGGTTTGCTGCCTTCAGCATTCAGGATAACTTCGCAGCCTTTTTTATTGAGAGAAGCCTGCGCACCGTTCAGTACTTTCAGCACACGAAGTCCTTCAGCTGCATCGGTTCTAGGCTGTTCACCGGATTCAATGCAATCGAGGAAGTGTTTGCATTCGAGGAAAAGAGGTTCGTCCTGAGGAACGTCAACTTTTTTCTGCGTCAGCTTTATTGGGTACGGGAATATTGTTTTCCCATTCAACTTTGTGGGGGTAAAGCACCAGCTTTTCGTCCCAGGGCAGGGTATCGTCGAAAACAGCCATTTTTTTATCACCGACCACAACAAGTTTCTGCTCCTTGAAAGGATGCAGCCATGAAACAAAGATGTGGGCCTTGGTTCCTGAAGGAAATTCAAGGTGGGTGGTGGTAACGTCTGCAATATGGTTATGCAGATAGTTACCGCCGGTTGCGATTACTTTTCCCGGCTCTTCGCCGGTAAGGGACAGGATCATGGAAATATCATGGGGTGCAAAAGACCACAGAATATTTTCTTCGCGTCTGATTTTACCCAGATTGAGCCTGTTGGAGTATATGTAATTGATGCGTCCAAGCTCGCCGGAAGTGGCAAGCTCGCGCAATTTTACAAAGATAGGGTGATATTGCAGCAGGTGACCCACCATGAGGATAAGTTCTTTATCTTTGGCAATCTGGATCAGTTCTTCTGCTTCGCCTTCGTTAAGCACCAGCGGTTTTTCTACATAGACATGTTTGCCTGCAAGCAGAGCTTCTTTGGCAAGACTGAAGTGGGTTTCAGCGGGAGTGGCGATGACAATACCGTCTATACCATCATTGGAAATTACATCTCCGTATGACAGAACTGTTTCCACATCAGGGTACTGTTCTTTAAATCTGGCAAGGGTGTCTTCGTTGGTGTCGCAGATCATCTTGAGCGCACCAGTGCGATCATAGTTGCGGACCAGATTTTTTCCCCAATAGCCTGAGCCGATAACGGCAACCTTAAGCTTACTCATTAGAGTCTCCTCTAAGCGTTTCTGATGGCGTCAGCGATGTATTCCTGCTGTTCCCTCTCAAGGTAGGGATGCATGGGAATCGCGAAAATACGTTTTGCAGCATCTTCACTGATAGGGCAGTCCCCTTCATTGTAACCGAGGTCTTTGAAAGCGGTCTGCAGGTGCAGTGGGATGGGGTAGTAAATAGGTGAAGGAACACCTTTTTCTTTCAGGGCTGCCTGAATGCGGTCCCGGTGCTCGCCGTCTTTTGCCATGGGGCAGTACTGCGCCCATACGGAACGGTAACCTTCTGGTACGGAAGGAGCAGTAAGCCCTTCAACATCAGCCAGAAGTTCAGCGTAGGTTGCTGCTACCTTATCGCGCAGGTCAACTTCTTCGGGAAAAATGTCAAATTTTGCCTGAAGAGCGGCAGCCTGGAGAGTGTCGAGGCGGCCGTTGATGCCGAGGCGTACATTATCGTATTTATCCGGTCCCTGACCGTGAACACGGTGGGAGCGCAGACGTTCGATCAATTTATCATCATCAGTGAAGCACATGCCTCCGTCGCCGTAGCAGCCGAGAGGCTTTGCCGGGAAAAAGGAAGTGCAGGTGATGTCGCCAAGTGAGCAGGCTCTCTTGCCTTTGTATTCACCGCCAAAACTCTGAGCAGCGTCTTCAATAAGAAAGAGATCGTGTTTATCGGCAATAGTTTTGATTGCATCGTAGTCGGCAGGCAGGCCGAAAATATCAACAGAAATAATTCCTTTGGGAGTAAGGCCTTCAACCTTGGGGAGAACCATTCCGTTGTCAGCGCCTTTCAGAGCTTCGATTGTTTTTTCGAGCTTTTCAGGGTCAATGTTGAAAGTAACGGGGTCGATATCCACGTATACAGGAGTAGCGCCCAGAACAGCGATGGCTTCTGCGGTGGCAAAGAAGGTGAAAGGAGTCGTGAAGACGGCATCACCGGGTTTGATGTCCAGAGCCATAAGTGCAAGAGTCAGGGCATCAGTACCGGAAGCGCAGCCAAGGGCATGTTTGGTGCCGCAGTATTCAGCGAGACGTTTCTCAAGAGCCGGAATTTCCGGTCCCATGATATAAGCGCCATGTTCAAGTACTGCGTCCATGTTGCTGCGAACCTGATCTTCAATTCGTGAAAACTGTTTTTTAAGGTCAATAAAAGGGATATTCATGAGATTAATCTCCATTTTTTTAAGACATAGGTCTATATATTTAGACAACCTTCCAATTTGGCCGTCTTAAATAGATGTCACTTGTTTTTTAAATTCTTTTGAGTCGAGGACCATAATTCTTATTTTACGCTTGATTGCTTCCTCAGCTTTGTCGCAAAGGTCAATTATTCTGTCCGAATCCACATCGTCACCGATAATAAGAACGTCAATGATCCCTGAGTCTATGCCTTTAGCATAGTCATCAAGTACATAAACGGCTTCAACATCACCGATGGTGGAAAGGATATATTCAAGAATTTGGTCAATCCCGATATACTTGCGTACTATGGAACTGATTTCTGGGAAAAAAGGATGAGTAGAGTTTGCATTGTAGAAGATGTAGCGGCCTTCTTTCTTTTTGTTCAGATATCCGGCTTCGCTAAGACCATCCAACTCCTCTTTCATGGCGTTGGGTGATACATCGAATTCTGCAGCTAATTCCCTTAGATAGGATGAAACATCCGGGTTAAGGAAAAGTTTAAGCAGCAGCTTGATTCTAGTTTTTGAGGTAAATAGTTCCTTTAGCATGATGTGAGTTTGTTAGGTTATTCTGAACAAACTGTCAACAGAATCAGGTCTGTCTTTACGAATTGCTTTTGGAGTTTAACAAGAGATGGATTATTTTTATCCTTCTTCGTCAAACTCAGGAACTGTCTCGTGCAGCAGCTTACGAACTGCCTCGGCATCAAATTTGTCTGCTGCTGCAGCCATGGTGGTAAGTCTTTTTTTCAGTTTTACTGCGTATGCTTCGAAGTCATTTTCAAAAGCTTTGAGAACCATGATTTTGTCATGTTCGGTGCGGACGATATCTTCACCTTCGGTGATGAGTTCTTCGTAAAGTTTTTCTCCTTCACGAAGTCCGGTAAAGATTATTTCAATATCCTTATCCGGCTCTTTACCCGAAAGACGAATCAGGTCACGGGCCATATCAGCAATTTTAACAGGCAGGCCCATTTCAAGAATGAAAATTTCTCCGCCTTCAGCCATGACTCCAGCCTGTAAAATGAGCTGCGCAGCTTCGGATATGGACATGAAATAGCGAGTAACATTGGGGTGGGTTACTGTGACTGGGCCGCCTTTTTCGATCTGTCTGCGGAAAAGGGGCACAACAGAACCTGAAGAACCAACCACGTTACCGAAGCGGACTGCCATGAAAGTTGTTTTGGAATCATGAAACAAACGCATTAGGAGTTCAGTTACGCGTTTGGATGCCCCCATAATATTGGTGGGGCGCACTGCTTTATCTGTAGATACAATTACGAAACGATCCACGCCGTGTTTGTCGGCAGCGGTCATGACGTTTTTGGTTCCGCAGATATTATTGTGTACTGCCTGCCACGGGTTGCGCTCCATCATGGGAACGTGTTTGTAGGCGGCTGCATGGAATACCGTATGCGGCTTATATTGTCCGAATGTGGAATCCAGAAGCTCAAAGTCCTGTACTGACCCCAGCACGGTTACGTAATCATGGAATTTCAGCTCATGGTGGAGTTCCATCTGGATGGAGTAAAGGTTTGCTTCACTGGCATCTACAAGGATAAGTTTTGTCGGATTGAAACGTACTACCTGACGAACCAGTTCTGAACCGATGGACCCGCCGCAGCCGGTGACCAATACTGTTTTTCCAGACAGATAATTACTGATACTGCTGGTATCCAGCTGAACGGGAGAACGTCCAAGTAAATCCTGATAGCTGACATCTCTCAGCGCTTTAATATCTACTTTGCCGTTGATGATTTCATCCATGCCGGGAAGTATTTTGTAGGGCAAACCTGTTTCTTTGCATGAGTCGATTATTTCACGCATCTGCTCGCCTGAAGCTTCGGCAACTGCAATAAGTATTTCATTGACGCACTTGTTTTCAACAAGTTCATGCAGGTCAGACAGAGGTCCAAGAACCGGTACTCCATGAATAGTTCTGCCGCGCTTGCCCTTGTCGTTGTCCAGAAAATCCGATGGGGGTGTACTGGAGCTGACCACTGCCCATTATTTTCGCGCACTAACTTTTTCTCCAGCCCTTCCGGCTCCGATGATCAGGACGTTGT
>JMSV01000131.1_pt1 | contig 10876 bp, 8 predicted proteins | sample 179021 | NCBI WGS metagenome assembly JMSV01 (sample SAMN02769581, study PRJNA246767) | bioreactor metagenome | isolation source: Culture-2 Bioreactor Bmz derived from microbial biomass from the upper 2 cm... | place: Germany: Bremen | collected day 87 after inoculation | reverse complement strand
ACCAGCAAGTGCAGTTACGTCACCATCATTTGCCACTTCGAATGGCACATCACCCATCTGCTTTGCAATATCAAAAAAGATACGCTTAACTTTAGATTCAAACAAATCATCTGGAACTTTCATAAACAGCGATGCTGCTTTTACTTCATTATCGATATATATTCCAGCAGCAGAAATTCCAATAGCATCAACTCTTGGCATTTTTGACGCCGCTTTTTTCATAGAGTCCAAAATTCCATCATATTGATACTGTGGATCCTGCGAAAGTTTTGGATGCCATACGACTTCTTCAGAATAAACAGTATCACCGTCAATAACAGCAGAAACTTTACGGTCACTACCACCAGCATCAAATCCAATTCGATATCCATCCAATTTACCCCCTACTGGTGCTGGGTTTTCATTTTGCTTTGGCATATCTTCCGATTTTTTATGTATAACCTCAAACTCTTCGCCATAAACACGTTGCATAAAAAGTGCATCAAATTCACGCAAGCCACCCTCGCAATAGGATTTGCTTAAATAATCCGCAATATATTTCGGTCCACTAATATAGACGCGAAATCCACCTTTCATCCAAAGTAGTGTTTTAACCAATCTCTCTATATATATTTTATTATCATCTTCATGCTTATCGCTAAAAACCTTTGTTTCATATAGCGAAATAAGCCCATTACCTCGCTGTAATGCAACCATCACCGTTTCTGATTCATCTTGCTTTAGCTTTTGTGTATAAGCCTTATTGCACAGTGAAATCGGTCTAAACCCTTCATCATACGGTGGTATAAATTTTGCCTCTATATTAAAGTCAAAAAATTTCATAATTTCTCCTCAATCATTCATTATTACTCATTGCGTTGCTTTATATTACAATTTCATTTCCTCAATAAGCACACACATATCATGCCATTTTTCTTCCATACTTAGATTAATGGATTATAGAAAAAAACACTACATTGTCAATCCTCAAATCAACTTGAAATTTCCAATTTGATTTGTTCAATATAGTATCTATTATCCAATATAAAAAACCAACAAATTTAAACTTTTCCAAATTAAAAATGTTTAAGTCCCATTAACAATCCATGCAATTTACTATATTTTCAGGTCGCCATCGACGCTCAAAAAAAGGTTGTGTTACCTATGTATAATTGATGTCACTGATCATGTATATATCACTCTATATCAGTTCTTGAATTTTCTAGTAAATCATCCCTATATGCATCAATATTAACTAAACAATTCTCCAATCGGGATTTCTCCGCAGCAAACGCCATAATATGACTTTGTTCAGCATCAACAATTGAAGTCAACCCTTTTCCTTTTCCACTACCGTTGATCATGTTGACAAAGTCTTGCATTATTCCATAATCGCCCCCACCGTGACGACCTTCTTGACTATTGATATTATATATCTCACATGTGCCTGATACAAAGTCATGAAACTCGATTCTATTGCTTACTAAATCACCACGCAATTCTCCTTTAGTTCCATATACTCTTAAACTTCTATTGCACTCATAACTAAAGGCGTTAATACTAAACGATACGGTTACGCCGTTCTTAAATTCAATATTGACAACTTGATTATCGCATGCATCATTACCGCATTTATAAACACATCGCCCATACGCTCCCTTGTGAAGTGCTTTCATGCGACCCTCAATCGAGTCGTCATCAGATACAACAGCAGATGAGAATCCAGAGTTTTCTCTTGTATACATTGCAGGTGCATAATAAATGCACTCGTTTCTTTGTGGGCAACCATCCATGCAAAAATCTGGCGCACCCATTGGCGCGTTTTCTTCGGTAAAGTGCGTTAATTTTCCAAAGGATTGGATAGTTTCGCACTTACTCTTTGCAAGCCAATAGAATATATCAAGATCATGACACGTTTTTGCTAATATCAACGAACACGTTTCTTGTGAATTTGCCCAATTACCTCGTACAAAGCTATGAGCGAAATGTTCATATCCAATGTTTTCATTTTGTTGAATGGATACTAAATCACCAATTTTCCCCGAATCGATTATGCTTTTAATTTTTTGATAAAAAGGCGTGTACCTTAATACATAACATAGCATAAATGTCAGATCAGTTTGTGACGCTATCTTAGCTAGATCTTGACATCTAGCTGGATTTGTAGATAATGGTTTTTCTAAAAGGACATGATAGCCCTTTTCAAGTGCCTTTAATGCAGGTTCATAATGCATCTTATCTGGTGTGCATATCAATACAGCATCTGCCATTTTATCTTTGCTGAAAAAATCATCCCAGTTTTCAAAGCAATGTGCTTCATCAATCCCATGAATCTTACAATATTTTTTCCTACGTTGCTCACTTCTGTTTACAACACCTACAAAGCTCAATTCATCGGGATGACATAAAGCATAAGGAGAGTATGCATTCATACCTCTATCCCCAGCTCCTATTAATACTGCCGTTACTTTTTTTTGCATCATGCCACTCCACAATCTTTGACTTTGCTAAAATCCTTCAAACTTGAATTAACAATAAATATAATTAAATCTTAATAATGGAATGCATAACGCTCCATCGCATCCATCAGTGCCTTTACATTTTCAAGCGGAACTCCTGGATAAAGACCATAAACCATCATCAGCCCACCCTGTTTACATCCGATCTTCTCAACTTCATCACGTATTAGTTGATCAATATCAGCTGGTGAACCATTTAGTGTTATCTGCTGACGGTCAATATCAAGGTCTACACAGGTTTTACCTCTAAAGCGACCACCTATCCAATCAATACCATTTACAATATCCTGAAGGTTGATTACATCAACACCTCCGTCGATAATCTCGTCAACCAACACCCGAATATCGCCATCAGAATGCATATGTATAATAATTCCGTTATCTCTTGCTGGCTGCATTAGCCGTTGGTAAGATGGTTTAATATATTTTACAAAGCACTCAAGTGATAGCATCGGTCCTATTTGCATACCTAAATCTTCTGGATAACGGATAATATCCACATTATTCTTAATAAACTGTTCAATCTGTGCAAGGTTAAATGCTTCCAATCTTTGAACCAAGTCAAAAAAAAGAGGCTCTTTATCCATCATATCAAATATTACATTCTCATAGCCTCGTAAATCACAAAGCTGAAGAAAGGTGTGACCGTGTCTTAAATCCCCATAAACTAAATTTCCCGCCGATCTGTTTGCATCACATTCTTTCTCATACGCTTTCCAATTAATTTTTTCCAATCCAGTACTAATAGTAGGATCAGGAAAAGAATAACTATCGTATTTCGACCATTCATCTAACGGATGTTTATTTACAGTTCCTGTTATTCCGTCCATCGTCGTTTCCCAAATGCAACCAAAATCATCGGTATACGGTTGATCTTTTCTTGCCACTGGAGGATATGCTGGTACAAAATCCTTATCTGGTGTCTTAAAGTATGGAAACAAAAATTTATGCTTTTCCACCAATTCAAACAATTCATCCAATGGATATGAGTGATAACATGCCTCGTTGATATGAAATGTCATTGGTATATATTCTGGTGTTTCAAAACGAATCGCACGAAGTGTGTTATCTTTTGAACTGGAAGTTGTTTGAGCGTACATAGTTTTCCCCTTTTCTTTTACTGTCTGCTAATCACAGCCCTATTTATATTTAACGTTAAAGCGCATTTATCCGCCCTTAACAGTAACTATCTTAAATTTATCTACATAGTTTTATATAACACGCTAGGATTTTCATAGAATTTTCTAATTCCGTAAATCCCTCCACCTTGGAGAGTAGCGCCTTTTTCGAGTTCATTATATGCAATGACTCTTTTACCAACCTCTTTTCCAAACAAGGTCAAATTAAACTTCTCGTTTATCTTATCTATAAATGCATTACCGATCTGCATTATTGCACCACCGATTACAACAACTTCAGGATCATAGGTAACTGCTATATTGATAACTGCTTGCAACAGATAATTCATCTCTTGATCAATTACATGCTGTGCATATTTATCACCTTCATTAAATGCATCCACAATGCTACCGATTGTAATTTCACCATCGTCACCTGCACTAATAGATGTTCTAGTCCCTGTTTTTATACTATATTCCACCCTATTAATAATTGACGGTATACTAGCCAACACTTCAAGACATCCTTTGTTCCCACAAAAGCAAAGCGGTCCATTTGCATCCACAGAAATATGTCCAATCTCACCAGCACAACCATAAGCTCCTCTAACAATCTTCTTATCCATTACAATACCAGAACCGATTCCAGAGTCCACAATGATACAAGCTAGCGAGTTAGCCTCTGGATAATTAATTTCATTGACCGCCAATGCCATAAGGTTACCATAATTCTCCATATAAACATTAAATTCATAATGCTGCTTAATGGAATGATACAACCCTGCACTATCAATCGGTTTAAGATTCAACGATTTTATCATGTTGTCTTTATGAGTGACAACAATACCTGGCACACCAATTGTCAATGATACAATTTTGCAGCGATCAACACTACTTTTCTTTATCAATGTGTCAACGCATTCGCATACTGCTTCAAATACATTATGCTCTCTATTTTCTAGATTAAGCGTATAATTTTGCACCTCTTTGAGTTTAATGTCGAAAATTTCAGCCTTAATTTCTATATGAGAAATCTTAACAGCAATAACGTAGGCACAATCATTTTTTATCTCTAAAAGAATTGGTCTTCTTCCGCCACTAGATTCTCCAATACCGATTTCATGAATAATCCCTTCCTGCAACAAAAATCGTGTAATCGCTGTGCATGTTGTCGGACTAAGACTTGCAGTTTTTCCAAGCTCAATGCGCGATATTGGTCCTACTCTATTAATGATATTTAGCGCTGTAACTAAATTCTGCTCTTTAAGTTGTTGAAGATTAACCCCAATTTTTTTATTCATCTCTATCCTCACTTAAATATACTATGCTCATAATAACATCGCATTCTCAAACTTTCATCATAAAATAATGAATTATACCAAAATTCTGATCCGCCCTTTTAACATTTAAGACTTTTAAACATCTTTCGACACCTGTTTTTCAACATCTCATTCTTAATATATTGCGACTACCCTCGCTGGACAAGCCGTACAATCCTTTAACTTTAGCGGCATAGCAGCTAAAGTTACAAAATCGGGCAACCCAACACAGTTTACCAATGGTGCCAGCAGCAATCTACGTTCTTCAAATATCTTTTTATTTATGCCAACAGGATTTTTATGGTCATCAAAAAGAGGGAAGTCACCACCTATAATAGATGGATTTACTTCCAATATTTTTTCGACAGCTTCCATTGAAAAATAGGGACTATTCAAAACATAGTCTGGACTATCCCAATTCTCATCATAGCCGGTTGCAACAATCAGGCTATCCCCCATGTTGATACCTGACAAATCAATATCTTGCGCTTTAATGGCTTGTCTTGCGCCCTTTGCAACTTTCAAAACCTTTGCTCTTGATATCAATCTCTTTGCATCCACGTCTGCAATCATTTCTCTGTCTGGGTATAAGTGTGCAGATGTCTCTAAATATGTTCCACTAATAGAGCAAAATGAAATATTGGAAGAATCGAATCCCTGCTTATCTAATGAAGCAAACCTTTCAATATTAAAAGTTTGGGGATTGTCGATCAATACGTCATATGACCACATTCCATTATACATTTCACCACTTAAGTCGACTATATTATCACTGTCTTTGAACATCATTGTTCCTCACTTTTTATTCTTTTGCTTATAAGAACTTTACTCTTGGATTGTATTTTTCTCTTAATGCTTCATTAATTTTATCTCCGCCAGGCACATTTGCGCTTGTCCATACTGGTGGATTAATTCCCCTTGCAACACATTCCTTGATACATTCAATTTCTAAACGGTGCGCAACATAAAAATCAATAATACTTGAAATACCTGCAACAGGCTTGTCAAATCCATCAATTTGCACCACTGTATCACCAAACGGCACATTATCGTCAATGCAAATATCTGCAACATCAAATAAATGCTTACCAGATTTATGTCTTACTGGAAAATCATCTGGGTAATTTTCTCTCCAGTCACTTGAAGATATTCCAATCACTGTAGCGCCCTTCTTTTTCGCTTCCAGTGCACAGTCAATCGTAGGTGGATTAAACCCATAACTATGGAATATTAAGATTGTATCTCCTTCAGAAACACCATAATAATTGACTAAGTGGTTTCCAATATCGTGCAACCTTTCATGTCCTAAATAAAGGTAAGCTGGTGTTGCTGGATGAATTGAAAAGTCAATCATCGGACATAGGTTTGCAAGACCACCAGCACGCCAGAATAATTCTTGCATAACTAAACATGTATGACCTCCGCCACCAAATAAATATATAAGCTTGTCTTTTTCCACAGCATCTGCCATTTTCTTTGCTGCTGCCAATATATTCTCTAGTTCATCTTTTTCAATTTTTTGTACTAACTTATTAAATTGATCAAAATACCTCATATCAGATGGAATCATAATTTGCTCCTTTATACGTTTTTATATTTTCAATACACTATAATAGTATATTGTTACTCTCAATCTATTGTTTTTAAAACTTCTTGTTTTGTTTCATACATTCTTATTCAGTTGTTAAAAATTGTGCTCTGAAGTTGACATCTTAGCCAACTTCAGAAGCAGTATTGTATTATATTTTTACTTTAACGCTTATTCCCAACGAGTTCTGTCTCTTAGTTGATCTTGATATATGTCGATATTTTCTAGTGTAATAGGAATTGTACCTGTATCATTGATCAAATTCGGTGTTTTGCCTTCACGAACAAATTCACATATCCATTGTGCTGGTTGATATCCCATTCTTGGGAAGTTTTCTGACATTGTTGCATATACTGTGCCTTTTCTGATATAGTCCAATGTTTCTGCCATATCACTGATACCAACAACAGTAATTTCTCCAACAAGATCCATTTCTTCTATAACTTTACCGGCTGCTGGTGCTGCTTCAGCTGCAACAGTTATGATTGTATTAACTTCTGGATAAGTATTTAAAACATTCTGCCATTCTTTAACTGCAACAAGCATATCAGATTTACTCTCAACAGTTGTTGCCCACTCATATTCTCCTGCTGCCCCAAAAGTTTCTTCTGCACTTGCAAGAATTTGTCTAGCCGCTTCATAATCCAAAGCTGCTACCATCGCTGCAATCACTGGTTTTTCACCATTTAAGTTGCTCATTGCTGTTTCCGCAGCAACTTTACCAAAGTTAATATTGTCCAATCCAAGATAAGCCATTCTTGGTGAATCTACCGCATCAGAAGTAACAACTACTACTGGAATACCAGCTTCTTCAGCTTTTTTGAATGCAGGTGCCATAGCTTCTGGTGCTATTGCCATTGTGATGATGCCATCCACGCCTGAAGCAATTGCAAGTTCCATTTGCTTAACCATTTCATTTGCATCAATTCCAGTTGGTCCAACCCATTGAGCTTCAAAGTTTAAATCTTCGCCTGCTTGTTCAAAAGCATCTTTTGCAAGTAGCCATACTGGGTGAGCTAGCAGTGGTGAAACGAAAGTAATAGTTAATCTTTCCTCTTCTGCTACCGGTTCTTCTTCAGCAACTTCTTGTGCAGATTCTTCTACTGGTTCTTCTGCTGGCTGAGCTGTTTTCTCAGCAGGTGCTTTTGGGCTACATCCTACTGCCATTGTTGCCATAAAAGCAAGAACCAACATAATTACTAAAATTTTCTTCATATCATCTCTCCTTATTTTTTATAAAAGATTATTTATTAATCTCTTATTTATTAAAATGGTCTTTATAAATCTGATGCATAGTGCATTATTTTCGCTTCATCTGCCTCATCTTTGTCCATCTCCGCAAGCACTTTTCCTTTGCCTAAAACAACAAACCTATCACACATGCCTGTCAATTCAGGTAGTTCCGACGATATAACGATAATACCTAATCCCTTTGCTGCAAGTTCGCCGATTATCTTATAAAATTCTGCTTTAGTACCAACATCGATTCCTCTTGTCGGTTCATCCAAGAAAATTACTTTTAAATCTGTTACTAGCCACTTTGCCAATAATACTTTCTGCTGATTTCCTCCAGATAGAGTCAATATTTTCGTATCAACACTAGGTGCTTTAATCTTCAATTTTTCGAAATACTCATTAACCAACTTATTCTCTTTTTTTCTATCGATGAATAAACCTGTCTTTATTGCATTTAACACCGTTAATGTAATATTTTCCTTTATACTTAAACAGCCAACAAAGCCATCTACTTTTCTATCTTCTGTCAAAAGCCCTAAGCCCAAACTTTTAGCATCCGAGGTTCTTTTTATGTTTATCTTTTTGTTTTCAATATAAACATCTCCGTTTAATCTTTGATCTACACCGAAGATTGCACGTAAAAGCTCACTTCTTCCCGAGCCAACCAAACCACATAATCCTAACACTTCACCTTTTCTAACGGTTAAGCTTACATCCTCAATTATGTTTTTACCATACGCATATGGGTGTTGTACTTTAAAGTTTTCAATCCTTAAAACTTCTTCCCCTATTTGCTTATCAACCTTTGGATACAAATTGTTAAGTTGTCTTCCAATTATGTCTTCAACGATCTTTTCACTATCATAATTGTCTTTTGTATATTGTGAAATATAATTACCATCTCGCAAGATGACAATTCTGTCACATAATGCAAATACTTCTTCCAATTTATGTGATATGTATAAACAAGAGATTCCTTGTTCTTTTAGTTGCTTTATAATTACAAAAAGGTTTTCCGTTTCCTTTTCTGTAAGACAAGATGTCGGTTCATCTAGTATAAGAATTTTAGGATCTCTAACTAATGCACGAGCAATACAAACCAACTGCTGCATACTTGCATTCAGTGCACGTACAGGCAGATTTACGTCAATTCCATGTACATTTAGACGCTCAAGTGTTTTCTTTGCCACTTGACTAGTTTGTTTCCAGTCGATAAGTCCTGACTTCTTTTTTGGCAACCTACCTAAAAGAATATTTTCTGCTATGCTCAAGTCTAACTCCAAGTTTATTTCTTGGTAGATCATCGCAATCCCAGATTTTTCAGAATCTTTTGGTGAATTAAACGAATGTGATTTTCCTTCGATTATAATTTCACCCTCAAAACTATCATCAGGATGAACTCCACTGAGTATTTTCATAAGCGTTGTTTTACCAGCACCATTTTCACCTAAAACAGCTAAAATCTCGCTATCATTTAATGTGACTGTAACATCTTTCAACGCAACTGTTCCAACGAACTTTTTTGTTATATTTTTCAGTTTAAGTTTAGAAGGTAACATGTTTTCGCTCCTTAATGATTTTCTTACTACTTAGTGCCTTTTCTTTGCATCAATGTCCTTCTGTACTGATCAACGAGTACAGCAAGTATGAGAATAGCCCCAATTACGATGTTCTGCCAATAAACTGAGATCCTCATCAAAGTCAAACTGTTTGCCATTATTTCCATAAATAAAGCACCAAGCACCGATCCCAATATTGTTCCAATACCTGCAAAGGTACTTGTTCCACCGATAATTGCTGATGCGATTACCGTCAGCTCATATCCAGTACCTGCGGATGCCTGTGCCGATCCTAAACGTGATGTTAACATAATCCCTGTTAATCCAGCCAATCCTCCAGTAAGTGAATATACTGCAAACCGTACTTTATTAACATCTATACCAGATATCTTTGCCGCTTCAACATTTCCACCAACAGCATATACTTCTCTACCAAACGGTGTCCATTTAAGCAGTATATGACCAATAATAGCTATCGCTAAAGCAATGATAACAATATTAGGTACTCCACTTATCAAGTCTACTTGTTCAATTGCAGCAAACTTTTCTGGCAACGGATAAACTGGTTGTCCTTTTGCAAGAACATATATTGCTCCTCTACCTATATATTGCATACCCAAAGTAACAATCAATGGCGGAATCCCAGCTTTAACAACAATATAACCGTTTAAGCTACCAACAAGTATACCTGTCAATAATCCAGCCACTATCGCAAGTGGAATTGGAACATTCAAAGTAAGCAGCAACGCACATACTGTTCCACTTAATCCCAAAATTGATCCAACAGATAGGTCAAGACCACCTGCAATCAAAATAAATGTCATTCCAACCGTTGTAATCAATGTAAATCCAGTAGAGCGTAGTACATTCATGATATTCATTGGAGAAATAAATACACGATTAACGCTTGTTATAATAATAATGAAGATTACAACAACAGCTAATATGCCACTTTCTTGCATATGTATAAAACGTTTTGCATAATTCTTAATTTTTCCCATTTCAAGACCCTTTTGATATGATATTTAACAATAATATAGAGGACTTATTTTTTTCTCTTTAATATGTTATGTAATAAAGTTTAATATATAATGATATCATTGTCAATAGTCAATATATTAATATAATATTACACTTCTTAATTTTTATTTATTAATATGTTTCATTCAGTTTTTCCTATATTGTTGATGGATGCATTACTAAAATAATATTTCGACTTTTTCTTTCTTTAAAACTCTGACACCTCTAATAATATGCCTAATCACATTGTCATCAAACTCCGTTATAACCTTTGGCAAATCATCTAAACTGATGGTTTTATTATCTGTCTTTTCACAAGTAACTCTTCTGGCTTTTAGCGTATCCATCTCCTTATTAATCTCACCAATCTGCTTGAAATAATCATTCCTCTTGTCATGATCCGCTTCAGCAGTTAACTCAATAAGCAATGCTAATCCAAGTTCGGATGTGATAGATTTTTCTTCTGGAAAATACTCCATACAGAATTTATCAAATCTATTTAAAATCGCATGCTCATGTTTGTATATAAAACCTAGTT
>JMSV01000130.1_pt1 | contig 10890 bp, 6 predicted proteins | sample 179021 | NCBI WGS metagenome assembly JMSV01 (sample SAMN02769581, study PRJNA246767) | bioreactor metagenome | isolation source: Culture-2 Bioreactor Bmz derived from microbial biomass from the upper 2 cm... | place: Germany: Bremen | collected day 87 after inoculation | reverse complement strand
GTTGGGAATATTCAACAGAAGTTTCCCGGGGATAAAAAGGTACCCAAATGAAAATTTCTCTGCTGTAAAAGCATCATTTTGGAAACCGCTGTTTAAATCAAGGCCGTTTCCTTTAGCAGATTCAAGCATTTGCATGACATCTGAAGCAATAGTTTCTGCGTATCCTTTATCCATTTATGTTCTCCATGAAATATTTTAACTTTAGTCGGTCATTCTACTGCCCAAACAAACCCGTGACGGGGTACTTAATAAATTACCGGCGTATTTGTGAGCTGCAAACGATTATTAAAAGCTGATTTTGACTCACTTATAGTGAGAGATTAGCAGATAATCATACAAAATGATCTTACTGCTGTAAAAGAATCAAGCATCTGTACGGTGTTGCTGTCAAGTCCCAGACTGTTTGATTATTATTGTGATTTGTTATTGATCTTGCCCCAGGGTTTGAAAACCGATGCCCAGACCAGCAGGAGCAGACATCCGAAAACAGCAAAGGCTGAAATTTCATTTAACATCTGGCTGCGCAGGTATTCCGGGGTTTGCAGCAGCATGACAGTAGTGTCTTTGGAAAGGCTGCTCATATGTTCAAGCCATGGCATATAGAATAAGAATCCGAAAAGGATGAACCCTATGTTTACAACCCATTTAATGATGACCCATTTAAATCTGAAAAATCCCCAAGCACTTTTCCACGCAAAGATCACTCCCGTTATAAGACAACCGAAAGCACCGCTGGTCACAACGTACTGATCAATTATTTTCAAACAGATATCACGTCCATAGAGGGAGGCTCCTGCATGAGGGGTGAACATGCTGTGCAGCAGGACCATGGACAGGGCTCCCCCTCCCCAGAGGCATGCACTTAGCATGTGTACAGCTCTTACCCATTTTGTCTGTTTGGGGGTGAGCTTATTCATTTACTTCATCCTATTATAAAGTTTTGCGATCATCTGTAACAGAGTTGCCTGCTTAATTGGCTTGGACAGAAATTCGTCAGCTCCAGCGTCAAGACACTTTTCCCGGTACTCTGATGATGCGTGAGCTGTCAGGGCGACTACACCGGTTGTTTTATCATGGACATCTTTTTCCTCTATTCTGAAACGGCGTAAAAATTCATAACCGTCCATTATGGGCATTTCCATATCCATGAGAATTACATCAAACTTCTCACCTAATGCCAGTTTTAAGCTTTCTTTTCCGTTTGCAGTCATTACCAATGTCACAGGAGTATTTTTCAAGAAATGCCTGACCAGTTCCCTGTTGGGAATGTTGTCTTCGGCAAGCAGGATTTTGATAGGAGGCAGATCAATCAAATCTTTTCGGGAAGAGCCGGAAGATGCGGATTGAGCCATATTCATCATTTTCATTGCTGTCCGTATAAGTGTGCGTCTGGAGGGAGGCAATATCATACCTTGACCTTCAATTCCCTGTTCAAGGAAAGTTCTGTCGAATCCCGCTCCCCGTTGTAACATTAGAACTGGTGGTAATGAGGCCCCGGTTTCCTGTATGGATTTTAAAAGCTCCAGTCCTTTCTGATCGCAGAAATTGAGATCATAGACCAAAAGTTTGTATTTTGATGTCTTATCCGACCTGAGCAGTGCTTTCAATGATTCCGGTGTTGAGCAGGGAGTCGTTGTTGCTCTGAAGTAGTTTAGAGTTTCGCAGATTGCACCAAGTGTATTCGTATTATGTGCAGCCACAATAATTTCAGCATAGCTGAGGTCCGGCTGGGGTAAAACGCCTGATTCTGGATCGCGTGGCAGGGGCAGAGATATTTCAAAAGTACTGCCTTTGCCCGGAATACTTTGTGCGGTTATGGTTCCGCCCATGAGCTTAACCAGCTTTTTGCTGATGGAGAGTCCTAGTCCTGATCCACCGAATTGTCTGGTCGTAGAAGTGTCAGCTTGTGAGAACGGGGCAAAAATTGATTCAAGCTTTTCTGCCTCAATACCGACTCCCGTATCTGTGATGGTAAACGTTATCCCGTCTGGTTCCTTGGGATCTCCACTGCGTGAAACAGTGAGACTGACTTCTCCCTTAGAAGTAAATTTTACAGCATTGGAGATTATATTAAGGATGATTTGACGTAAACGAGTGGGGTCTCCAATTACAAATTCAGGAACATCGGGTTTGAATCTGCAAACCAGTTCAATCTCACGGGTAACCGCAGCTGTAGCCTGAAGGTGGATGATGGATTCAACTTCATGAAGCAGGTCAATGGGGATAGTTTCTAAGTTTACATGATTGGCTTCAATCTTTGAAAAATCAAGAATATCGTTGATAATTGAAAGTAAAATTTCTCCGGAGGATTCGAATATATTAACGTATTCGGCCTGTTCTTCAGACATGTCTGTGTCTTTCAGCAAATCAGCCACACCGATGATGGAGTTTAGCGGGGTGCGTATTTCGTGGCTCATACTTGCTAGAAAAGCGCTTTTGGCCCGGTTGGCATCTTCTGCCTTGATAATAGCCTGTTCAAGTTGTCCTTCGGTTTTCATATGTTCTTTGATCTCTTCATTGAGATCTGCTGTTTTATCAGCCACTTGTTTTGCCAGAGTTCTACTCTGCTTGCGTATTGATCTAAATCTTAAATGGACGATCAGAAAAAGCAGGAGAATAAATGAAATCGACATCAGTACTGCGAACCACCAAGTCTTCCAGAAAGGTGGCGTAATGTTGATTTTTACAGTTGTTCCACTTTTATTCCAAATACCATCGCTGTTGGATGCTATCACCCTTAGCACATAACTGCCGTGGTCAAAGTTCGTGAAGGTGGCTGTGGCTTCTTTTGAAGCATCAATCCAGTTCTCGTTGAATCCTTCAAGCCTGTATTTGTACTGATTTAGTTTCGGGTTCTGATAATCCAGAGCTGCAAAATAAAAACTGAACATGGCATCTTTCCAAGAAAGCGTAATTTCTCTGGTCTCGGAAATATTGGTGGCCAGTTTTGCCGGGGTGTTCATGATGGTCAGTCCGGTAATAACAACTGGCGGAGGAGTTGGGTTGATTTTAATATTTCGAGGATCAAACATGTTCATCCCTTTGAGTCCGCCGAAATAAATTTTACCGCTTTGACCCTTGTTGTATGAATTGATCCAGAATTCAATTCCCTGCAGTCCGTCGGAAAGGCCGAAGTTCCATACTTTACCGGTAATAGGATCAAGAGTTGAAATCCCTTTGAAAGTTGAAACCCATATTTTACCCTCATTGTCGATACAGAGTCCCTGAATTCCATCGTTGGCAAGCCCGTCTTTTACCGTGTAGCGGGTGAAAGTGCCTGTCACCGGGTCAAATCTGTTCAGGCCAGCATCGGTTCCAAGCCAGAGCGAGCCATCTGCTGCTTCTGCAATAGGGGTAACTCTATTGTTGGAAATGGATTTTGGATTATCAGGATTATGCTTGTAATGCTTAAAGGTTCCTTTTTCCCGGTCCATAAGATTCAGACCGGCATTGGTACAGACCCAAAAATTGTTGTTGCTATCTTCGAATATGTTGCGCACCCGTCTATGCCCAAGACTTGTCGGGTCATTGTCAGAATGCTTGTACAGTTTGAACTCTCCGGTCTTGCGGTCAAGCCTGTTGAGACCTTTTTTGCTGGTCCCTATCCAGATGTATCCCATACTGCCTTCGTATATCCACCATATATTGTTCTGACTAAGAGAATTTTTATTCTTTTTATCTCGACGGTAGCGGGCTACGATTCCTTTTTCTTTGTCAATGACAAAGACACCTTTTTTGCGTGTCCCGACCCAGATTAATCCTTTTGAGTCCTGAAAAATACAGTTGATTCTGTTCCCGCTCAGATCCCATGGCTTTTTTGATTTGTTGTCGTAGTTACGGAATTCACCACTTTGTGGATCGTAAAGACTGAGTCCATTTTTATACGTCCCAATCCAGATCAGTCCTTCTGTATCTTCCAGAACAGCACTGACTTCCATGCCCGGAATGGTGTTTTTTTTCCATGGCTGCCTGTTAATAATACCGAAAGCCTGCATCTTAGGTGTGAGAATACTCAGACCATCGCCATATGTCCCAACCCATAGAACTCCGGATTGGTCTTCGGTTATCTGCATAACCTTGTTGTCGCCGAGACTCTGCCTGTCAAGCTGGTTGTGTTTGAAAAAAGAAAAGCGCATATTCTCCGGTTCAAAACCTGCGGTCTCAGGGTACCTTTTTGCAAGTCCTTCAAGGGTTCCTATCCAAAGGTTGCCGGAACTGTCTTCATAAATATCGTTGATTTCAAGCGAACGGAATAGGGTTTTGAACTGATTCTTTTTCGGGTCCAGAATTGCAATACCTTTTTTCGTGCCAATCCAGAGTTCTCCTTTTTTCTTTTGGTAAAAGCATAGAACCGTGTCATCACATATTGTGGATTCATCTTTTGGATCGTTTCTATATTGCTTGAATGTCCCTTCTTTTCTTGAAAAAGATTCAGACCAACAGCGGTTCCGATCCACAACTGTCCTTGCATATCTTCATAAATAGTGCGGATCTCATTGTGACTGATACTGCCGGGAGTCTCTGAGTTCTTATATTGTTTAAAAGTCCCTGAAGCCCGGTCATAGAGATTTAAGCCACTGTGTGTACCAATCCATAGCCTGCCTTTAGAGTCTTCATAAATACAGCGAATGGTTTTACCGGAAATGGAGGATTCGTTATTCTTTTCAGGTAGAAAATGTTTGAAGGAGTCGGTTTTGCGATCATAGTAATTCAGACCACCGCTTTTTGTCCCGATCCAGAGTATCCCGGAGCTGTCTTCATATAGTGCGCGGATGTTTCCGTCGGAGATGGAGTCTTTTTCTCTGGATTTTTTGTATACTTTGACATGTAGACCGTCATAGCGGTTGAGTCCGTCATAAGTGCCGAACCACATAAAGCCCTTTGAGTCCTGTAGCATGCACAATATTGAAGATTGAGAGAGGCCTTCATTAAGCGAAAAACTTTGAAACCGTAGTTCCTGCTGAAATGCTAATGAAGTTTTAGAAAAAGAAAGAAAAAAAGAAGGACAAATAAGCCAATGAAATGAATTTGCTTTATTCTGAAGTGCATAATTGTGTCCATCGCCAAATGCGGTTGGTGAAATCCCATTCAGAGAATCTCTTGAATGGAATGAGCTTTATTTATAATAGGGCATTTCCCATTCCCAAAAGAATGCAATAGAAACCATATACATTATAAATAAAACTTAATTCTACCTTATTAAGTAGATAATACAGGACTTATTTGTTCAAGAGCCCAGTCAACTTGACTAGAGTTGATCACGAGCGGAGGAGCAAATCTAATAATATTGTCGTGTGTCTCTTTGCATAGGAGACCTTTTTCTTTTAGCTTTTCACAATACTGTCTAGCCCCACCTGCATTCAGCTTGAACTCAACAGCGAGGAGCAGGCCACGCCCACGAACTTCTTTGATCTTATTGTTGCGTATCTTTTTTAAGCCGGACAGAAATTTTTCTCCCATCAAAGCAGCATTCTCGATGAGTTTTTCTTCGGTGAGAATTTTAAGTGCCTCCCGTGCTACAGCGCAGGCCAATGGATTTCCTCCAAAGGTAGAACCGTGCTCTCCCGGCTTTAGCACTCCAAGAACTTCGGTATTAGAGAGTACTGCGGATACTGGATAGAATCCTCCTGAAAGAGCTTTGCCTATCAAAGTTATGTCTGCTTCGATCTCTTCGTGCTCTTCAGCCAGCATTTTTCCTGTTCTGCCAAGTCCTGTCTGAATTTCATCGAGGATAAGGGGTACATTGTTGGCTGTGCAGATTTCACGCACTTTCTTTAAGTAACCAGATGGAGGAATAATGACTCCGGCTTCTCCTTGAATCGGTTCTACAAGAAATCCCACTGTTTCAGGGGTAATGGCGTTCTCAAGAGCTTTATAATCGCCGAAAGGGATGACTTTGAACCCAGGCGTAAATGGACCGAATCCTTTTCGAGATACAGGGTCAGTGGAGAAGCCCACAATGGTTATGGTCCGGCCGTGAAAATTGTCAGCGCAGACAATTATTTCAGCACGGTCTTCCGGAACTCCTTTAACCATATATCCCCATTTTCGCACGGCCTTGATAGCCGTTTCAACAGCTTCAGCTCCGCTGTTCATGGGCAGGACTTTGTGGGAACCGGTAAGAGTGCAGAGTTCTTCATAGAAAAGGCCAAGCTGGTCATTTCTGAATGCCCTTGAAGTCAGAGTCAGTTTTTCCATCTGGCTGAGCATGGCTTTTTTTAGTCTTGGGTGGCAGTGGCCTTGGTTGACGGCTGAGTATGCAGAAAGACAGTCCATATATTTTTTACCGTCGACATCCCATACCCAAACTCCTTCACCTTTCTCAATAACGACATCAAGGGGCTTATAGTTTCTGGCACCGAATTTGTCTTCAAGTTCAATATAGTCAGACTGTCTCATGTAGATCCCTCCCTAAGTTATTATGACTATTTGTATTGCTACTATAACTGGGTTTCTTTTGCTAGTTAACTTTGATTATTTTTTAATAATATATTGGTTTTAAGTATCTATTAAAGACCTTATGAGGCTGTCGGTGCTGCTCTTTTCATGTACTGCAAAAACAAAAGGCTCTCTCCGTGCAATCCGGAGGAGCCTTTTGTTTTGTAATTAAAACTGGTCTTGTTGCCTGATTATGGTTGCAGTTAATTTTTACCTCTCCAAACTGTATTGCCAATGCGGTTCAGTAATTCTCTTCTGATGTATTTTATTGAAATTAAATTTTATTAGGTTTTCGGTAAAAGGAATTATAAGCTAGAGTCAAAAGTACTGCAAAACCTGCTGAGGCTACACCCAGAGCCGCATTGTAAAAAGGAGGGGCTGCTAGAGCAAGCCTGATGAGCAGGGTTACCAGTGCAAATCCTGAATTTCTGAATACGGCATGAAAAGAGGGGAGAAAGCGCTGGGAAATAAGAACAAGCAATATATCGCTGAAAATCAGTATTGTGTAGAAGGTGCTGAAAAAATCAAAAGTCTGTTGTCCTTTTGCTGCAAGCAGAAAATCGTAAATACCAAGACCTCCAAACATAGCGAGAAGGAGCAGAGCAACAAGCTTCTTTGAGGCTACATAGCGGAATTTGAATGCGGGTTTCAGTGATGGAAGTGGTTTCTGAATACGATAGTAAACACCAAGAAGGACAAAAACCGCGAAGGCTCCGGCTCCGTCAGAAAGGATTTGGTATATGGGGGTCATGTTTCCCGTAAATGTGATAGGTTCAGGGAAGTTGACCAGTTCTTTGAAAGAATTACGCATTAGGATCAGGCAAAGAATTTCAAATTGCTTGCCTACGGATTTAGCAAAGGAGCAAGGCAGCACGAAGATTAGGCTGATAACTTCAAGCACAAGAACTAAAGTGAATGCGATACCGACAGCGGCGTAGTGACTGTGGGGTGTTTTGGCTGCAATGAAGTCGGGCAGCAGGTTGTGTCTGCCAAGTTCAATCCCAAGAAGTGCCAAAATAAAGCACCCGATAAGTGCTCCGGCTACAGCTCTTTGTGTTTTTTCATTTTCCCAGAAAGCATGCAGGGGATCGAAGGTATATGTTGCAAGTTCGTAAATTGAATATTTCATAAAAATTTAACTATAATAGCAGTGCAGTCATCTTCTAAGGGTAATCCTTTACGATGATTTTGTACTTCTGAAATAAGGTCGTCTACCATATCCTGTGCCGGTTTGTGGCAGTTGTCGCGGATAATCTGTTTCAGCTTGGTTTTGCCGAATTGTTCACCTGCCGGACTGTGGGCTTCCCATATTCCGTCGGTATATAAAACCAGAAGCTGTCCTGCGTGAACAGGGGTTAAATATTCTTGATAAAGATATTCTTCATCTACTCCCAAAGCCAGACCGTTTCCAAGCAATTCTTCAAAAGTGTCTGTTGCCGGTGTGTAAAGCAAAGCAGGGTCATGTCCGGCTCTGATCCAGTTGATATGCATTTTTTCGGTATTGCAGATGGCTGTGAACATAGTCATAAAATGTCCGGTCTGCATGCAGTCTTTGGTGACAAGACGGTTAACATTTCCGATGGCTTCAACCAGCGGTTTTCCATGGCCGGTTAAAGCCCTGATGTAAGCCCTTGCGCTGGTCATAAGTAATGCTGCGCTTACTCCGTGTCCTGAAACATCTCCGATAGCCATTGCAAAAGTTTTAGGTCCACAGGTTTTACAGCCTACGAAGTCATAATAATCACCGCCGGTTTTTTCGGAAAAAGTACAGCGGGCTCCTAGCTCCACACCTTCCACGTCAGGCGGATTTTTAGGAAAAAGATTTTTTTGCGCTTCGTCGGCAAGTGACAATGCCTGCTTTGTGGATGAGTGTTCTCGTAACTGAGGGACCATATTGTTGAAATTTTCAGCCAGTTCTCCAAGTTCGTCTGTTGAGTGGAAATCGGCCCGCACATTCCAGTCTCCTTCGCCTACCTTGATCACAGCTTCAGATATTTTCCTGATAGGATGGGAAAGGCTTTGAGAAACAAAGTATGCAACTATTGCAATTGAAATGATTACTGCTAAAGCAATAAGAGAAGTCCCTTCATATTGGTTTGCAATGCTTTCACGAACGTACTGCTCGGCTTCATCCGCCTCTGCTGTGAAGTCTGCTACTGGGGTAATTATCAGTAGTGATAATGAGGTGTTAATCGGGCTGTATGTCCACAAAGAAGGAATTCCCTTATAGTTCATCTGGATAACGCCTGAAGCTTTATCGGCAACATCTTGCAGTAGAGTTTTAAACTCAGGGTTATCTTCATTCAACCATTCCGGCTCTGGTGGTGCCTGCCAGAAATGTCTATTCATATGTGTTTCATTCCGCTTCTCTGCCTCTCCCCCTATTTTACCTACGATGAGCAGATCTTCAGAATGTTCGTCTTTTGAGTTCAAGGTGGAAACCATTATTATAGTAGTTCCAGGCTGCGGACTGCTTATGATGGAACCGTTGATGGCTGCGTCCACAGGAATAACGAGAGAAGCTACTCCTATAAATTCATCTTTATTATTAAAAAGAGGAGCTGAAATACGGTGGCTGAGTGAACGTGTGGCAGCTTCGGGGGCAGGAAGGGTCCATAGGGTTTGTTTTTGTTCCTTTACATCTTTGTACCAGGCATTTGTTCGGGGGTCATATCTTCGTGGAAATGACTCATGCCCGGGATAGGTCGCAACTAAGCCATTTTCAAGAATTATGGTCTGCCATAAAGCAAGGTCTTTAAGGGTAGAACTGCATGTCTGAAATGTGTGCAAAAGCGGGGCAAGCCTTGTTATCTCAGGCATGGCCTCTTTCATCGTTAGTCCGTCTGACAACCAGAATGAAATGTGATCAGGGGATATCGGCAGATCAATCAAGTCACCACGCTGAATTTCAGCCATACGGTTATGCGTTTTGCGATTGGCCGCTCTGCCCATCATTGCTATTTTTTATAATCCGGGTGGGAAATCAGTTCAGGCTTGCTGATTGTTTTTCTGGAGAGGTTATGAAAAGAAGTGATGGTAGCGGCTCAACATCATCATCATTGAGCCGTATCTCGGCTTCAGCCTGAATGCTTTTCAGCGTGGTTTGGTATAGCCTGCTTTCAAGATTGATTATTGCAGCTCTGGCTTTTGCCATAAAAGAGAGGCTTTCCGTAGCTCTTTCCAGCAGTGTTACTCTGGTTTGAGTCTGTAGGTCCGATCCCAATTCAGTCAAAGAGTTAAGTCCGTGTGTTTTGAGCACGAACAAAGGCACCAGCGAAAAGGTGAGCAGAATGATAAGTATTTTCCACCTGATTTTCATAGCTATATTTAAACCTATCTGTTTCCATTATTCAATCAGGAAATGATAAAAAAGGTGATAGTTATAAATTTAATTCAACAGAGCTGTGAGAATCACAACTACCCCGAGGGACGGTAGGAGATTGGATAGATTAATCCTCTTTATATCCAGAAGAGTTAGGCTGATTCCGATAATGAGCAGGCCGCCAGTAGCTGTAAGCTGATCAATTATCAGAGGTGAAAAGTATTCTTGAAAAGAACTGGCAAAAAGAGTCAATGATCCCTGATAGAGAACCACCGGGATAAAGGAGAATAAAACTCCGATTCCGTATGATGAAGCCAGAGCAATGGATGCGAATCCGTCCAGAAGGGATTTTGTATAGAGAATAGTTGTATCACCGTTGATGCCCTCTTCAAAAGAACCGATAATTGCCATGGCCCCGATACAGAAAATGAGCGAAGCAGTGATCATGCCGTCAATAAAACCGGTGTCCTTGGATCCAACCATTTTTTTCAGTCTGCTTGCCCCTCTTTCAAAGAGAGTGTCCAGCCGCATCAGTTCTCCGAGAATCCCCCCTATCAGCAGGCTGAACATCAGCACTAAAATGTCTTGGACTTTCAGGGCCATCTGGATGCCGATAAGGATAGTGCCGAGGCCCAACCCTTGAAAAACAATCTGCCTGATACGTTCCGGAAAACGGCTGTGCAAAAGGATGCCAATAATTGAACCACCGATGATGGCAGCTCCATTAACAAGTGAACCTGTAGGAATCATGGGAATCTCGCTTTGGAAGAGTCTATTGAATAGTTGAACGGTTAGCTGTTTGCTTTGCTGAAAACAAGAGACAGCATAGAAGGTCATTACTTGTGCTGTCCATACTATTTTAATTAATTTTATGGTGGGTCTTAACCTCCTTCTTGTAGCTTATGAGCATGTCCAATAAAAAAAACATATTTAACAACTTTTCTTAGAGTAGTAATTTCATGTAAAAGCTGTTTAAGTGTTAATGATTGATAAATAACCTTGACATTGGGCAATCCATTTAATATTAACAATCCCTCACATGTGCCGGGATGGCGGAATTGGTAGACGCAGCGGACTCAAAATCCGCCGGTAGCAATGCCTTGAGAGTTCGAGTCTCTCTCCCGGTACCA
>JMSV01000129.1_pt1 | contig 11006 bp, 9 predicted proteins | sample 179021 | NCBI WGS metagenome assembly JMSV01 (sample SAMN02769581, study PRJNA246767) | bioreactor metagenome | isolation source: Culture-2 Bioreactor Bmz derived from microbial biomass from the upper 2 cm... | place: Germany: Bremen | collected day 87 after inoculation | reverse complement strand
CGGGCGTCTTCAGGTTTCATACTGTGCAGGTCATGGAAAAGAGGCTCTGCAAGGTCTGGCCTGTCAAGCAGGATAAGTGCATTCCCTTTTTGTAATTGTAAATCAAAGTCATCCTGTGGCAATATAGACGTTACAGTCTCGCAGAGGGTTGCCCAGCGTGACAGTTCATGGATCTGTTTGCGTAGTTCCGGGGTCAGATCCGGTTGAGCCAGAAGGGGTCTCAACAGCTCTGAAGCGGCATCACCTGACGAATGGTCAAGATTACTGTATTGGGCTTTTGCTGTGGTTAGGAGCATCTCAGGTGCTACCGGCAGTGATGATATTGAAATTGCCCCTGCCAGCAAGGGAGCAGCTCTGGTAATATTTTCAGCTTTCAGGGATTGTTCTCCCAAAGAATAAAGAATCCATGGAGTCACCGGAGAGTGTGCCTTTTCTTTATATAGTCGTGAAGCAAGGGTCAGTTGTGCTTCTTGTGCGGCACTGTATGCTTGAGCAATAAATTCGATGCGGGCAAGTGATCTTTCAAGAGTACCTGCTTCATCTGAATCCATAGTCATTTTTTTTGTAGATTTTCAGTGATGATCCCGACTGTCTTTGAATCAAGCACAGAGCATAATTTCATGAGGATAATGCACATATTCTGACAAGATTTGCCGTAAGAGTATATCTGGTTGCGGATGGCAGCGGATATAACGATCAGCTCTTCAATATCTTCAGGTGAGTATTTCTCGCTGCTGTGCAAAATTCTTCCGAGGATATCATCAGCCCGGGAGGCCAGATATCCGGTGCAATTGGATTCAATAGGTATTTTTATTGTTGTCTTTTCTATGATGGGAAATTGCGCAAGATCAATTTCAGGAGGTCCAAGAATATTTTCAAGAACTCCTTTTCCGGGACCGGGCATGTTTCCGGCAATGACCATCTCTTTTTCTTTGACAGAAATTTTAAGCTTTCGCCCAGTTGGACTGGGGGTCAGGTATAGTTGAACCTGTTCAAACAGGCCGCAGTTTTCAAGGATTATTCTTGCAGCGATCACCTTTTCTGGACTTGCAATTTCACCGGGGCGAATCTGTGCCAGCGCCATAATGGCGTTGGGGGTAAGTCTTGAGTCCCCATCAACATCTATTGAGTTGATGCTTTGATTGGAAAGAAGTTTAATTACTGATTTTGCAAGTTGCCCGGCTGCAGGCTGAGAGCTTTTTCCACCTATCTGTTTACCGTTGATGAATATCTCCGGCTCAAGGTGGAAGTTATCGGTAAGCAAGGCTGAAAAGGATGTGCTTTTTGTTTTTTTCTTAACAATTCCTGAGAGTGAGTAGCGGGAAAAAGATAATGATGCCGTACTGTTTGAGCAGGTTAGTCCTGCTTGAGATAAAGCATTTTCAAGATAAGTCTTGAATTCAAGCGCAGCTTCTCCAGACTCATTTTTAAAGTCTTTGATAGAAACTGTAACAGAGGCCGCGGCAGCAGTTGGCATTGCTGTTAAAAAAATAAGCAGAAGAATGAGCCTTACTGAAGATGAAAAACGCATGGCAGCCTCTTTAAATATATAAGATATGTTCTGACTTAGTAGTTAACCTATCATATGGATTTAATCCAGTCCTGTACCTTTCGACTTGCCGTAAAATCTTTGCTAGTAGTGAGTTGCCGCAGGGGCGGCACTATTTTTCGAATCAAATTCATCAGGACTGATTATATAATGACTCATCAAAATGATTCCGGGCTGGATGTTTATTGCCGTGAACGCTGGCCGATGCTTCTCGGTTTGCTGATTTTATTTTCCGTAATAGTTTCATCCTACGGAACTTGGTTGAATTACTTTTATGACATTGATGAGCCGAAGTATGCCCGCGCTGTCTATGAAATGGTCACTCAAGGCAATTTTCTTGCGCCTATGTTTGATGGTATGCCACGTATGGAAAAGCCGCCTCTTGCCTATTGGGTCATGTATCCATTTGCATGGGTTGCTTCGTTAAATGATTTCAGCGGCAACACTCTGTTCCTGTTGCGCATGCCTACCGTTTTCTGTTCTGTGTTAATGGTTTTGGGTACAGCGCTTACCGGCCGTAAGCTCTTTGGTCCGGCAACCGGACTCCTTGCCGGGATGATTCTGCAAAGTTCAGTTTTGTTCAAATTTATGTCCGTCATGATAAAGGTGGATGTTGTTTTTGCTTGCTGTGTTACCTGGGCTACCTATTTTTATCTCTTGCGCTATCTTGGAGATAAAAGTCGTTCTACCGCCATCGGTGGGGCTGTCCTGACTGCTCTTGGAGTTTTGGCAAAGGGGCCATTCGCCTTCCTGCCTATGGCAGGATATGTCCTTGCTGCCGGAATAAGGCACAATGTGGCTGCCAGACATGCAATCGGAGAATCTGCTTCTTTTGCCTCAGCCTTGAATATTAAAGGACTTGTTACAGCTAAATGGAATGACCGCAATATTCTCTTTTTATGGTTTTTAGCCGGATGTATACCTTTCTTTTTCTGGCTGTATGCAGCATGGCTAAGTAGCGGTTTTGATTATTCACAAGGGCTCGTCGGTCAGTTTTTCCACAATACCTCAACGACAAGCACAAAAGTTCTGGACAAGCTTAGCCGGCTTGATCCTTATCTGGATACCCTGACAGTTATATTCTTCCCTTGGGGAGGGTATGTCTTCGGGACAGTATATAGTCTCTGGCGTTCTGTTAAAGAAAAGTACAATGAGAAATACGTCTTTATGGCTTGTGTTTTTCTTGTTTATCTGCTGGTTTTTACTTTGCTTTTCAAGCTTAAATCAAACCGCTATATGCTTCCTATTCTTCCGGTCCTTTCCATTCTGGTTTGTGATTGGCTGCTTAATGCTAAGCGGGACAAAGCATACAGTACTCTTTTTGAGATGGGATTTATCTGGCTCTGTTCTATGGCTGCCATGCTGGGCTATCGCTCATTCAAAGCCCAAAACGTTTCTGTAAATCTCGCTGACGGGGTTATGGTAGGGCAGTATATGGATTTGGTCCTTCCATTTTTTATTGCTCTGGGCTGTTTCTTTCTCATTTTGTTGCTTGTCAGCATCAAGCAGTCTGAGCGTCCGGCTTTGCATATTGTCGTTGCTTCTATAGCAATGGTCGCAGTTATGCCATTTTATTATAATACCTTGCCATCCTATACTTCACTGACGGAGTTCAGGCCGCTTCCGGTTATGGGGCAGGCAGTTACTGATAAGATTGAAGAAATGACTGACGGTGAAACATTAGTCCTGCATCGCCCCCGTTTTATCCAGACTTTCCCTGATGTGGTCTACTATCTGAAAAAGCTTGATAACGGGACAAAGTGCATGTACTCGCTCGGTTCCAGTGCCCGGCCCGGTGATATCATTCAGGCTTTGGCAACACCGTATATTGCGGTGGACCTGTTTAAAAAAGAACACTCCGATGCTGAAAAATTTCCATCTTACAGCTACTTCAGCAGGACAAAATTCAAAAATGCTGTTTTGCTGCTTACTTCTGATGATTACAGTGAATTTTATCAGTTTATCCAGACTCTGCCACCTATGATTAAAAATATGGTAGAGATTGAAGAGCTGGATGTTTTAACCGTTAAATGGATCAGCAGTCGGGTTTACATTGTAAGTTTCAACCCTGAGAAGATGAAATAAATGATTAATATATTGGATTTAGATTATAGCGAACTGGAAAATTTTGTTTCGCAGGAGCTGAAAGCTCCCCGCTTCAGGACTAAGCAGATATGGCAGTGGCTATGGCAGAAGGGGGCAGGGGATTTTGATTCAATGACCAACTTGGCCAAGAATCTGCGTGAAGAGCTCAAAAGCAAGGCTATGCTCAATCATCCACAAGTGGACGTGGTGCAGACCAGCAAGGACGGAACCATAAAGCTCCTGCTTCGTCTCAGCGACGGTGCACTTGTTGAAACAGTGCTGATCCCCATGGAAGGACGTTATACTCAGTGTCTTTCCACTCAGGTCGGCTGTGCCATGGCTTGTACTTTCTGCAGTACCGGACTCATGGGATTTGAACGCAATATGAGTATGTCAGAAATTCTCGGGCAGGTTCTTGTGGGTAGAAAATATCTACAGGAAAACAACCTCAATCCGCTTAAGAATCTGGTGTTCATGGGCATGGGAGAACCTCTTCTGAATCTTGATAATCTTATTAAATCCTTGCGTACACTTAACAATCAAGATGGCTTAAGTTTCGTCCCCCGCCGTATAACAGTTTCGTCTGTCGGTTTCATTAAGCAGCTTGAAGTTCTAGGTGAAAGCGGTCTGACTCTTCCGGCAATTTCCCTGCATGCTCCCACTCAGGAACTGAGGGAGAAGATAATGCCCAAAGCAGCTAAGACTCACATAAATGATTTACTTGCGGCAATGGATAAATTTCCTCTCAAACCGCGCGAAAGGGTCACTTACGAATATTTGCTTCTCGGTGGAGTCAATGATTCCATTGAGCATGCCAAGCAGTTAGTTAAGCTGCTCGGGCATCGTAAATGTAAAGTTAATCTTATTGCTTATAATCCCGGTGACAAGCCTCTCTATGAAGCTCCTTCACGGGAACAGGTGCTCGCTTTTGAAAAATATCTCTGGGATAAAAAGATAACCGCCACTATCCGCAGATCAATGGGGCAAGACATCAAAGCTGCCTGTGGTCAGCTTAAAGCTGATCAGGTTTAAGCCTCTATATATCAAAGCTTTCTTCTCTTTTACTGGTTGTTTATAATTAAAGATAGGCACTGAAAACTTGTTTTCAGTGCCTATCTTTTTTGGGTTTTAAAACTCAAATTAAGGAGCTTATATCTAAATATTATTGGTTCACAAAAAAAAGTTAAGCCGCGGGAGCAATATGCCCAGTTTATACTTCGTCAACCAGTATGGTTTCGGCCTGGTCCACACGTAGATGCAGGCGTAAACCTTCTTTGCTGCGTATGATAATACGTTCACCGTTGTCCATGCGGATATCTTTGGCTGGCTGTACTGATTCAAGTTTAATGGTTGAACCGGGCTTGATGCCGTATGAAGTTATGGTTTTCACGGCTCTAGGTCCGCCGAGGATGTTTTTTACCATGAAAGGGCGTCCTTTTCCGCAGGTAGCCAACTGGCAGGATTTTTGGTCACAATCTCCCCATATCTTGGCTGCAATCCCTTCAGTCAGGCGTGTAGGCTTGCCGTCTACTACTGTTTTATATTCCATCGGCGGAAGACATCTGATGAGCTCAATGTTGTCTCCTTCCTGAATGCCCAAAATCATGAGACTCTTTTCAAGGTGCGATCCAGCGGTAAGGCCTTCAATATGACCCTTTTCTCCGGGTTGCATTTCGAATACCGGTGTTTTGTGCTCGTCGTCGTGGTGCACGATGATTTTTGATGCCATTCCGGCTGCGAGAAGAACTTCGCCCTGCGGACCTTTGACCCGAACTGGATGCTGTACTGAGTCTTCAGACATCACTTCGAGTTTAGAGCCGATGTGCAGGCCCATATGTTGAAGACGATTTTTGAGATTATCGCTGGTAATGTTTTTCAATAGCAGCAGTTTCTCAATTGGTGCCTTGTTAAGTGGCATGGTCATTGTTCAATCCCCTTTGCAGACTCCTGCGGTTCAGGCGTGTAAGATGTGGATGATGTTTTCAGGGCTGCGTATCCTAAGATTCCGACGGTGCTTAAGTTATGGGTCATGGCTGCTGCAAGGGTTGAAATTTTGCCCATACCGGCTAAGAGCAGGGTTGCAGAGTTAATGACCACTGCCGACCACAGGCAGTTGGATAAGGTTTCACCGTTATTGCGGGCAATACGGTGAGCTTCGACCAAAGTTCTCATATCTTCGCTCTGCATAACCACTTGTGCTGATTCTCTTGCAAGGTCTGCTCCGGACGGCATGCAGATTCCGACGTCTGCGCAAACAAGAGCAGGGGTGTCATTAACTCCATCTCCTGCAAAACCTACTTTTGCCCCACCTTCTTTGAGTCCTTTTACTATGTCAGCTTTATCTTCGGGCTTTAGTTCCCAATGTACGGCGTCTACAGGAGGTAGCAAGGCAGCAAGGGCAAGCGCTGTTGAGCGGTGGTCTCCGGTAAGTATTTCGATTCGTTTGATTCCGGCAGCCTTAAAAGCTTCGAGAGCTTCAAGAGCTTCAGGACGGAGTTCATCGCGCATTGCAATAATGCCGATAAGCTCTTCATTCATAGCTACAAAAAGAAGATTTTTTCCGGCATTTCTGAGCTGACGAGCTTTCTTTTCCATAAAAGAGCAGTCGACTTTTTCGTCTTCCTCGACAAAGTGCTGACTGCCGACGAGAACCCTTTCTCCCTCAACGTAGGCTGAAACGCCGTGGGCCACGATGAAGTCTACACCACTGACATCAGGGAGGGGGATATTGCGGTTTTTAGCCTCGTTGACCACAGCCCTTGCAACTGGATGTGCGTAATGTTCTTCAGCTCCTGCGGCTATAGATAGTAATTCCTTTTCTGAATACAGTGGCATGGGAACTAAGTCGGTTACTTTCAGTTCTCCCTTGGTCAAAGTGCCTGTCTTGTCGAAAACAAGGGTGTCTATGGCTGCAAGATTATCAAGTGCCTGTCCTCCTTTGAGCAGAACTCCGGCCTGACTGGCCGTATACATTGAAGTTCTTGTAGCCACCGGAGTTGAAAGTTTGATGGCGCATGAATAATCAACAGTAAGAACTGATGCTGCCCGTGCCACATCACGAGTCAGGGCATAAACCCCGAGTCCTGCCCCGAAAGTAAGCGGAACCAGTTTGTCTGCAAGTTCTGCAGATTGGACCTGATTTTTGGACTGTGTGCGTAAAGAGCTTTCAAGGAAGCGGTTGATACGTGCCATACCTGTTTCGGCGCCGACCTTATCCGCTCTGATCTTCAATGTCCCTTCTTCTACAACAGCTCCTGAGAGAGTCGAGTCGCCGGGCTTAAGATGTACTGGAACAGATTCACCTGTGATAGAACTCTGGTTTACCAGGCCGTCGCCTTCCGCAACTGTTCCTTCGATGGGGATAAGTTCACCTGGGCCGCAGACAACAGTGTCGCCGATCTGCAGTTCTGAAAAATCAATTTCGATCTCACGGCCTTCTTTTTCTACCCATACTTTTTCAACTTGCGGTTTAAGTAAGGTTTTTAGCAGGTCTGTGGATTTTTGTTCTGACTGATCTTCAAGGTATTCGCCTAAACTAAGTAAAGCTCCTACGGAGTTTGATGTAAAATAGTCTCCGCGTAACAGTGATAAAGCCTTTACTGTGCCATCAAGTACTTCGATTTTGATGCCTCTTGAGAAAAGAGTTTCTATCCCGTCTACAATACCGGGAATGGCCAGCATCCAGCTTGTTGCCGCCTGTACAGGGACGGGCAGGAAGGGAGTAGCCGCGGCTACGGCAGTCCGTGCACCCACATCGATCAGATCAACTCCGTGCTTTTTTTCATTCTCTTCGAGAAATGCTTCCTCTGGAATATGATTTAGGCATTCAAGGATGGCTGTTCTGACAGCCTTTGTTCCATCATATTCAACAGTGATAGAAAATGCGGGACCGTTTACCCTGACAGATTCAACTCCACTCAGCGACTCAACGCTTGCTTGTAGATAGTTGAGGTCCAGATGGGGAGCCAACATGATCAAAGATTTCAGTCTAATCCTGCGCGGGAGTTCATGGACAATTTCAAACCGTTTTCTTCTATTTGGAATACCTATCATTTAGCAGTCCTTTCTGGTTTCTTGGAAACCACGTAATGCAAAGCAGTAAAGCCCACAAAAGCTATGGAAGCCCATAAATGTAAAGGCCTTGCCCCTTTGAATTTTAAGAGGCCGGATGCAGCCGAAGCACCGAGGGTTGCGACCATGCCGATTTTAGCCGCAGTTTTGGTCTTTGAGGGAACAAGCGGACAGTCTTTGCATTGACGAAAAACTTTTTTTTCCGTTTTTCTGATTTTTTCAGTGTGTTCTGAAATCTCTGGAATTTTATTCATGTGAGGCCTCCGCGGCCTTCTGCGCTCCCAGATAGGGGCTTGAGTTTTGGGTCTTTCTGGAAATTATATCCAAATACCAGCGAACACCATTTCTTCAGAATGGTGTAGTTGTTTGCTGAAAGCTTTCGGTGAAATCAGGGAACCTTTTTATAGAAAGGTTCCCTGATTACCGAAGATCAGCCGGATGTATTCATTTATTCAGACTCTTTGACTTCGGCCTTGATGTCTTGAATTTTTTCTTTGGCCTCTTCAATACCACCCTGTAGTGCGGACCAGAGTTTTACAGTGCCGGATACGACAGCTTTCTGGACTTTGGGGTTGGAGGCCACAAGGGCAATACCTGCACCTACAACAAATCCTTTGAGATAACGTGAATCTTTTACATCAACCCAGCTTTGCATCGGTGAAACCTGCTGTACGGGTTGAACCTGTTGATACGCATCTACCTGCTGTTGTGCGGTAAGGCGGGGGTCCTGATAATAATATGTGTAATCGTTAGTGTAGTCTTGACTCATTATTTACTCCTTTTCATCCTGAGCAGCTTTTGCTGCCTGCGCGGCTTTATATTCCTGTTCTGCTTTGAGATCTTCCATTCTTTCAGCTTCTTCAGCGGACATTTCATCCTTGCCGCCGGAAGTGAAGATTGATCTTACTGTTTTGCTGGTGCAGACAAAGGTCAATCCAGCTCCAACAAGTAGTCCCTTCCAGAAACTGTCGTCAATTCCATTAAAAAAGCTGAGATAATTTGACGGGTCTGCATTGCCTTCAGCTGTATCTTTAACCAGATCTACGAACTGTTTGACCTGATCTTCAGATGTAACAGGCGCAGTCGTGGGTGCCTGCTGGACTGGTTGTTGAATAGGCTGCTGTATGGGCTGCTGGTATACCTGACCGTAGACAGGTTGACCGTATACGGGCTGTCCATAATAGACAGGTTGTCCATAAACGGGCTGCTGCGCAGCTTGCATGGGCTGTTGGATCGGTTGCTGAATTGGTTGTTGAACTGGCTGTCCGTAAACAGGCTGTCCGTATGCATCGGTCTGTACATACCCTGATACCGGTGCACCCTGATAAGGATCTCCGGGAGTAGTGTATGAAAAGTGCGGCTGCCCCATATCAGGGCCCATTACGGGCTGGGCGGTGAACGGCTGCTGAGTGGCTGCTGTTTCAGCTGTCTGCTGGTCTGTCTCAGTGCACATTGTTAAATCTCCTATGAAAATGGTTGTAGTTTTCAATTAAACTATATGTGTTTTGCAAATATATAGTTATTTTAACTCATTAAACGACCATATAAATCGCTGATAATTTCGGCTTTTTTGTTTGAATCCTGTCCCTGAATAAGTTCTTCGATAAGTTCCGGACTGATTTCATCAGGATCATATTCAATGACCACGGAACGGGCAGACATATTAACTCTGGTAGAGGTTATGGCTGCGGGCAGTTCAGAATGATCGCGCATAGCACAGAGAGCAACTGGTTTGGTCAGGATAAGCGGGCTGAACTTTACTCTGATGCGCCCCGGTACGTGGTGGGCAACATCAAGGTATTTTTCAAGTTCAACTATTTTATGAAAGTTCATCAGATTTACCTGTGGTTAATTCGAGAGGTTGAGGGGAGTGCGCCAACAGTCTTGACGAGTTTGCAATAACTCCCATTGTGTGAAGAATGTGCAGGAATCCAGCCATAACCGGGGACAAGTATCCGGTGGCACCCATGATGACTCCTACAATATTTGATCCGGTCGCAAGCCAAAAGTTTTGGTAGGCAATGTTTACGGTGTCTTGACTCAGTCTTTGCACGTAAGTCAGCCCGCTTAGATCATCGTTGACCAGTGCAATATCTGCAGCTTCAACGGCTACTTCTGCTCCACCTGTTCCCATGGCGACACCTACATCGGCCTGAGCCAAAGCCAGGGCATCATTGATCCCGTCACCGACCATCATGATTTTACCACCACCATGTTGAAGTGTCCGCACGAGTTGAGCTTTTTCTTCGGGCATGGCTGAAGCATGAATTTCGTTGATGTTTAGAGTCCGGGCCAGTTCTTTCGCGGTTGCTGGTTCATCTCCAGTAACAAGCACAGTCCTTTTGACGCCGCCATGTTCAAGAGAAGTTAAGACTGCTGCTGATTCAACACGTATGGTATTTGCAAAAGCCATGAGTCCGATCGGGGCTTTATCTTTTACAACGTAAAGGACTGTTAACCCTTTGCGCTTCAGGGCTGATACCTGACGGCTGAGACCGCCGATACGTACATCAAATTGCTCGGTGAGCTTTTTATTACCCACAAGAATTTCTATGGCATTGCCGTTTGCATCGGGTAATTCCGCTCTCATTCCTTTGCCGAGAAAATACTCGCAGACCGTATGTGGTAGAGGAGAGATATCTTTTTTATCCGCCTCGGCTTTGATTGCCTGTGCGAGGGGATGATGGTTGTGTGTTTCCACTGAAAAAGCATAGGTCAGAACATCTCTTTCACCTACTCCTTCTATTGTGTGGATGTGTTCAAGGCTTGGTTCGTTACCAGTGAGGGTTCCGGTTTTATCAAAGCAAGCTATGTCGCACTTTCCAACTTCTTCCAGATAACGTCCTCCTTTGATGAGGATGTTGTGTCTTGCAGCTGTATTGATTGCCGCACTGATAGGGGTTGAGGCTGAAAGTACAGTCGCGCAGGGGCAGGCCATGACCAGAAGTACTGTAAATGCACGCCATGGGTCTGCTGTCAGCAGCAGTGTACCGACGGTACAGGCAAAACCTATTTTTACCAGCCTTACTGACAGTTTGTCTGCGGTTGTTTCAATTTCGGTCTTGTTTTCAAGGGAATCTTCAACTTTATGGAGAATACGGGCCAGATAGGTTTTATCACCCACTTCCTCAGCCTTTACATAGATGACCCCTTCGCGCACAAAAGTTCCGGCAAAGACCTGATCATCTGCTTGCTTGTGAATAAAATCGGCTCGTCCGGTGATTGGCGCTTCATTGATCAGCCCCTGACCGTCTACAATGGTTCCATCCACACATATTTTTTCTCCGGTATGAAGGACAAC
>JMSV01000128.1_pt1 | contig 11121 bp, 9 predicted proteins | sample 179021 | NCBI WGS metagenome assembly JMSV01 (sample SAMN02769581, study PRJNA246767) | bioreactor metagenome | isolation source: Culture-2 Bioreactor Bmz derived from microbial biomass from the upper 2 cm... | place: Germany: Bremen | collected day 87 after inoculation | reverse complement strand
GATAATAGGGCCTTTGGTTCCTGCTTCTGTCAACAAAGCCAACCTGCGAATCGGACATGCTGTGAGTGAAAAATTCTGGGAATGCGTCCGGACATTGCTCTGGTCAACGAACAGGCCTGGTCATCCGGACTTGTTTCCCATTATCTCGAAGCCGGATACAAAGGCATTTTCATGGACTATGATAATCCGGCCCGTTTTGCAGACTGGGATGAGGACATACAGTTCCATCCGCAGAGAGTCATCGGGGTAAAAGGAGAATCCATCCCCGTACTCTGGAGTAGGTCTATGGTCTTTCAGAAACTGCAGAGATTTGCCCACGGCGAAATTGAACTATCTGAATACCAGGACTATCTTGAGTCTTTCAATGCACCAGATGGATGGATGCCTGTGTATGGCAATGATGCAGAAATTTTCGATTACCGCCCCGGCAGATATAAAGGGGAAGCAGACTACGGAAATGAAAGCGAATGGGATTTGATAGCCAGCGCATTTAATATGCTGAAAGAAAATAAATACTCGTTTCACCTTCCATCAACAGTTCTGAACTATCTGGACAGCCCCGGAGCAGGCAAAAAAATAAACCTGTGTACAGCACAGCAACCTGTTCCGGTCAAAAAACAAAGCAAATATAACATCACTCGCTGGGCGGTCAGCGGAAGAGATGACTTTCGCATGAATTCACTCTGCAGAGCCGTTGCCTCAAAGCTTGAAAATGAAGACAATTCTCCATCAATCGAGAAAAAGTGGAAAGAACTGTGCTTTTGCTGGTCCAGTGATTTTCGAACCCATATTACTCCCCAAAGATTTTTTCAGGCAAATGAGCGACTGCGTAAACTGGCTGAGAGTACAAAAGCACAAGTACAGGAATCAAAATTTGAGACAGACGGTGAACCTGTCACCTTTTCAAGCAGACTTCTTGAAGTGAAAACCGAAGCAGCTTCAGTCACTCTCAATACAGCGAAAGGTCTTACCGTGCATAAGGCAGACTTTGCAACGCACAAAGGGACTCCCTCATTCGGTACGCTTGAGCACGGTTACTTTAAAGATATCAGCCTCGGCGCGGACTTTTTCTCAGGTCACCTGATAATGGAAGGCCCCGGAAGTCCGAAAGAAACCGATCTGTGCAGAGTACAGCCTCTACAAACTGACAAAGCAGACTATATTCAGATTTCAGGAGGCATGGAAATACATCAGGGACATCTGGAAAAGGCTGTAAGAATACACAAGAAAAAAGAACAGATAGATATACTTTACAACTTCCAATTAAAAGAAATCCCGCAAGGATTTATCCGGCTTGGACACGTCACTCTACTGACTGCAAATTATACATCTGACTCACTCTATTATGAAGTGGCAAGCGGCGGGGAAAAAGAGAGATTCTCTCTGGATGGCAAAACCTTCGATCATAGCAGAAATGTATCTTTTCTGGTATCTTCCGCCCATGGTGCAGGGATGACCGATTCCGCATTGATCATGGGAGGAAAAGAGGCAGCTATTGAAATCAGTCCCCTGGTAAATGAACATGCATTTATCGCGATGATCACATGCCGCCAGGCAGATCCTACGCCCTTTGTCAGGGTTGCCTTTTCCATGCAGGAAATGGACGAGACCTGCATGCACAACACTTGCGAGAATAAGCAGTTTAATTTTTCCACTGGCTTCAGCATCAAACCATCTCTTATGACAGGCAGAGTATAATGTTCAATGACAAATCAATTCTAATTACTGGCGGAACGGGTTCCTTCGGGCAAAAACTTGTTGAAACGATTCTAGCCAGATACAAGCCCAAAAGGCTTGTCATTTTCAGTCGGGATGAGCTTAAGCAGCATGAAATGCAGCAAAAATTATCCCCTGAAGAATACCCATGCCTGCGTTATTTTCTAGGCGATGTCCGCGATCTGGATAGACTTCACAGAGCTTTCAGTAAAATTGATATTATATTCCATGCAGCTGCACTTAAACAGGTTCCCGCATGTGAATACAATCCTTACGAAGCAGTGAAAACAAACATTCTCGGGGCGCAGAATATTGTTGAAGCAGCCATTGACGAAAACGTTTCCAAGGTGATTGTCCTCAGTACTGATAAGGCTGCCAACCCGGTTAATTTATACGGAGCAACCAAACTTTGTTCTGATAAACTTTTTCATCAACGGAAACAGTTACGCAGGAACTGAAGGGACAAGGTTTGCTGTAGTGCGCTATGGGAATGTTCTTGGAAGCCGTGGAAGTGTGGTTCCCCGCTTTCTTAAAGCCAGAGAGGAAGGAGTTGTCCGCATCACCAACCCTGAAATGACCCGTTTCTGGATTACATTAGATGGAGCCATCGACTTCGTTATAAACAGCCTTGAAACCATGCAGGGAGGAGAAATATTCATCCCCAAACTTCCAAGCATGAGTATAGGCGAGATGGCCAAGGCTCTATGCCCTGAATGTGAAGTCAATATTACCGGGATCAGACCCGGAGAAAAGATGCATGAAGTAATGGTACCCATGAACGAATCACACAACACTTATGATTGCGGGAAATACTACATAATCCAGCCTGCATACCGCTTCTTTGAACGGGCCAATGTAGCCTGTATCGGTAAAAAAGTACCTCTGGAATTCGAATACAGCTCTGACACCAATTCACAATGGCTGAGCAAAGAAGAGCTTGTTGAGATGGTAACTAAATGATTCCCTACGGCAAACATTCCATTGACGAAGACGACATTGCGGAAGTGGTCAAAGCCCTTAAATCAGACTGGCTCACCACCGGCCCCCTTGTTACGTCATTTGAAAATGATGTAGCGCGCTATGCAGGATGTTCTGAAGCTGTGGCTGTATCCAGCGGGACGGCTGCCCTTCATGCCGCCATGCATGCACTGGAGATCAAAACCGGTGATGAAGTTATTGTCCCTCCCATAACTTTTGCCGCCACAGCCAACTGCGTAGTTTATATGGGCGGCACACCTATTTTTGCCGATGTCGACCCGGATACACTTTTGATTGATCCGAAATGCGTTGAAAAAAAGATCACTCCGGCAACCAAAGCTGTAATTGCCGTTGATTATGCAGGCCAGACCTGCGACTACATTTCACTTAAATCCATCAGCAAAGAAAACGGCTTAACTCTCGTGGCAGACTGTTGCCACGCAATCGGAGCCAAGGATGAACTGGGACGCAGTGCCGGCTCAATTGCCGACTTATCAATATTCAGCTTCCATCCGGTGAAACATATCACCACAGGGGAAGGCGGCATGATTCTTACGGATGATGCCAAGCTTGCTGCAAACATAAGATCTTTCCGAAATCACGGAATCAATCTTGACGCTTCTGCCAGAACAAAAAAATGTACATGGATATATGAAATGCAGGAGCTGGGCTACAATTACCGCATTACAGATCTGCAATGTGCATTAGGCCGCAGCCAGTTGAAAAAGCTGGATGGGTTCCTTGAAAAAAGGCGTAAGCTTGCTGCCGCATATGATCATATTTTTAAACAATGCGATAATATTTCCCCCTTGAAATATAAGGATGGAGTTCTGCATGCATACCACCTGTACGTTGTGAAAATTCCTGCAGAAAAACGAGAGACGGCATTTGAATATATGCGCAGCGAAGGTATAGGCGTAAATGTTCATTATATCCCAGTCCACTATCATCCGTACTACAGAGAGAATTTCAACACAGCAGAAGGATTATGCCCTGTATCTGAAAAAGCATACGATCAACTGCTGACTCTGCCCCTCCACCCCGCAATGAGTGGTGACGATGTTAATTTAATAGCTGAGAAACTAAAAGAAGCTCTCAAAAGAAGTTAACCGCCATGAACAAATCGCGCCCCAGATTTTCAATTTCCATACTGGATACAAAACGCATTACTCCTGAACATTGGGATGGCTACCAGTCATTCCCTACAATCACTAAGATCAATAATGACCTGTTGGTCGGGTTCCGCAGAGCTGTAAATATAAGTCCGGATTTGCGGCAGGTTATGGATCACGGAATGGCGGGTGACATATACACTACCCGATCCACTGACGATGGCTGGACTTTTAACAAACCAAAACTTGTAATCAGCCACGCACAGAATCAGACAAACGAGCATGATGCACTGATCACAGCCATTGGCAGCAATAGAGCAGCCCTTATAACCCGTACCCACAGTACTACCTTACGGCAGAACTACATTTCCTTTTCCAGCGATGGAGGAGAGACTTTTGGAGAACGTAAGCCACTTAATCCACCACACGGTGAATGGGCTTCCTTCGGACACTTCATTCCTTCCTTGGATGGTACAAATCTGATCGGCTCCTTTTACAATGGTCCCGGTTGCGGCGCTTTTAAGCTCAACCCCGAAACATTGGAAGTCTCCGACCATTCATACATGTTCAAAAACAATGAAAAATTCAGGCTGAATGAAACATCAATTATTCGCCTGAAATCCGGAAGGATACTGGCTCTGATCCGTCAGCAACCTGTGTACGAAGGACTTTTTAAATCATTTTCAGATGATGACGGACTGACTTGGAGCACACCCGAACAGGTCGGTTTGTATGGAGAAGCACCATCTCTGATGATACTGCCGGACGAGAGTATCCTCATGATATACCGAGGTATGATCCGAAAAAACAGAAAGTGCCGCGTCGCCGTATCGATATCTAAAGACCACGGCGAAACATGGAGCCACGCCCGCACTCTTGCGTGGTATAAAGGAGGAAGGTTCCATGGTGGATATGGTGATCTCGCGCTCAATTCAGAAGGACAGATAGTTGCAGTCTATTACATTTCCAGAAAACATGAAGCCCCCACTGTTGAGAGAATGGTGCTTGAAATAAGTTAGAGATATCAACCGTCTATAACGACAAGCTATTTCCTTCCCTTTGCATGGTCCGGCTTCGACGGATATAGTCTGCCACATTACGCTTCTGCTCTTTTACAGGCACAACTGATGCGATAGGACAGATTTTACACGTAGGGTCAACAATATTTCCGGTAATTAACTGCTTTCTCAGATCAAGATAATCAGCGTTATGCATAACGTTTTCCACGGAGACATCTCCGCCGACCCTGCCCATTGATTTACCTCGAATGCAACAAGTATAAACGTCACCTCGGGGCATTACATACGCTGAACTCCACGGAAACAGACATGCTCTTGTTTCCCCGGGTCCCGGAACTGCCTCTTTTTGAGAATGATATCTGCCCACCCCTTGAATGTGCTGGATACCATCACTGAGTTTGATTTCTTTTTCGGCAATATCAACTTTAATTCCCCACTGGGATTCAGCCTGCTCGCTTCTCATCTTACTTTCAAACAACTTATCCCAAACAGGCAGAATCGAGGCTTTTATACCATTTTCAGCAGCAAATTCACGTGCTGCGTAGACCAGATCAACAGCTTTAATAAATTCTTCACCCTGCAAGGTAAAAATACTTTTTACGGGCAGTTCGCGATCATCAAAATAAACCAGCTCATTTAAATTAAACTCAGTGACTCCATTGGACACTGCAAGACTGAGTAAATCTATAAGCTGCGGAACAACTTTATCAGTCAGAGTCCCGCACCACTGAAAAACAGGAGGACGCCGTCCTTCGCCGATGGCAGCAGCTCTGATCTTGTGCATATTAAGTAACATAGTACTGATATCTGCCGGAGGACGAACCTCTTTAAGAGTCCCGGCATCAGCGCTGTCGATGCTGAACTGGATATGGTCCAGCCTGCTCAAAGTATGGCACTCATGAGCACTTAATCGCATATTGAAATTTGAACAGATACGGACCTTAGTCCCGTGATCAATCAATTGATCTGCATACTTATACCAGTCTTTATGGATCAATGCCTCTCCATAAAATCCCAGTCCGGTATGTCTGATATTCCGATCAATGATAAAATCAACCAACTGCTGCGTAAGCGCAGGAGACATATCCTGTCCCTTTTCCTTGCTCCAGCACTGCGGGCAATAAACACATTTCAAATTACACTTTGAAGTAACCTGAAAATTTACCAGATCAAGCAGAGGAGCAGGAAACATAAGGTCGTCATCAGTTAAGACCTCAGCATGGGTATGAGAAACACCTTCCCGTGGATACGCGAGGACTTTATCTACAAATGACTCCGCTTCACCAAGGACTCGCATCCCACGCTCACCAAGTGGCTTATAATGAGAAACAATTGAGCTGCGAACATACTCCCTGTGGAATTCGTTAGTATGAATTTTCATCCAATCTATGACCGAATCCATGCAGAAAGCTCTATCAGTTGCCGGAAGCTGAACCTCATCAAGAGTCAGATCAAAAGCCACAGCTTCGTCAGAATCGCGGACAATATAGACCTCGGAAAAATCACTGCACAGGGTCATCACACAATCCCCATCAACAGGACCGTCAAATGACTTAACAGCTCCGGGATAAACCATCACCGGATGGAGATGAAAGTTATGGCAAACCACCCCTTCGCCGGGTATTTCCCATATCAGACTTGAAGGCCAGCCGGTATATTCTGAAGAATTAACGAAACATCTTTTAGTATCAGAATGAAGATACTCAAGGGACAGCTTTACCAGATCAGCCCCTTTTAAAGGCTGCTCCTCACTCCCGTCTGTGAATAAGCCATGCTGCAATGCCTTCTGAAAACCGCTGCGAGAAACTCTGATCGTGCCCATCATAACGGCTTTAAATCCCTGTGCGGCCCTTTTATAAAGCACGTCAAATAGAGTCCGGCTGACAACGAGATCAGGTGAAATTACAATAAGATGAGCAGACGATTCAGCAGCTTTTTTGAAAGCGTGTCTGTGAAACTGAGACATGGAATCGTATTTATTGGCATTCTCAATGTACTTGCTCTCAATAAAATAAAATCTCACATCAATTTTTTCCACCAAAAGCTCAAAGGCCCTTGATTCCTTGATATAAGCTGCATCCTCAGGAGTCGTATAAATTACATACAACGCGCGGGAATCCCTGCTCAAAACCTCAATATTATCAGCCCCTAGATGGGTGGGAAGAATATAATCTGCGTAAAGGGATGTGAAAGAAGCCCCCCAAACGGCAGCAACGGCGTGGAAACGAAGACCGGTCTCCAGTTCTCCATGCTCTCTTGAGCCTCTAAAATAATCTTCACAGGGAAAATGATCAAAGTCAGCACAGTCATAACAATGCTGAAAATACAAATTCTGCAGTTCGTCATCTTCAGGGCAAAGCTGGCAGGCCCTCAGATAAAAAGTAGACGCTTTGTTATTGCGACCTAGACTTTTACATGCTGAAGCAATGTTTAACAGACTGTCTCTGTCTTCACCGGCCTTATCAAAATACTTTTCATAATAAAAAATAACAGCTTCAGGATCGGCACACTTAACTGCCAGACGCCCGAGCAGATGAAAAACCTCGCCGGGAATGTTTTCTGCCGATTTTATGATCCTTTTGCACAAGACTTCTGTTTCAACAAAATCATCCCGGGCAAAAAACTCCTGCGCCTGTTCAAGAAGATCCATATTATCCATGATGCCCCGCAAAAAAATCAGTACAGAATCTACACATCAAATCCACCATTTATCATAGCCTCAGCGGCTCTTATCTTCTGAAATAATTCCCGGCTGACCGCTTCTGTGCCGGAAAAAGCATATCCAAGGACAGCTTTTGTACTGGAACAGTCAAGAGTCGCATGCAAAGGCGCAAACTCAACATAGCTTCGACACGGAATTCTTTCGACAAGATCAGGATCACAAGCAAAAAAGCGACAAACGTCTAAAGCCAAATCATAATAACTTGTCTGATCTGGAGGAGAAAAATGAAATATACCGGACTCTCCTCTCTCCATAAGACTGAGCATCGCCAGCGTGACATCATTTAATAGAAGAGGGGCAACGTTCAAATCATCGAAGGCCCTGATCACACTTCCGTCGCTCAAAGACTTCACCCAATTCAAAATAATTCCCGAACGCCAGTCCAAAATCTTAGTCAGCCTGACAACCAGATTATCAGGACTTGAAGCCAGCACTGCAGTTTCAACTTCAACTTTCTGCCGTGCGTACTCTGTCACAGGAGACGGCTCAGCATCTGGTGTACAAAAAGGAATTGTCCCGTCAAAGACAGCTGAACTGGATGGAAATAAAACTTTAGTGCCACGCCGATTCAACTCTTTCACAAGATTAACCGTATTACTGACATTAACCTTGTGCGAGTCCCTATTTTCAGAGCAATCTTTAAAGCCTGTCACTGCAGCAGCAACAACAGCCCAATCACATTCTGGCAACATATTCAAACCTGAATGATCCATAAGATCAAACCTCAATGGACTTTCAGGTTTTCGTGATGTCCCATGTACCTGATGATCAGACTGCTCAAACGTGGAGATAATTCCCATACCCAGGAGTCCATCGCCGATGACCAAAATTTTCACTGCTGTCCCACACTAGTTAAAAATTACAAGCAAACCAAAACAACGGACGTTTGTAGCATTTAAACAAATGGAAGATGGTTAGGATCCGCATCATAAAAATCATGAATCATCATGTTCTCGTTGTTCTTCATGCAAAAATGATTGCAATCACATTTCGGTTTGATCCTGAAAAACTTATCTTTTCCATTCTCCCAGCACTCTTTAAAACTCTGTTCTTTGATAGAACCAAGTACCCCGCTGGCAACATTATATGCCTTGTCGTGGCAGGAATATATCCTCTGATCCGCTGCAATAACGGGATTTATCTGAAGATAAGGACACCAGTCATAGTCCTTTTCAAAAGTTTCGCTAAGACTATGATAGGAGTCATAAATTTCGAAGCTGTCATCAGATAACTCATCTATGGCGCGCTTCGCCAGCCCCTTAACTTTGTCAAAAATAGGCGAGTGATAGGTATTGTTGTCTTTCCCGTCATCAGCAACAATACAAGGTGAAATTTTAAGACTGTTAACCCCTGCATCCTTGAGACGCCGGGCCATTGAAAAAACGTGATCGCTGTTTTTATGATTCACTACAAAATTTACTCCCAGATAACACTTACCCTGTAAATTCTGAAAATCTTCAATATTCTTCAGGACCTTAGAGAACTCATCTTCAGGGACATTTCTGAATTCAGCGTAACTTCGCCCATCCCAGCCATCCATGGAAATACGTACCCACGTACCCATTTCAGCAAAAACCTCAGCCGCCTCCCCTTTGAGTAAAGCTCCATTAGTAAGGGAGGCGATACTGATTCCGCCCAGGGCAAGCCTTCGCGCTGTCTCGGCAAGATGAGGATAGCTGAACGGCTCTCCTCCTCCGCTGAAAGTGACTGCTTTAACGCCCATTTCAATGCAGTCATCAACAATCTCGAGCATTTTTTCTCGCGGAATCCTATCCTTGACCGACATATTCTTCCCGATCTGCAAATCTTCATTAAGGTAAGCACAATATGAACATTTATGATTGCAGGTATTGGTCGGCTTAATCCGGATATGAAGCGGAGCACTGATTGAAGAATTCTCTTTAGGCAGAGTCTTTAAAAAATCGGTATAATGAAAAATCTTAAGCGCTGTGTACAATTGCATATAAAACCTTCAGCTTTTAACTATTCTACTCAAAATAAATAAATTCATAGTCGCCTGTGTATCCGAACTCACTGAAAAGCCATTTCCACTCATCCACATCAAAAAAAGCTTCGCAGGTAAGAGCCCAGCATTGTAAATTGAAAAGCTCCAGATCACTCCTGTAACTTTCAACACACAGATATTTTTTCCTGCCCACCCGCTCCATTTCGCTCAAAGCCTTTTTCAAATCGAAAATTCTGAGATTATGAAGTGTGTTTAAAGAAATCACCAGATCAAACTCATTATCCTCAAAAGGATACTCATCCTGCGCTCGGTGAATAAAAAGCCTGTCGCGTATTTCCTCCTTGGCCTCTTTCAATCCGTGACGGGAGATATCAAAACCATGGACGTCCATGCCAAGCAATGAAAGTTCGTAAAGCAAATATGATTTGCCGCAGCCCACATCCAGAATTTTAGCCCCTTTTTCAAGGGAGTATTCTTCCACAAGAGCCTTGGCCACAGGAGCCCACAGACCGGGGATAAACCGGTATCCACCATATCCAAACCGCCTGTCGCCGTCCCAGTAGTCAAATTCAAATTCCCGTGCCTTACTCATGCAGGCGGCTTTATCATCCACCATCCGAGGAATGTATTCCCGGCCGGTTCTTTTATGAAGAGATGTGAAAAAATCCTGACATTTTCCCATAATATAATCCTTTAATTAGCAGGCAACTATAACAACAGCATCAGCAGGACTGATACACGGATGAGGCTGGCCTTTACCAAAAACAAAAATATTTTCAAACTTGCGCGAAGCTTCTTCTTTCAATAATCCTCCGAGGCCTTCACTCATGCCTCCCGCAACAACGACACCGCCCTCAATGACACACCTGCCGGCCTGTTTGAAAAAGTCATTCCATCCGGCCTTATCCATCTGACTGTCTATATCAAAACGACCATTCCGGAGAACTCATTATCACCCGCGTTAAGTATGCCCTGTAAAAAAGTAATCTTCTCATCAGGCCACGCAGAGCGCACGCTGTCGATGCTGTCTTTATCTTCCAGAACCGCAAGCACATCCCCTGCTTCTTTAGCAACAATCCAGCCTCCAAGGCCTTCAAGCGGGTCATAAACAAGAGTTTTACCCCCTTTGCCAACCATTTTAGCTGCAAACTTGAACCAACCTGCGTACCACATCAGCTTATAGCTATCCCTGCAAAATCCATTTGAAAGAGTCGGGCCCAACGGGGCATGATTGTCCCCAACCTGCTCAATGAGCTCTTTCCAGCTTTTTTCAGGATTCACTTCTTCTTGATTTTTCATAAAGCAATACGCTCACGCCTGTTGCAGGCAACAGCAAACAGATAATGGGCCATGGGTGAATACCCCGTATGCACCACCTCATCATTCATGGAAAAAATAAGAACAGTTTTAAAAAACTTTCAGTAACGGATTTCAGCCGATCAGCATCAAACATATTCACATGCCCTTTCATGCTTTCAGCGGAAGCATAGGGGGTACTTGTAATATTGGGAGTACCTATCACGCACACGCCGCGCCTTGTTATATTTTCATAAATGGTTTGAAAATAAACAGATTCATCTTCGCCGGGCAGAATGTGTTCAACTACAT
>JMSV01000127.1_pt1 | contig 11239 bp, 10 predicted proteins | sample 179021 | NCBI WGS metagenome assembly JMSV01 (sample SAMN02769581, study PRJNA246767) | bioreactor metagenome | isolation source: Culture-2 Bioreactor Bmz derived from microbial biomass from the upper 2 cm... | place: Germany: Bremen | collected day 87 after inoculation | reverse complement strand
ACATCATTAATAAGACTCAAAAAGTACATTACCATCATTGTACAAGGTCTTCTTTATTTCTTCGAAATTTAAAGTTTCAAAATACACTTTGTCGTTATTATTTCTTACAGGATACAACTTCTCTTTTGAAGGCAAATTAACGATCTCAGTTTTTATATGAGCCTTTTCTTCCACAAGGTCTAGATAATCGTAAAACTGATCTTCTAAAGCTTTATTTCCAGCCGTCTCCTTGTAAAAAGTATCTATTATATTATGCCACTGTGTCACATGGTACCTACTGTATTCCGAAAAACTAGATGTATAATAATCATCAAATTCAAAAACACCTTCATAGGCCGTTTTAAATTCGACTGCTGTATACTCGGTATTGAACTCAATATAATCCTCTATTACTTTTATAGAACGACTAACAGATAGTATATTGATGATAAGTAAGATGACAACACTTAACAATATGTATATTTTAATACGATTATTAAATCGTTCTTTCATAAGCCCTCCACTATACTTTCTTATTATCTATTATATCAAAGTATAAAGCATTGAAACAAAAAAACCAGAGGTTTCCCTCTGGTTTTCAATACTGTCGTAATAAGTTACTATTTTTTCTTTTTGCTAAGCTTTTTCTTCTTACTTTTCATCTTAGCTTTTTCACCTAGACGATTTCTTTTACGGTCTTTCTTTTTAGGTGTTTCTTCTACTTCTGGAATATATTTAGGCACTTCTTTAACTTCCTTGACTACCTCATCTGATTCCTCAATAACATCTTGACGATCAAAATGAACATCATAGCCATTTACTTCAAATAGCTCGTTGAACATATCCCAAATATCATATTTACCAGCTCTTTTATCAGACGATACTGTCATAAGAACTGATTCTGGTGTCATCTCTAGCTCATCTCTAATAATTTTAAGTTGTTTGGCCAATTGACTTTGACTTAGTTTATCAGATTTAGTTGCCACAACGATTCCGTTATAACCATAAGCTTTTATCCACTGATACATTTCCTTATCATTCTCAGTAGGCTTATGACGACAATCTACTAATAGTAAGACTTCCATCAAATTCTCACGAGAAGAAAGATAAGTATCAATAATCTTACCCCACTCATTTTTAACACTTTTAGAAACCCTTGCATAACCATATCCAGGTAAATCAACCATTCTGAATAAGCCATCTATATCATAGAAGTTTACCAATTGTGTCTTACCAGGTGTTGAACTTGTTTTTGCAAGTCCTCTACGATTGATAAGCATATTGATTAATGATGATTTACCAACATTTGATCGACCTGCAAATGCAATCTCAGGCAACATTTCTTCTGGATACTGATCTTTGAGAACAGCACTTGTTACAAAACTACTTTGTTTAATCTTCATTTTCTAATCCTTTATAAGTGCGTGGGCAAGAACTTCATCCATTGTTTCAACTGGAATGAATTCTATTTCCTTCTTAACACTGTCAGGAATATTCTCTAAATCTTTTACATTATCTTTAGGGAATAGAACTTTCTTAATGCCTACGCGTTTCGCTGCCAATGATTTTTCCTTTAAGCCACCAATAGCAAACACCTTACCTCTTAAAGTAATTTCGCCTGTCATTGCTACTTTTCTATCTACCGGAATACCCGAAAGCGCAGAAATCATTGCAGTTGCCATTGTAATACCGGCAGATGGTCCATCTTTTGGAATCGCACCTTCTGGTATATGAATATGGATGTCCAACTTCTCATGGAAATCCTCTTGAATATTATATTCTTCAATTTTAGTTCTGACATAACTAAGACCTGCTCTTGCAGATTCTTTCATGACATCCCCTAATTGACCTGTTAATACTAATTTACCACTACCTCGCATCGTTGTAACTTCAACTGGTAATGTCACACCACCAACTGCAGTCCATGCAAGACCTGTTACCATACCAACTTCATCTTTTAAACTAATTTCATCAATTCTATAGCGTGGTGCCCCTAAGAATTTTGTTAAGTTTTGTCCGTTGACACGAATGGATTTCTTCTTTTTTTCTACAATTACAGTGGCTGCTTTTCTACAAACCGTTGCAATTTTTCTTTCTAGATCACGAACCCCTGATTCTCTTGTGTAAAGGGTAATAATGTCCATTAAGGTATTATCACTCAACGAGAAACCAAATTCGTCTAAACCATGTGTTTTAGATTGCTTATCAACTAAGTACTTCTTAGCAATGTTAAGCTTCTCATATTCCGTATACCCCGATACTTCAATAACTTCCATTCTATCAAGAAGTGGTCTTGGAATTGTAGACAGCGAGTTCGCTGTTGTAATAAACATTACTTTTGATAAATCAAATGGTACTTCTAAGAAATGATCTGTGAAGTCCTTGTTTTGTTCTGGATCTAACACTTCAAGAAGTGCTGACGCAGGGTCACCCCTAAAATCACTGCTTAATTTATCGATTTCATCAAATAAGAATACAGGATTCTTTGATCCTGATTCTTTGATGCTTGAAATGATTCTACCTGGAATCGCACCAATATAAGTACGTCTATGCCCTCTAATTTCAGCTTCATCACGTACACCACCTAAAGACATACGAATAAACTTTCTATCAAGAGATCTTGCAATAGACTTAGCGATAGATGTTTTACCAACACCTGGAGGACCTACAAGACAAATGATTGGACCCTTCATGCTCTTTGTTAATTCACGCACTGCTAGGTATTCTAGCACACGTTCTTTAACTGTTTTAAGACCATAATGATCCTCATCCAAGATTTCTCTCGAACGTTTAATATCAATTTTATCTTTTGTAGACTTATTCCATGGTAAATCTAAAATTGTATTGATGTAATTACGGATAACACCACTTTCAGCAGACGCTGGTGATAGTCTCGTTAAACGATCAATCTCTTTAGAGACCTTCTCTGTAATTTTTTTATTTAACTTAAGTTTCTTAAGACGTTCATAGAATTCTGCCATTTCATCATCATGATCATTCTCTTCACCAAGTTCTTCTTTGATGACCTTTAACTGCTCACGAAGGTAGTATTCTTTTTGCATCTTATTGATGTGACGTCTTACTTTATCATTAATTTGTTTTTCTACTTCTAGGATTTCAATCTCTGATAGTAATAGGGAATATAAAATTTCCAAACGTTCTTTAACAGAAATAGTTTCAATTAACTTTTGTTTTTGATCAATTTTCAGCGTAATGTTTGATGCCAATACATCCACAAAACGGCTGATTTCAGTAATTGTTGACACTGAGATTAATACATCAGGTGAAATCTTATTGCTAATGGCAACATACTTCTCAAACGCTGTTAAACAACCACGCTTAAGGGCTTCAATTTCAGGATCATGCTCAATAACATCTTCTTCAAACTTAGTGACTTCAGCACGGAAATACGGTTCATCAAATAATATTTGATTAATTTTCCCTCTGCTAATACCTTCTACTAATACACGAATCGCATCACCAGGAAGCTTTAACATTTGCTTAATTTTACAGACTGTACCAAACTGATAAAAATCTTCTTCACCAGGTTCGTCAACATCCATATCTTTTTGGCTTGTTAAAAATATTTTTTGATCAATAATCATTGCTTCTTCTAATGCTTTTATTGACTTCTCTCTACCAACATCAAAATGTAACACCATGTGTGGAAAAACAGAGAGTCCTCTTAAAGGTATGAGAGGCATTTCTACTACACTCTTATTGCTTATCATCTATTTCATCTCCTTACCTTGTAAATTTCCTCTTTTTCTAGTACTTTAGATACCCATTATCTACAATATTAAAATTATATATAAAAAAGTTAAACTTTTCAAGAAAAAGCGAGCTATTAATAGCTCGCTTCGAATTTACCTTTACGCAGTTTCTTCTTCACTGGTAATTGTTTTTTCTTCCTCTAATACCAATCTGGGTACATGATTACCTTCGACAGCTTCCTTCGTGATCACACATTTTTTAATGTCGTCTCTTGATGGAATTTCATACATAATATCTGTCATAATGCTTTCAATGATACTTCTTAATCCTCTTGCACCAGTTCCACGTTCGTAGGCCATTTGTGCAATTTTTTGAAGTGAATCATCTTCAAACTCTAGTTCTACGCCATCCATCTCAAACAATTTCATGTATTGTTTTACCAATGAATTCTTAGGTTCAGATAAAATCTGTACTAAAGCTTCTTCATTTAATTCATGTAAGGCTACCATTACTGGTACTCTACCAATGAATTCAGGAATCAATCCAAACTTCAATAAATCTTTCGCTTGCGCTTTTTTAAGAAGTTCAGTTTTGCCCGCTTGGTTCTTACTTTGAATATCTGCACTAAATCCTAATGATTTCTTTTCTGAGCGATCCATAACGATTTTCTCTAAACCGTCAAAAGCACCACCACAGATAAACAGAACATTCGATGTGTCTATTTGTAGGAAATCTTGATGTGGATGTTTACGGCCACCTTGAGGTGGAACGCTGGCAACAGTACCTTCTAATATTTTTAGAAGTGCTTGTTGAACCCCTTCACCACTTACATCTCTCGTAATCGATGCATTTTCAGATTTTCTAGTAATTTTATCAATTTCATCAATATAGATGATACCATTTTGTGCACTTTCGATGTCATAGTCAGCTGCTTGAATCAGTTTTAATAAAATATTTTCAACATCTTCACCAACATAACCCGCTTCTGTAAGCGTTGTGGCATCTGCAATTGCAAATGGTACATTTAAAATTTTAGCTAATGTTTGTGCAAGTAATGTTTTACCAGACCCTGTTGGTCCGATTAACATGATATTACTCTTTTGTAGTTCAACATCATCTTCAGAAACTTCTGTAGAAATTCTCTTATAATGATTGTAAACTGCCACCGCTAAAGATTTCTTCGCACGGTCTTGTCCGATAACATACTCATCTAAAATCGCTGCAATCTCTTTTGGTTTTGGTAACTCACTAAAATCAAAGTTGAAGTCATCTAGACCTTCTTCTTGAATAATTTCTTGACACAAAGCAACACATTCGTCACAAATGTAAACATTTGGACCTGCAACTAATCTCTTTACTTGATTTTGCGATTTTCCACAAAACGAACATTGTAATTGCTTCTTTTCATCATACATACGTCATATACCTCTTTCTACTACTTACCTCGATGTAATGACTTTGTCTACTAAGCCATATGCCATCGCTTCTTCGGCTGTCATAAAATTGTCTCTCTCAGTATCACGCTCAATAGTTTCTAGTGGTTGACCAGTTTTTTCGCTTAGTAAAGTGTTTAGTGTGTTTCTAGTTTTGATCAGTCTTTCCGCTTGAATCTTTACATCTGTAACTTGTCCACGCGCACCACCTAGTGGTTGGTGAATCATTACTTCAGAGTTTGGTAAAGCCATTCTCTTACCTTTTGCGCCTGCTGCTAATAAAAATGCGCCCATACTTGCTGCCATACCAACACAAATAGTTGATACATCAGGTTTTATGAATTGCATTGTATCATAAATGGCCATACCCGCTGTAATAGAGCCACCTGGACTGTTGATATATAAAGATATATCTTTGTCTGGGTCATCTGCTTCTAAAAAGAGCAATTGAGCTACTATCAAGCTTGCATTTACATCATTAACGTCTTCGCTTAAAAAGATAATTCTATCTTTCAACAAACGTGAGTAAATATCATATGATCTTTCTCCACGATTTGTTTGCTCCACAACTACTGGTACTAATGCCATCTAATCCCTCCAACCTATTTGAAGATAGCGTTATCTACTAAAATATCTACTGTTTTTCTAGTCTTGATTGTAGCAGTTACGTACTCGATACCGTCAACTCCGTACATTTTCTTAACTTCGTCAGCAGACTTCTTTTGAGCTTCGCCGATTTTTGCAAATTCAGCATCCACTTCTTCTTCAGCTACTTCTACGTTTTCAATCTTTGTAATTTCTTCTAAAGCTAATGAAGTCTTAACACGCATAGTTGCGTCATCTTTCATTTGCTCTCTCATGTCTTCAATTTTTTGACCAGAGTATTGTAGGTACATTTCTAAGCTCATACCTTGTTGTTGTAATTGTTGGTTAAGGTCTCTTAACATACCATCAACTTCGCTTTCAATCATTACTGCAGGAATTTCTACTTCCATCTTCTCGATTGCTGCGTCAATTACTCTATCTCTAGTTGCTGATTCAGCACTTCTTTCAGCTGATTCTTGTAATTTAGCTTTTGTATCAGCTTTTAATTCTGCTAATGTATCAAATTCAGAAGTATCCTTAGCAAATTCATCATCTAATTCCGGTAATTCTTTTACCTTAACTTCGTTGATCTTAGTTGCGAATACAGCTTCTTTACCAGCTAAATCTTCTGCGTGGTAATCTTCTGGGAAAGATACTTTAACGTCAAGCTCTGAACCAGATGCTTGTCCGATTAATTGCTCTTCGTAACCTGGAATGAATTGTCCAGAACCGATTACAAGTGTAAAGTTCTCACCTGAACCACCTTCGAAAGCTTCGCCATCGATTGTTCCTGCAAAGTCGATTACTGTTGTATCGCCATCTGCAACTGGTCTGTCTTCTACTACTACAAGACGGCCATTCATTTCTCTAGTTTTTTCGATTTCTGTATCTACATCTTCGTCTGTTACGTTTACTTCAACTTTTTCTACTTCTAAGCCTTTGTAATCTGCGATTTTAACTTCTGGTTTAACAGTTACTGTTGCTTCAACAATGATGTCTTTTCCTTTTTCTAATTCTTTTACATCAATGTCTGGTCTATCAATAACGTCTAATTCTAACGTTTCGATAGCCTTTGGGTACTCAACTGATAATAAGTCGTTTAATGCGTCTTCGTAGAAAACACCTTCGCCGTATTGTGATTCGATCATTTTTCTTGGTGATTTACCTTTTCTGAAACCAGGAAGGTTAAACTTTCCTCTATTCTTAAGGTAAGCAGCTTGTGTCGCCTTATCAAACGCCTCTGCTCCTAGTGTCATGCTGATTTTAACTTCGTTATTTTCTTTGCTTAGAACTTTATAGCTCATTAAAACTTCCTCCTAATACTTCTTTATATAAATTTTTATTTCCGATACTCTATAATATCCTCAAAATATATTATATCATTATATTGCAAAAGTAAATAACATATATTAATAAATTTAACAAAGGACAATATTAATGAATACAATCCGTTTAAGTAAAGAACAAGAAAATGCATCAGAACATTTGAAAGGAGCGGGTTTGACCCTTGCCGTCCCAGGTAGTGGAAAAACCACACTTTTAATGGTTCGTACGATGAATTTAATAAAAAACCATCAAATAAACCCACAAAACATCTTGACAATGACTTTCAGTAAAGCATCGGCAGAGGATATGAAGCGTCGTTTTAAGGAAATATATCCAACTTTCGCTGGAAATCTGCCCTCATTTATGACCATTCATAGCTTCTGCTACAGCATATTAAAACAATACCAAAAAAAACATGGCTTAAACCTACAATTAATAGATGGTAGTGGCCATTCTAAATTTATGGTCCTTAAAGACATTGTTGCAACAATTTCAGGCGAGCTTATTAGTGATGAAGCATTGGAACAACTCATCAATGAAATTGGATATGTCAAGAATATGATGCTGTCCAAAGAGGATTTTGAAGAGCATACGACCCACAAATCCTTCGATAAAATATATGAGCGCTACGAAGCTTATAAAAAGCGTCATCAGCTTATAGATTTTGATGATATGTTAACCATGACCTACAACATTTTAAAGTCTTCTGAGCCTGCTCTAAAATTTCTGCAGACCCGTCATCAATTCATTCAAGTGGATGAAGCACAGGATACCTCTAATATTCAGTTTGAGCTCCTAAAACTCTTAGGAGGGAAGCAGCCCAATATCTTTATGGTAGCCGACGATGACCAGAGTATTTATGCCTTCCGTGGGGCCAATCCTCAAAATTTACTTGATTTTGATAAACATTTTGGACGCGCGGACTATTACTATTTGTCTAGTAACTACCGTTCAACACGAGAAATCTGTGAAGCTGGTAATGCTTTCATCCAGCAAAATAAGGCAAGATATGAAAAATCAATGGTGCCTAAATTAGATTCTAAGGAGAAATCACCTGTTTATTTAAGAGAATTTGAGGACCTTGTCAGTCGTAATGATTACATCATCACTCAAATTAAGAATGCAGAGGCAGGCAAAGAAAACATAGGTATTCTCTTTAGAAATAACAGTTCTTCTATCGGACTTTCTTACTTGCTTCACCAAGAGGGTATTGAGTTTTATATCAAGGATAAAGCCATTAGCTTTTTTAATCATTTTGCTGTTCAGGATATCTTAAATTTCCTTCAGCTAGCCTTAGCAGATAATGACGTTAATGCCTTTGAAAAAATATCACAAAGAACTGCTGCCTTTATTCCCAAAAGTGTTGTGGAATATGTTCACGCCTACAATCGTGGAAGAAATGTTTTTGAAACTGTTTTGGAATGCAAGGAACTCTCTAAGCCTAATAGAAAGCTTATTGACACTTACAGAGACGCTTTAACCAGAATGACGACAGCTTCACCCTTAAATGCCATACGCATGATAGAGAAAGATTTTGGTTACTTACAGCGCATCGAAAAAATATCGTCCAAATACGATACAAGTTCTGACAGTATCAAGAGGGTACTCAATCAATTAAAGATTATTGCCCGTAAATGTGATTCTATTACGACTTTTATAAATGAGATTGAACTTTTCAAACAAGTCTTATTGAGTGGAACGACTTATTACAATAGTCGAGTGAGTTTTTCTACCTTCCATTCAGCAAAGGGTTTGGAATACGATACAGTCTTTATTATTGATCCTCTTGAAAAGGATCCAAATCAGCAAACTGACTTGTTAGAGGAAGAAGAAAGACGATTGTTTTACGTTGCTATGACCCGGGCTAAAACCAATCTCAACATACTTTATCATCGATTTGAGGAAGGGACTTATCTCAAAGAAGTGACTTACTTCCAGTTCTTAAAACAGTTAGGAAATAATACGCTAGAATTCAAAAAACATAAAACAGAGCTCACCCCTTCAACTGAGGCAGATGTTTCAGTAGGTGATACTGTAGAACACGCCAAATTTGGTGCAGGCTATGTGAGCGATTTAAAAGGGGATGTGATTACCATCGATTTTGCAGATCGTGTTCGCAGTCTTTCCTATTCCCTTTGTAAAGAAAAGGGTTTATTATAATTTTTGAAAATCAACAGTCTAAAAAAGCACCAACAACAGGAATTACAAAAGTGTAATTTCTATTGTTGGTGCTTTATTTTTTTAATCATAAGGTCTTAGACCAAGTGTTCGCATCACTTCTTTGATGACACCAAATCCATACCCTTTTCTTTGTAAGTATCCAGCTAGTCGGCTGTATTTCTTTGACATTTCTAAACTGTCACTAATAGATGCCAAGCGACTTCTTGCAATGTCTAAACAACGACTATACTCATCATCTTTTAGATTTTCTAAGGCATTGTCTATCAAGTACTCTGAAACACCCTTACGCATCAAATCATATTTCAACTTACGTGGACCTTGAGTGGCCCCTTTAAAAGACAAATAGTGTTCTAGAAAAGTTTCATCATCTACGTAACCGTATTCTTTTAACTTTTCAATGGTCATGTCTATGGTTCTAGGTGCATACTCTTTTAATTTAAGTTTGTCCCTAATTTCCTTTTCAGTATGTAAACGTCTTGATACAATATCAATCCCTTTGGCGTACGCTTTCTTCAGTTCATCCTTGGACTGTATTTCTTCTAATAATTCTTCTGTCACCTCTGTACCAACTGATAATCCATAATCTATAAGCACATCCATATGGACAGAAAAATGATACGCGCCATCAATAAATATTGAGACGCGTTCTTTAGACTTTATTTGAGTTTTTACTTCCGTAATTTTGCCTATCATTATTTTGCATATCCTTTTACAACTTCAATTGAAAAACTGTCCATTTTAGTATAGTGACCAGTAAACTGCCCAAATGAATGCATAAACACTTTTACATAGGGTTTATCAATCAATAAGCTATTTACCTTTGTTACTTCACCATTTAATTTATAGGTTACCTTTTGAGATCTAGAATCGTAAATCAACTCTTCCTCGAACCATTCATCAAACTTAGGTTCTAAAAGTGCATATTCCTTATCCAACTCCCAAAGCGGTGTCATCACACGAAAGATGTGTCGTCCTGGTCTTTCAGAGCTTTCATCATAATTATGGACATATTCAACAAGCGCTATGGTCTCGCCAAGACTTCTGCTCCAGCCTTCACTACCTGTAACCAGTTGAAGATCCGGTGCATCTGTTTGTACAAGTGCCATACCACCAGTAAATTTTTCATTTCCATAATGCATTTTAACCCGTCGCTTAATGGTCACAATGTCACCCTTTTTGACCGGTATGCCTTTTGATAATAAAAAGGGACCTCTATCCACTTCATCTACTGGAAGTGTCAATAAACCATTTTTAACATCTACCTTATTCGAGCCATCAAATGTCGTCAACCATTCTCCGACAAACCAAAAATCCTTGTTTAATCGATCGAAAGAATCTTCGTAAAGAAATAGTTGATCCCCTTGTTGTTGATTTATTGGATTTTTAAATTGAAAATAGTAAAATCCACTGACTGCTACAATAAAAACGATAAACGCTATAAATCTTCTCATATTATCTCCACATTAAAAAAGTGCTGCGCTGCTTAAGAATGCTGAAGCGAATAATGAAAACACCATTACTCCAACAATTGCAAGCGAAATGACTTTAGTATATTTTCTATTCATTTTTCTCACCTATCATTTTATTTATCGACTGATATTTGCCTTTCCTTAACTCTTATTCTACCAAAAAAAACAGCTGGGATAAACCCAGCTATAATACTAATTCTAATTCTGTATGTTCATGATCTTCAATTGTGATGGTGAAACCCACTCTTTGGAACACCTCGATGGAATGTGCATCGTCTGGCATGAGTGTTGTAGTAATTGTTCCACCCATATACTCATAATAGTCTTGCAAGTATTCTATTGCCGTCTCAACAAAATCAAATCCAAGACCTTTACCATGAAAATCAGGCATCAGTGCAATACCTACGCGCATATCCTCATCAATAAAGGTACATTCCGCAAAACCCACAAGCTCATCATCTGGTGTTAATGCTATGAAACTATCAAATTCAGTAGAACTAATTAAATCATCTAGTGTCGTTTCGTGGTTTTCAGCATCAAAGCAAGCATAAC
>JMSV01000126.1_pt1 | contig 11373 bp, 9 predicted proteins | sample 179021 | NCBI WGS metagenome assembly JMSV01 (sample SAMN02769581, study PRJNA246767) | bioreactor metagenome | isolation source: Culture-2 Bioreactor Bmz derived from microbial biomass from the upper 2 cm... | place: Germany: Bremen | collected day 87 after inoculation | reverse complement strand
AAAACAAGGCTTTCAGATTGAACAAGTTATTCCTGATGAGGCTTGGCAAGCGTATTATTATTTGAAGGATATAGGGTTTACTAAGTATGTAATATGATATAGGTGTTGAGTGGATTGCCAACGCTATTTGAAAACTTCTAATTTTGAAAAGTCCAAATTCGTTGGTTTTTTTATACTTAAATTTAGTCCATATCTATAATTGTGATACAAAATATCTAGTGTAAATGACGATGCTAAAATCGAAAAATAGCTAATGGAGAAACCGAAAATTGCACAAACTATGTAACATCAATTACACTTCTACATTCATAGCTACTAGTATATAATTGCTAGTATATTAATCCTTACTATAGGGTAGAAAAGAATCATTATATAGTTGCGGTGGGTAAATCTACTGTAAAAGATCAAAGGTTATATACAGTTAATAAAATGGGGATAATGATATGCCATTGGACAATAAGAGCAAGCAAGTACTGATAATAATTATGAAAAGCCACTCTTACATAAGTATAAATGAGTTATCTAATAGGCTTGATATTTCTAGAAGATCTATATATTACAACATATCTAAAATAAATAGTTGGCTTGAGGATAATGACCAAAATAAAATAGTTAATATTTATACAAAAGGATTATTTATTGATGATATTACGAGAGCGTTTGTATCTGAATACTTCTTAAAAAAAGAAAGACCGTCCACGTATTTTTATTCCAAAGATGAACGAATGGCGATAATCTATCTGTTATTAACATGTGTTGAGGGGTTTGATTTTAGCATTAGTACAGTTGCAGAATATATGGGTATAAGTAAGAGTACGCTCTTTAATGACTTAAACTGGCTAAAAGAGAAACTTGAAAAAGATGATATTCAAATCGATTATTCTAAGCATGATGGGTATAAAATCTTTGGTGACGAAAAGGATATTAGAAACACATTATATTACTACGCATCGGAAATAGAGAAAAAAGGCAAGTTGGACTATGAATTCTTGAGTAAAGACATTGTTTTAGAAAACCAAAATATAGGGGCAATAATAGACGGAAGCGAAAAAAAACTGGTTCAAAAAATGATTAATGATATTGAAGGTATGTTAGATATATCATTTTCGGACAATACAATTAAGAACCTGATTAATAGAATAATACTTTCAATCAAACGTATAAGAAGTGGATGTTTGATTAACCCAAATACAATTGATATAAAGGAAGCGAGAGAAACGAGAGAGCATATTGTTAGTATTATGTTGTCGCGTCGAATCAAGGATCAACTCGGAGTTGCATTGTCATTTGACGAGATAGGGTATTTGACAATTCTTATCCTCTCTTCAAAGATTAAAAAATACAATCATTCTTCTCTGCAAGAGGCGCAAACTAAAAAACTATATCAAATAATCGGCAATATGATACATGATTTTGAGATGCTGTCATGCATAAAGTTTAATGATAAAGACACTTTGAAAGAAAATCTATTTGTGCATTTAATGCCAGCTTATCATCGGGTGAAAAATGAAATAGTAGTGGACAACCATCTTTTGGATAGAATTAAGCAAAATTACAAAGAGATTTTTGATATAACTGAAACAGTAAGTAAACCATTTGCTCAGTTTGCTGAGGGAGAATTGCATGAAGCGGAAATTGCATATATTGCGATTCATTTTGGGGCATGGGTGCAAAGAAGCCAACAGGATATCAATATGAAAAAGACAATTGTTTTGGTGTGTCCGGCTGGATTAGGCGTTTCAAGGATAGTAGAAAACCAACTTGGTACACTTTTGCCTAAAAAGACTTTCTCTATTGTCGTAATGAGCCAAAGAGAGTATGAAACAGCTGATACAGTAAAAGGTGACTTGGTTATATCAACGATTATGTTAGAAGAAAAAAATATGCCTGTATATATTATAAATTCGATACTGAGTCTTGAAGAGAAACAGAAACTAATGAAATATATTACGCGATTGTTTTCCATAGAAGGGAGTATACCAAGGGTGGACACGATCGTTGATATAGTCTCTAAATATGCGGATATAAGAGATAAGAAAAAGCTAATAGATGAACTAACAGAGTATGCTATGCAATCAAACATATATTATAAGGAGGTCAATCCAATGCTTAATAAGTTGATAACAAAGGATAGAATACAGATAGTAGACAAGGTTGAAAGTTGGGAAAAAGCCATAGAAGTAGCAGCAAGACCGCTTGTTAAAAGTGGATGTGTTGAAGAAAGGTATATTAGCGCAATGATAGAAAGCGTTAATGATTTAGGTCCATATATCGTAATAGCACCAGATATAGCGATTCCACATGCAAGACCAGAACTTGGTGTAATAAAAACCAGCATGAGTATATTAAAGCTTACTGAGCCTGTTTATTTTTCTAAGAGTGAAAATCACAGAGCAAAACTATTGTTTGTGCTTGCGTCTAAGGACAATAATGAACATTTAACGGCGATTCGTCAGCTGAACAGGATGCTAATTGACAATGATAATATGGAGACACTAAAGGGAAACATAAGTCAAGACGAGATAATGGACTTGATTGATAAATACTCAGAATAATAATGAAAGGAGATAAAAATGAAAATTATTGCAGTGTGTGGGCTTGGTCAAGGAAGTAGCTTGATTTTGCGAATGACCATCGAAGAAGCTCTTAGTGATATCGGTGTGGTAGCTGATGTGGATCACATGGATGTTGGTATAGCACAAAATGAAGCAGCAGATTATATAGTTACAAATCAAGAGCTAGCGGATTCGATGAAAGAGACAAAAGCAAAAGTCTTGGTCGTTAAAAGTTTTCTTGATAAATCAGAGGTTATTGCAGTTCTTGAAAAAGAGTTGAAATGATAAATAATAATAATATTTTTTGGAGGTTTAGTTATGGGATTTGTACAATGGTTAGCAGATAATATTTTTGGAGTACCTGCATTTCTACTAGGAATAGTTGTAATGGTTGGGTTATTACTACAAAAAAAGACAGCGAGCCAAGTTGTGTCAGGTACAACAAAAGCAATTATAGGTTTTTTGATTATCAATGCAGGTGCAGGTGTAATCGTTGGTGCATTATTAATATTTGAACCAATGTGGAGTACTGTGTTTGGAATCGAACAAAGTGCATTTCAAAGCTTTATTGGTCAAGCGGACTTTATCACTCAATTTGGTAGTGTAGTTACATTATCAATGACAATAGGATTTTTAATAAATGTATTGCTTGCAAGATTTACAAAGTTCAAATATATCTACTTAACAGGTCATATGATGTTTTGGACAACAATAATTTTTGCAGGTGTTGCAGTTACAGCAGTGGGTACAGGTATCAACACTACTGTATTAATAATATTCTTGTCAGTATTTATGGGTATATATTGGACTTTCCAACCAGCCCTTACACAAGGGTTCTTACGCAAAATTACAGGTGGAGACAGTTTTGCTTTAGGTCATACATCAGCTTCAGCGGCATTTCTTGCAGCAGTTGTTGGTAAATTGATTGGAAATAAAAAGAATGATAGTGAAGATCTTAAATTGCCAAAAAGCTTGAGCTTTATGAGAGATTCAAATGTTATAACAGCTATGACAATGGGATTATTGTTTGTAATCGGCGCAATATTATTGATGATTAGAAATGACGAAGCAGCACAAGGAATTATTGCTAATGCAGGAAGTCAAAACTTCATTATTTATGCGGTAATACAGTCATTAACATTTGCAGCTGGTATCGCTGTTGTATTATATGGTGTTAAACTATTTGTTGGTGAAATGGTTCCAGCTTTCAAAGGTATTGCTACTAAGATTGTTCCAGGAGCTATTCCAGCACTGGATTGTCCTATGGTATATTCATATGCACCAAATGCTGTTATTCTTGGATTCATCGGAACATTTATTGGAGTTATAGCTTGGATGCTAATACTTGGAAACACTGTTGGATATGTTCTTGTTCCAACAATGATCGTGTTATTCTTCCATGGTGGTACTGCTGGTGTATTTGGTAACTCAACTGGTGGAGCAAGAGGAGCTTTAATCGGTGGATTCTTGACTGCAACGATCGTAGCTTGGGGTCAATTCCTAATGGTTACTAAAATGGTTGCTACTACAATTCCAGATACAGCAATGTGGGCGGCGGATTGTGATATGATGATTTTGTCACCAATTATTAGATGGATATCAATGTTGATTTTTTAATTGAATAAACTTTATGTCAGATAGGGCTACCGCCTTATCTGATATTTAATTATAAAAGAGGATATTATGGGGTTTATAAGAACACTTACTAAAGATATAGATACAAAGGAATTAGGATTTACTTATTCACATGAACATATAGTTTGTGTGCCTGACTTATGGAGAGAAAAAGGAGCGGATGATCTTCTTCTTGACGATAAAGAAAAATCTAAGCTTGATGTTATCGACTTTTTGAAGTTAGGTGGTAACTCTATTGTAGATGCAACGGCAATAGATTACGGAAGAAGGGTAAATGAGGTTGTAGAAATTTCGAAAGAAACGGGTGTGAATATCATAGGGACTGCTGGATTCAACAAGAGTCTTTTATGGGATGCACGAATTGAAAGAGAAGATCTGATAGAGATAATTGGCGGATATAGAACCTTTAGGGAATGGATAGAATCTGAGAGTGAGACGAGTTTAACGGATTTTGTTACTAAAGAGATTGAAGTTGGATTGGAAGGTACAAATTATAAGGCAGGGCAAGTAAAGTTTGGTATGTCATATAATCAAATTTTTCCACAGGAAATTAAGACATTGAAGGTGGCTACAAACGTACATATGCAAACAAAAGCACCAATTCATGTGCACACTGAAGCAGGAACAATGGCTCTAGAAATAATAGATTTGATCAAAGAAGAAAATGTAGAATTAGAAAATGCTTGCTTTGGACATATGGATAGGAATTTAGATTCATATTATCATAAAAAAATAGCAGAAACAGGGGCATATTTATCGTTTGACGGTATTGGAAAGATAAAATACGCACCTGAATCTGAAAGAATCAAATGTCTCATCCAACTGGTTAAGAGTGGATTTGAAAACCAGATATTGATAAGTGGAGATAGTGCAAGAAAATCGTATTATAAGCACTATGATTTTGGATTAGGTTTGGAGTTTATTATAAAGAAATGGATTCCACGTTTTATTTTTGAGGCCAACAAAGAAGGTTTAGACGGCGAAAAATTGGTTGAGAAGTTTTTTATAAGCAACCCAGCAAATTGTTTTGCTTTTAAAGTGTAAATAAAAGATAAGAATAAGGTTTGAGGTTGAAATGAATTATCAAGATTTGACTATGCAGGAAGTGAAGGAAAATATTTCTGAATATAAATTAGCTATATTGCCTATTGGTGCGATTGAAGCACATGGTGCACATCTGCCTTTGGGTACTGATAATTTTTTAGCAAGGGCGATTAGTGAAAAGGTTGCTGCGAAAACATCAGCAGTTTTACTCCCGACATTACCGTACGGGCAGGTATGGGGGCTTGAGAATTTTCCTGGAAGTATCAATATCAGTAATGAGAGTTTGATATCGTTTATCTATGATATCGGAGTTAGTTTGATAAGGCAGGGATTTAAAAAATTTGCAGTGATAAACGGACATATTGGAAATGAAGTAGCGATAAAAATAGCAGCAAGAAAGCTATATGATGAAGATAAAGATTTTAAGGTTCTTTATTTTTCATATCCAGGGATTAGAAATGAAGCAAACAAAGTATGTGAAACCGAGAATCTACATCCAAAGTACTTTCATGCGTGTGAAATAGAAACTTCGCTTATGTTATATATGGCAAAAGAACATGTAAAAATGGATAAAGCAGTAAAGGAAGAAAATGATTTTCCTGAAGACTTGGATTTTTCACCAATAAAGTGGGAGAATTTTACAAAGAATGCTGTCTTAGGGGATGCAACTTTAGCAACTAAAGGAAAAGGTAAAATAATAGCTGATGCGCTGATTGAAAGAATAGTTGGCGTAATCAACAGAGTATAAGGTGTGGTAGATATGATAAATGATTATTACAGTAAAGTGATTGATGTTTTAGAAAAAGTAAAGACGAATGAAGCGGATAAGATTAAAATGGCGGCGGAAAAAGTTGCCGAAGCGATTATGAAGGATGGGATTGTTCATTTGTTTGGTTGTGGACACTCGCATATTTTGACAGAAGACGTCTTATATAGAGCAGGAGGACTTGTTCCTATATCACCGGTATTTCATGAGCCACTTATGCTTCATGAGGGAGCAGTTGTTTCGTCAGAGCTTGAAAGAAAAATGAATTATGCGGAGAAATTTACTGATAAAATAGATATTAGAAAAAACGATATATGTTTTGTGTTGTCTACATCAGGAAGGAATCCTGTGCCAGTTGATGTTGCTAGTTATATGCGCAGCAAAGGTGCGTATGTGATAGGGCTAACCTCGATGGAATATTCATCAAGTTTGCCTTCAAGGCATGATAATGGTCTTCATTTATACGATGCAGTGGACATGTATATCGATAATTTTGCTCCAAAGGGGGATGCAGTATTATCATATGATAAAGTGAAGGTTCCATTTACGGCTGTTTCAACTATAAGTGGAGGTTTTATATTAAACAGTATCTTTGCTGAATCAATTGTGATTATGGCTGATAATGACTTTGAACCTCCGATATTTTTGAGTGGTAACTTAGAGGGATCAGATGAGCATAATGAAAGACTGATTGATAAGTATAGCAAGAGGATATCTTTATTAAAGCCATCGGCAAAGTAGTTTTATATGAGGTTATTATAACTAAAAAGAAGAGATTATAGCATTGATGGATCGAAAGCCATCTTTGATTATTTGGAGGATAGAATAGTGGTAGCAAAAGAGGTATTGGTGCAAAATAGTACAGGTATTCATGCAAGACCTGCAAGCCTATTTGTAAATAAAGCACAGGAGTTTGATAGTGATATCAAAATAATAAAAGATAATGAAGAAGTAAACGCAAAGAGCATAATGATGATTATGGCTGCTGGAATAGCAAAGGGTAGTAATATTAAGATTCAAGCAAGCGGTGATGATGAAGCTAAGGCAGTAGAGGAATTAGTAGAACTTGTAAATAGCAAGTTTGGGGAAGAGTAGAACTAGAATTTTAAGATAGAATATGTATTCGTCAGTTGAAAAAACATTGTAGTTTCAACTGACGAATTTTGTTGTCGGATGGCTATTGATATGGTTTTTTTGCCATAAAGGCGGCGATGCAAAAAAGATAAGTGAGGTCATTATGATTAAAGGCATTGGTGTTTCTGAAGGTGTTGGTATCGGTAAAGCCTTTGTTTTGGAAAAAACAGAATTGGAAATTGATCCTTCCAAAGTGGATAATATAGAATCTGAAATCAGCAAATTTGAACAAGCGATCGAGATATGTAAAGAGCAAATTGACGAGTTGTACACCACAGCGCTGGCGGCTTTTGGAGAATCAAAAGCCAATATTTTTAAGGCACATTCGATGATTGCCTCGGATGAAGCATTGATAACACAAGTGAAAAAAAAGATTAAATCTGAAAGTTGCCGTGCGACTTTTGCATTGGATCGTGTTTCACGTCAATTTGTTGAGATTTTTGAAGGCATGGATGATGAATATATGAGGGAAAGAGCAGCCGATATTAAGGATGTTTCCGCGCGTATATTGAGAATACTTTTGGGTGTAAAATCTAAAGATCTTTCTGTATTGCCAAAAGGTACTGTGATATTTGCAAATGACTTAACGCCTTCCGATACTGCACAGCTGAATAAGAATCATATAAATGGTATTGTAACTGAAATGGGTGGAAGAACATCACATACAGCGATTATGTCAAGAACTATGGAGATTCCTGCTATCGTCAGTGTCGAAAATTTGTTTAGTTATATTAAAGACGGTGATGATGTTGTTGTAGATGGCAAAAATGGTGTGTTGATTGTATCGCCTGATCAAAAGACGATGGAACAATTTCAGCATGAAAAACAACAAATTGATGCACGCAAGAAAGCTCTGAAAAAGCAGATAGGGCTTGAAAGCATTACAAAAGATGGGTATAAAACTATACTTGCAGCTAACATAGGTAATCTTGGGGATGCAAAAGCGGCGGTCAAAAATGATGCAGAGGCTGTTGGATTGTTTAGATCAGAGTTTTTATATATGGACAGAGCAAAATTGCCGACAGAGGATGAACAGTTTGAAGCATATAAGGAAGTGCTTATGGTGATGGGTGAAAGTCCGGTTACTGTAAGGACGCTAGATATTGGTGGAGATAAAGAGTTGCCGTATTTGGATATGCCAACTGAGATGAATCCGTTTTTGGGATATCGGGCAATCAGGATATGCTTGGATAGAAAAGACATCTTTATCACTCAGCTTAGAGCGTTGCTAAGAGCCAGTGCGTTTGGGAAATTACATATTATGTTCCCGATGATTTCATCTGTCGAAGAGATTCGAAGCGCCAAAGCTATTCTGGAAAAATGCAAACAGGAGTTGATAAATGAGAAAGTTGACATCAGTGACAATATTCAAATCGGTATGATGATTGAAGTGCCAGCAGCGGCGGTTATGGCGGATGTTTTTGCTGATGAAGTGGATTTTTTCAGCATTGGTACCAATGACTTGATTCAGTATACAACGGCTGTTGATCGGATGAATAATAAGATTACACATTTGTATAATCATTTTCACCCTGCGGTACTGCGTTTGGTGAATAATGTTATTACCTCTGCACACAAAAAAGGCAAATGGGTAGCTATGTGTGGTGAAGCGGCTGGAGAACCACTGCTGATACCTGTATTGATTGGTATGGGTTTGGATGAATTCAGTATGAGTGCGAATTCTATTTTGAATGCGAGACAAATTATTCGAAAATGCTCTAAAAAAGAGATGGAAGAAATTGCGAGCATGGTGTTGGATTTTGCGACGGCTAAGGAAGTTGAAGGTTATTTGAGTACCTGTTTTAACACAAAAATTAGATAGAGGATAGTTCTAGAGAATGGCAAGCAAATTATGAAGTGTCTTTGATTAACCAACGATACTTGAATCTATCATTCTTTGAAGAGTAGAATGTTTGATTTTTTATTGAGAAACATTAAAAAAGATGCATAGCCCTATGAGCTAGTACCCGAAGGGGCAGGCTCTGTTCATGCGGGTTACAGCGATTTTTTGACTGATTTTTTTTACCGTCGTTTGGGAGAGGGTCTGACCCCTTGGTCATGCATTTCGCCATTTTTTAAGAACGGATGGGATAAGAACCCTCTATAAAATTGTGCCATTGGAAAGAAAAGAGTACGAGCTTTTAGCAATTAAGGTAACTGGTGGCTAAAAAACACTTGATATTCAGCAAAATTTGCTTAATTTAGAGTTTTAGTCTATACTTCAATATATATAAATATAAAGAAGTAGAATTTGTAAGTATTTGTTTGGTAAGGTCTTTGATGTGTTTGCAGTAGGGATTCGAGCCATTCGAAAAAAGAAAGCAATTTTGAAAATTTCCAGTATGAACTGGGGTTTGTTTAGGGTCTATAGACACAGCGGTGCTAAGGCAATGAACTATACTATTACTTTGGAAAATCAAAGATTATTAATGGTATAAAGTGAATATCAATGATATAAAACTTAAACACTCTAACTCTAATATATTAGGGGTGGAGTGTTTTTATTTTTTAAGAAATTATTTTTTGAAGGTAACAATGGACAAGCAAGAAGCATTAGGAAAAAAATTACACGATAGGAATTTTACAAAGTGGGGCTTTGATATGAATGTGTTTGTATCAGTAGTTTCTGCAGTTTTAGTTTTAGGTTTTGTTTTATTTACACTACTTAGACCAGAAATAGCGTCCACTACGTTCTCAGACATTAATTCAGCGCTTAATCAACAATTCGGTTGGTTGTTTGTAATAACAATTAATCTATCATTCGTGTTCTTAATCATTATTGGATTATCAAAATTCGGTAAAATACGTTTAGGTGGATTTGAATCAAAACCTGAATTCACGAATTTCTCTTGGTATGCTATGCTATTTAGCGCAGGTATCGGGATTGGAATCTTCTTCTATGGTGTAGCCGAGCCAATCTATCATCTAGACATACCAACAGGGTTACAAAGCGGATCAGAGTTTGATAACTTCAAAGTTATGTATCTTCACTGGGGTGCACATGCCTGGTCTTTATACGGACTTGTGGCAGTAGGATTAGGATACTTCGCTTATAATAAGAACCTTCCATTCTCTTTTAGAAGTTTATTCTATCCAATCATTGGAGATAAAATCTACGGAATCATCGGAGACATTATTGATACTATTGCAGTATTGGCAGTGCTGTTCGGTCTTGCTACATCTTTGGGTCTTGGTGCTCAACAGATTAACTCAGGTCTTAACTATGTGTTTGGCATTCCAATCCAAACTGGCATACAAGTTGGGCTCATCGCTTTCATAACATTTTTAGCTACACTATCTGTTGTAAGTGGCATTAATAAGGGAATTAAGTTTCTTAGTCAAGCCAACACATATATCAGTGCTCTTTTATTGGGTATGATTTTGCTGATTGGTCCAACAAGCTATATCCTTTCTACTTATCTTTCAAGTATGGGTATCTATCTTAAAGATTTCATAAACATTGGATTATTTACTGCTACACAAGCTGCTGATATTCAATGGCAAGGTTGGTGGTCAGTATTCTATTGGGCTTGGTGGGTTTCATGGACACCATTCGTTGGCACTTTCATTGCAAGAATATCTAAAGGTCGTACAATTAGAGAAATTGCTATTGGTACAGTAGTTATACCTACTATAATCATCACTTTCGCAATGACGATTCTTGGTGGTGCAGGGGTTTATCTAAATGATGTTAAAGATGGGGTTATTGCAGAAGCTATTAATAACAATATCGCGACATCGATGTTTGAGATGATTAAACAATTAGTAGTTTCGGATGTATTAAGAATAATTATGTCAGTAATTGCTATTTTTGCGATCCTTCTATTCTTTATCACAAGTAGTGATTCAGGATCACTGGTTGTTGATAACCTTACTAGTGGAGGAAAAAAAGACTCACCGAAAACACAACGTGTATTTTGGGCAGCTATGGAAGGTATAATTGCAGCAGCTGTATTGCTCCTCGGTGGATCAAAAGCTCTTACAACGTTGCAATCAGGAGTTATTATTACAGGATTACCATTTGCTATACTTCTTATAATAATGATGTTCTCACTTGCAAAGGAATTGCAAATCAGTTATAAGAAGCATGACTATAATACAATGATTAAACTTAAAAAGCGTATGGATAAAATTGAAGACGGTACAACTTATAAAAAGTAATATTCTTACGCAAATAAGTATAAATTAATAATATAAAGCAGGTGCTATTTAATTAGTATCTGCTTTTAATTTATCACT
>JMSV01000125.1_pt1 | contig 11383 bp, 10 predicted proteins | sample 179021 | NCBI WGS metagenome assembly JMSV01 (sample SAMN02769581, study PRJNA246767) | bioreactor metagenome | isolation source: Culture-2 Bioreactor Bmz derived from microbial biomass from the upper 2 cm... | place: Germany: Bremen | collected day 87 after inoculation | reverse complement strand
TGGATGCTTATTTGCTTAATTATTTATCTATGAGATGCATTTAAATTGTTTTTTTAATATCGCTAGAAATCTTTTTTATAATACGTTTTTCTAATCTGGAAATATATGATTGAGATATGCCTAAAATATCTGCCACTTCTTTTTGAGTTTTTTCTTCTTTTTTTCCAATACCAAACCTTAACTGCATAATATCTTTTTCTCTTTTATCAAGACAGAGTACAGCATTATTTAATAGTTCTTTTTCGACTACATTTTCAACTTCGTTTATTACCAAATTAAAATCCGTACCCATAATATCTGATAATAACAATTCGTTTCCATCCCAATCTACATTTAAAGGTTCATCAAAGGATATCTCATATTTTGTTTTAAGATTTTTTCTTAAATACATCAAAATTTCGTTTTCTATGCATCTTGAAGCATATGTCGCAAGTTTTATATTCTTTGATACATCAAAAGTTTTTACGCCCTTAATAAGCCCTATGGTTCCAATAGATACTAAATCCTCTATGCCAATTCCTGTATTTTCAAATTTTCTTGCAATATAAACAACTAACCTGATATTTCGCTCAATAAGAGTTTGCCTAACACTATCATCGCCATTTCGTAAGCAATTTAATATTTCAAACTCCTCGGATTTTGATAATGCTGGAGGCAATGATTCACTTCCATGAATGTAGAAGATGTTTTCTGTTAGCCTCATTTTTTTGATTATTATTCTCAATGTTTTTTCTACTAAGAGCATGTACGTTCTCCTTTAAATAAAATAGTTTGGGTTATAAATGCATTCATGATTTAGATTTTTTTCTATAATCCCCACGACACACTCATATTTTGTTTTGCTTTTTTCAAAGATCATATAGTCTGCTTTAAATGCTTTTATTGTTGCCACATCTGCTATTGAACTTGCAGATATATCGAAACAGTTGTTGCTATCGACATCAATATAATCCAGTAATTTTTCTTTAGATATCAAAATTACTGGTAGGCTATAATAGTAATCAAATAGCAAGTTTCCTGTGTCCATTAAACCTTCAACGATTATATTTTGCTTTTTATATACCAATTGTATTTTTCTTGTTGACAAGTTTGAAGCACATGTTTTATTTGCGTATATATATACTTTATATGTTAAAACAATTATTAGTATTCCATATAGCATCATACGAAGCATTTCATTGGAATAGATGATGTATTGAGAAAAAAACACAACATCAGCACATCCTATAAAAAAGAATAAAACTCCTGAAATCAAAAAGCATACCAACGAGAAAATCAAAATATGCTTTATGATTAAAGGCAAGTTAGATAGTCCAAAAAAAACAATACACAACAAGATGATAACAAGCATTTTTATTATGAGTGAGTTTAATAAGCTCGGATTAAACTTTAGAATTATTATTGATATCAATGAAAATATCAGTGAAACGACAATAAGTTTAAGCATTTTAATCTTGATTGCACAAATCTTTGCGCTTATTAATAAAACAAGATAATTTAGTACTAGATTATCTAAAAAAACCAGCTCATAGTATATAACCATATATTCACCCTAGTTAAGTCTGCAATAGATAGTATAACTTTTGATATGCATGAATATTGTTGAAGTACACGAGGTGATTTCTTGATATTTTGACAAAATAGTATTATTGCGTTGGAATAAGATTTAACATATCATCCTCGTTGTCGAATTGCATAAAACTATTAGGGACGCCACCTATAATAATTGTTTCTGATACTAAGATTTGTGTTGATGCTGTAATATGCTGACTACTATTTCCGATAATTATTCGCAAGTTTGAAATGAGAGTAATGTAAATTTTATGCCTAGTTTGATTAATACCTGCATCTTCAAACTCTGTTTCATATTCGCTTGTTACTGATCCTATGGGTTCCATCTTTACCTTTATATTTGGACCTTTACCAGACATGAATTGATTACCGAATATTGTGCCTAGTGGAATCATTATTCCTTGCTGACCGATATTTGATATATTTTCTTGAGCATATAAGGCAGTTTTAGTTGCAACATCATTCATCTTTATGGTGTCAGCTTGTATAAACGAAACGTTATTATTGCTATCGATTTTAACATTAATTAAATCATTATAATTTAAATCTACTATTGTTTTTCTTACAGCATCGTTCATTGCTTTTACTGCAATAGAATCTAATCTTGCTTCTGCTAATGAAAGGACAATGGGTTTGACTTTTGCGTTTGCTAATATATAAAGTGCTAAAATTATCACTACAATAAATATAAAGAAAAATCTTTTTTTGAATTTAATTCTAACTCTAAAATTCATTATTCCTCCCAAAGAGACTTATTTATCTTGCTCATATTCTATTTATATTTAAATTAATAATAAAATATTAGCTTTTGTGTTATAATGTACTAAAAAAAAGCAATACTCATTATAAGTACACAAATATAAATTGATAATTTTTTAATTTATGCAGCAAGCTTAATCGAAATTTTGAATAATGAGGTTATGAATGGTTGATATGAAAAAAATATATAGTAGAATTAAAAATGCATTAAAAAGATTAAAACTAATAGTTTCAAAAAAAGATGTTGCTAATGATAATGGAGAAACAAAAATTATTAGCAATGTTAGCAACAACAAAAATGGTGTTTTTAGGAAACTTAAAAGAAAAATGAATCGAATATTTAAAGTTAAAAGAAAAGAAAAAGATATTTCCTTCACTTCATTAATAAATATCGTTGACCAAAATGGATCGATTTTTAAACACAGAACAAGGAATCCAAACTTCTATGTAGGAATTATTATTAAAACAGCTAACATATTATTTTTGGCATGCTTTGTTGTTGCTAGTATAGGGTTTGGTATACTTTGGGGTATAGCAAAAGCTTATATGGAAACTACGCCTACACTAAATACCGAGAAAATTGCAAACCAATCCGAAACTACTTTTTTATATGATGCTAATGGTGACTTTTTGGCTGCATATATTGGAGTAGAGAATAGAGAATGGGCATCATCTGATGAGATTCCTGAAATGCTTAAAAATGCGTTTATTTCTGTTGAAGATGCAAGGTTTAATTATCATAACGGTATTGATTTAAAAAGATTGATGGGAGCTGCTGTTAGTAACTTTATGAACGAAAGTGTTCAGGGCGGTAGTACTATTACTCAGCAGTTAGTAAAAAATACTATGCTATCATTTGATAGAACCTATAAACGGAAAATTCAAGAAGCCTTTTTGGCGATTCAACTTGAACAGGAATATACAAAAGATGAAATTTTGGTTTCTTATTTAAACACCATTGATTTGGGTGGCGGAAACTATGGAGTAAAAGCTGCATGTAAGGACTATTTTAGCAAAGATCTTAGTGAATTAACTATTAAAGAATGTGCAATGATTGCTGGAATAACTCAGAATCCATATGCTCATAATCCGAGAAGAGCCTACTATGGCTCAGGTAGTATCGAGAGAGTCGAAAGCAGGTTGGAATTAGTTTTAAATAGAATGTATGAGGGTAATTATATAACAAAACAGCAAAGAGATCAGGCACTAGCAGAAGTGTTTGTGATTACTGAAGAGTCAACGGTACATTCGATGTACGATATGCCATACTTTGTTGAGTATACAATAAGTGAAGTTATTACCAAGTTGCTTGAGTCTAGAAATATGAAGTCTGATGATTCTGCAAACAGGAACGCGATTGAATTAGAAATTAGAAATAATGGATATAAGATATATACAACTGTTGACCCTGATGTTCAAGGCGCTGTCGAAAATTCGTTATTAACTTGGGATAAATATCCGAGCACTGCAAAATCCAGTGATAGTATTGTTACTTCAAAAGGTGATAATGGCACAATTTTTGAAACAATTCAGCCTCAAGCGGCGGCTGTTGTTTATGATTATAACACTGGTCAACTAAAAGCAATTGTTGGTGGCAGAGATAATCCTGATGTGAAAAAATCCATGAACAGAGTTACATCAACTATGCCTGTTGGATCTTCTATAAAACCTATTGCTGTATATGCACCTGCAATAGATAAAGGTTTATCACCGGCGACTATAATTCCAAACATCCCAGTACCAATTGATGGATGGAACACATCTACTGGTTATCCAGCAACGTCTGAAAGCACTTATGGACCTATGACGATAAGAAGAGGTCTTGTTAAATCTATAAATATTGTTGCAGCAAGAACGCTATTAGATCATGTAACTATTGAGGATTCTAAGGACTATTTGATTAGCATGGGTGTCAATCCTAAGCATATCAATGCGGATCCAGCTGGATTATCGCTTGGTACTTCTGGAATCACGCCTGTCGAGATGGCTGTTGCTTTTGGATGCATTGCAAATGAGGGTGAATATATAAGTCCGATATCGTTCACTAGAGTGCTTGATAAAGATGGTAATGTTGTTTATGATGCAACTAAAGATCAAGTTAAAAGGCAAGCATTAAAGAAATCTACTGCGTTTATATTAGCCGATATGCTACAAGATGCTGTTAATAATGGTACAGGTAAAAATGCGAAAATTTCTGGCATTAATGTCGGAGGAAAAACTGGTACCAACCAAGAGAGTAGGGGGATTTACTTTACAGGAATAACACCTTACTATTCTTCTGCACTTTGGATTGGGCACGATAATTATAAACCTTTAAAAAGTAACGCATATGCATCATCTTTTGCGGCTCCATTGTGGAAAGATTATATGGCAAAAATACATGAGGGGTTGGATAATAAATCTATAATTGATGCATCTCCTTCAGATCTTGGACTTGTAAAGGCTACTGTTTGTCCTGTCTCTGGAATGCTTGCTAGTGAAAATTGCACTAAGGATTTGTCAGGAAGGGCACTTGTTACTGATTGGTTTACTGTAAAAGATGTGCCGAATAAAGTTTGTAATATTCATCAACCTGTAACGGAGGTATGTGCAACATCGGGTAAATTAGTAAATGAATTCTGTCCAGTTGATCAAAGAGTTTTAGCTTCACCGATATTTTTGAGTCCTGATTCACCATATCTTCAGCTAGACTCACAGATGCTTAATTTATTATTGCCTCTGTCATTTGTTGAACCAGAATCAACGCAATGGCTTGAAAATTTAAATCCACTTAATGAAAAATATTCGGAGTACTATTGTACGGTTCATAATGAGAGTTGGCAAGAGGCGACTGTAAAAAAACCTAATTCTATTAATAATGCGTTAGCAAAAATTAATGAAGTCAGGAGTTTTGTTCAAGATAGTATTAGTGATATTTCACCAAATGACGCAAATGCTTTGGATGCATTGATTAGCACTCTTCAAACATTGATTGATGACCCATTGAGCAATTCTACAATGATTGATGCGAAAATTGGCGAGCTGGATAGTTTTTATAAAACCGTTAAGCATAAATATGATACAAGACCAATACCGACAGAACCAGAAGAGGATGTGCAGACGGGTAGTGGTGATGTTCAGGTGGTTGATCCATTTGTAGATGATGAAACGACGGATTATGATGGTGAAAATAGTGGTGGGTCCGAAGATTCAGATAACTCAGATAACTCAGATAATCCAGATAATTAAAATGGATTTTATTGAATTAATAAAAAACTAAAAGTGAATTCATCGATTAATATGGATTGATAAAAACAGTATGTAATAAGACCTTCTATTGTGAAAATTAATTGCAATAGGAGGTTTTTATCGTTTATAAATGATTTAAATCACAATAACATGAAAAAATAAATAACGTAGTATTGACAATGATGTGTGGCATACAGTATAATGTAATTGAGGTGATAACAGTGGCAGAATTAAAAAAACCATTAGAAACATTGAAGCAGGAATTAAAAAGAGGAACTCAAGTTTTAGGAGTGTTATCTCAGCTTAAAAAACCGCTTTATGGATATTCACTTGTTAATAATTTATCTGAAAAAGGTATGGATATTGATAAAAACACATTATATCCGCTGCTTAGAAGATTGGAAAAACAGGAACTTTTGGTGAGTGAATGGAATGTAGAGGAATCTAGACCGAGAAGGTATTATAAGCTTAGCAAGCGTGGTGAAGATGCTCTTAGCGAATTGACTAAGGAATGGAATAGTATTAATAGAACAGTTGCAAAGCTGTTAGAAGAATAGGAGGGCGTTATGGAATTAATAAAAAGATATATTTATGCCATAGAAAAACGATTATATGGTAAAGGCAAGAGTGATATTGTTAAAGAGATAGAATCGATAATAATGGATGAATTAGAAGGGAAATATGGATTAAAAGAGATATATTCAAAAGAAGAGATTGAAAGTGTGCTAGTAGAAATGGGACATCCAAGAGAGGTTGCAGCAAGATATCGTGGAGAAAAACAATATCTTATAGGTCCTGAACTGTTTCCATTTTATAAAATGGTAGTTAGTATTGTAATTGGAGCTACAATGCTTGGGCTTATTATAAGCTTTATTGTAGAAAGATTCACAACTGATTTAAATGCACTATACAGCATTAAGGATTTTTTCACTTTCATCCCTACATTGTTTTCAGCGTTTTTGGGAGGTATTGGTGGAACGACAGTGGCCTTTGCAATAATTGAGAGATTGGATTTTGATAAGAAAGATCTTGATATCAATGGTGATTGGTCACCTAAAGAACTTGTAGAGATTCCTAGCGAGAGTGAACGTGTTAGAATGTGGGAGCCTATTGTTGCAATTACGTTTACAATAATCTGGGCTATATTTATCAATGTATATGTTAGAAGTGGTGTTATGCCTTTTGTAACTAATTTGCCTTCTAATATTACAATACTGCCAATATTCAATATTGAAACAGCAAGTAGGATTTTGCCATATTGGAATTTATCTATTGTCGGTACGTTAATATTGCAATTAATTTTGCTTAGAAAAGGCAAGTGGCAATTGGGAACAAAAATTATAGAATTGGGTTTATCTATATTTAGTATTGTAATCATGTCAGTACTGCTTGGATTACCAATGATTTTTTCAGCCGAAAGCCTAAGCACATTTTTTATGGATGAGGCATTTAGCGTATTGAAAATTGAAATGTATTATTATTTCGGTATAAAAGTTTTGATGGTTCTTACATCAATTGGGGTTGTAGTCAATGCAATAAAATTAATAATTAATCAGACTAGAAAAGCAAATGTGTAATACTTAAATAAAAACAATAAAGGGTAATCGATATAATCTCGGTTGCTCTTTTTTTATACTTGCACAAAGGATTTTTAACGAAAAGTTATACTTTTGGTTGTTGTTTTGCGTCTATGTAATGTTGAAAATAAACTCTATTTGTGCGATAATGAGGATAATATTTGACTGTTAATATTATCCTAAAAGTAGAATAAAATTTTTAACGATAAATATTCGTGGCTGATAAGAATGAGTAAATTTAGAAAAGGTTGATATATTATATGATGAAAAACTTATGCATATCCGATGAAGTTAAAAATGCAATTGAACAAGGAAAGCCAGTTGTTGCGTTGGAATCGACAATAATTTCGCATGGGATGCCATATCCAAAGAATGTTGAAACTGCTTTGGCTGTTGAAGAACAAGTAAGACAAGGTGGTGCAATACCTGCAACTATTGCTGTAATTGGTGGTCAATTGAAAGCTGGTTTATCAAAAGAGGAAATAGAGTATTTGGGTAAAAAAGGATTAAAGGTTAGCAAGGCAAGCAGAAGAGATTTGCCTGTGCTTATTGCAAGAAAAGAAGACGGTGCGACTACTGTTGCTGCGACAATGATAATTGCCGATATGGCGGATATTGGAGTTTTTTGTACTGGAGGCATCGGTGGGGTTCATCGTGGTGCACATATTACTATGGATATTTCTGCTGACTTAGAAGAACTTGCATTAACACCAGTGGCTGTTGTTTGTGCTGGTGCAAAGTCGATATTGGATATCGGGTTGACCTTGGAATATCTTGAAACAAAAGGTGTTCCTGTAATCGGTTATAAAACTAGTGAATTACCAGCGTTTTATACAAGGAAGAGTGGATATAATGTCGATTATAGGATGGATGGTGCAAAAGAAATTGCGGCAGTATTAAAAGCAAAGAAAGATACTATTGGCGGAGGTATGTTGGTTGCAAATCCTATACCTGAGCAGTATTCGTTAGACGAAGCTTATATTACATCTAAGATTGAGCAAGCCTTAAAGCAGGCTGATGAGCTTGGCGTTAAAGGAAAAGAAATAACACCATTCTTGTTGGATAAAATACAAAAAATTACTGGTGGCGAGAGTCTTGATGCCAACATTCAACTCGTTATGAATAATGCTAGAGTATCTGCAAAAATAGCAGTTGAGTTAAGCAAGCTAAAATAAGAACATTTTGTATAATACATAAAAACATCGAACTGATGGAGGAAAAATTCTTGTCAGAAAAAAAGTATAGCGTATTAGTGATTGGTGATGCACTAATCGATAATCAATATTTTGTTGAAGCTCTGCCTAGCGCTGGAGATGATGAGCGAATAATTTCACAAAACAAGTCTACTGGAGGCTCTGCCGCTAATACAGCAATTACATTGGCTAAACTAGGTATTGATTGTTCTTTTTGCGGAAGAATAGGTAATGATGATAATGGTAGAATGATTAAACAGCAGTTTGAAGAAAGTGGCGTTGACACAACATGTCTGCAGTATGGAGATAGCACAGGATATACTCTGGCGATTGTCGATGAAAGTGGAGAGCGAACTATGCTTTCATTTAGAGGCGCTTCTGGACAGGCTATCGATTTTACTAAAGAGCTTGAAGAGCGACTTAGCGATACAAAAATTTTGCTTATTTCGGGTTATTTACTCACTGACAAAGAGCAGTCGAAACTAGTACGCGTAGCGATTGATGTTGTAAAAAATAGTGGTGTTATTGTTGCTTTTGATCCATCACCTGTAATAAATAAAGTTGATGAGCAATTATTAAAAGATATTTTGAATAATACAGATATTCTGTTGCCAAACAGAAGTGAAATTCTTACCATAACAGGTAAAAGTGATCTTGATAGCGCATTAAATGCTTTATCTATACCTTGCATAGCTGTTAAGCTTGGAAGTGAGGGTGCAATGCTGATCATAAAAAGTGGCTTTTATGTTCCAGATATAAAAGTGTATAATGATGATCGAGTTTGTATTTCAAAAACTAAAATAATTAAAGCCGTTGATACTACGGGTGCTGGTGATGCTTTTAATGCTGGATTTATTGCATCGGTGTTAAACGGAGATAATGTTGAAAAATTATTAGAAAATGGGAATGATATCGCATTAAAGGCAGTATTAAGAATAGGAGCAGTATAATTATTTAGATAAAAAATAAAAAATACAAGACTTTTTATTGCAAAAAATGTTATTATAGTAAATAAGGAGTTTGTCAAAAATGCTTCTTATTGAATTTAATAATTGTTAATTAAAGAACGGGAGGTAGTTATGAAGGATTTAAAAGGTACAAAGACGGAAGCAAATTTACAAGCAGCATTTGCAGGTGAGTCACAAGCAAGGAACAAATATACTTACTTTGCTAGCGCAGCAAAAAAAGAAGGGTTTGTTCAAATATCAAATTTCTTCTTAGAAACTGCTAATAATGAAAAAGAACATGCAAAAATGTGGTTTAAGTTATTAAAAGGAATTGGTACTACTGAAGAAAATCTAGCTGCAGCTGCGGCAGGAGAAAAATTTGAGTGGACTGATATGTATGCTGGTTTTGCTGAAACTGCTAAAGCGGAAGGCTTTGATAATATTGCAGAATTATTTACAGGCGTTGCGGCTATTGAAAAAGAGCATGAAGAGAGATATAACACTCTACTTGCAAATATCAAAGGTGATAAGGTATTTAATAAAGCTGAAGAAGTGCAATGGATATGCTCAAATTGTGGACATACACATGTGGGAAGTGAATCTCCAAGTGTTTGCCCAGTGTGTGCACACCCTAAAGCATACTTTGAAGTTAGATGCGCATGTAATTATTAATAATAGTAAATATTATGCAGGGGCTGAGATTTCAGCTCCTTTTTTATTGCACTTAAAATCTATATTATTTAATAAACAGACTTGTTTTAAATATGAACAAATTTTGAACAAAAGTTATTGACATAAGTATTAAATATGAATATACTGTTAACGTAGAACGGTAGGATAATAGTGTAATTTTGCATGTGGCATACTCATGTTTGAGTTGGCGCATCTGTATTTTAGTCTTATGGTATCTACTATTGGGCTTTTTTTAGTTTCAAAAATTTTTTAAGTGAGGTGTAACTAATGTTTGGATTTGGTGATTTTTCAATTTTCGCAGTTTTTTGGTTATGTATTCTATCAGCAGTTTTGTGTGTAGTTTATGGCGTAATCAATTGGAACAAGGGAGCAGATGGCATTGATGAGAATGAAGCTGCTTGGGATGAAGAAGAACAAAAAATGGTAGAAAAACTAGATATCTAATTATTTTGAATGGAGAACTAAAATGGATGTAAGTATTGTACAAATTGTTATTATTGTAATTTATCTTTTTATTATTGCAATGTTGGGTTATATGGGATATAACAAAACAAAAACTGATAAAGATTATTTATTAGGTGGTCGTAAGACGCACCCTGTTGTTATGGCACTATCTTATGGTGCAACATTTATTTCAACATCTGCGATTGTTGGATTTGGTGGAAACGCTGGAGTATTTGGATTTAGCTTATTATGGTTAACATTTTTAAATATTTTCCTTGGTGTATTTATTGCCTTTGTATTTTTTGGTAAAAGAACAAGACGAATGGGACACAATTTAAGTGCTCATACATTTCCTGAGTTTTTAGGAAAGAGATATGGTTCAAAATTTATTCAGAAGTTTAGTGGACTTGTTGTATTCTTGTTTATGCCGATTTATACGGCGGCTGTTATGATTGGTGTAGCAAAAATATTAGAAAACATGCTTGGTATGAACTATAATGTTGCACTATTAGTGTTTGCACTTATTGTTGCTGCATATGTATTTTTTGGTGGTATTAAAGGTGTTATGTACTCTGATGCTTTCCAAGGTGGATTGATGCTTGTTGGTATGACTATTTTACTTGTATCTGTATATTCTAGGCTTGGCGGTGTAGCGTCTGCACATGATAAGCTTACTAACTTATTTTCAAATCCTGCAATTTCAGAGCAAATTGCTGGACTTCAAAAGGGTGGTTTTCAAGGCTGGACATCAATGCCTAAATTGTTTTCAACATACTGGTGGATTGTTGTTTCAAGTATAGTAATGGGTGTTGGTATTGGAGTGTTAGCTCAACCACAATTGGCTGTTAGATTTATGACAGTTAAAAGTGATAAAGAATTAAACAGAGCTATTCCAATCGGTGGAGTATTTATTCTACTAATGACTGGTGTTGCATTTATCGTTGGATCTTTATCAAACGTACTATTTTTT
>JMSV01000124.1_pt1 | contig 11428 bp, 9 predicted proteins | sample 179021 | NCBI WGS metagenome assembly JMSV01 (sample SAMN02769581, study PRJNA246767) | bioreactor metagenome | isolation source: Culture-2 Bioreactor Bmz derived from microbial biomass from the upper 2 cm... | place: Germany: Bremen | collected day 87 after inoculation | reverse complement strand
TTTATTTACAGGACTTGAACGTTTAAAAGAGAGAGGTCATTTTGTTGAAATCATCTTCTTAGAAACTAAAGATGAAGTCCTTATTAAAAGATTTAAAGAAGCAAGACGTTCTCATCCAATGAACCCAGATGGTGGTCTTCTCGAAGGTATTGCCATAAGAAAAAGACAAGTTAAAAGAAGTTCGAAGAAAAATCGGATTATATTATAGATACAAGTCACTTAAATTTAAGTGAATTCAAACAAAAATTATCAGCTATATTAGATGATGAAAGTAATGAAGTTGCAATGAATGTCTACATCAAATCCTTTGGATTTAAAAAGGGTATACCGATTGATGCAGATATGGTATTTGATACAAGATTCTTACCAAATCCTTATTATATTGAGGACTTGAGACATTTAACTGGTAATGATCAAGTTATCCGTGACTATGTCATGGGATTTGATGTGAGTAAAGATTACTTTAGACATATTGAATCAATGGTAAGCTTTATGATTCCTCAGTGTATGAAAGAAGGAAGAAGTCAATTGATACTTGGTATAGGCTGTACAGGCGGACATCATAGATCAGTAACCTTCAGTATTTTATTAGAGAATGCTTTAAAAGCAAAGGGCTATACTGTCAACGTTCACCACAGAGAATTAGACAAAAGATAGAGGTGTTCTATGAAATCAGATATCAAATTGGTGGTTATTGGTGGCGGAACAGGGCTTTCAGTATTACTGAGGGGACTTAAACTGGTTACCAATAATATAACTGCTGTTGTTACAGTATCAGATGATGGTGGGGGTTCAGGCATACTAAGAGCCGATTTAGGTATGTTGCCACCTGGCGATATTCGATCGTGTATACTGGCATTATCCAATAAAGAACCAATCCTACAGGAACTATTTCAATATAGATTTCCAGAAGGCCGTTTAAAAAATCAAAGTTTTGGAAACTTAATGATAGCAGCTATGAATGGTATATCAGATAACTTTGAAGAGGCTGTTAAGAAAATAAGTGATATATTTGCGATTACTGGTAAAGTATTACCCGTGACAATAGACGATATAGAATTAATTGCAACACTAGAAGATGGCACACGCGTTGTTGGAGAATCCAATATTCCCTATGCTGTTGTCAAAAAGAAAAGTAAAATTGAATCCTTACAATTAAGTCCACAGAATGCAAAAGTATTGCCTGAGGTGATTCAAGAAATTGAACAAGCCGATGTAATTGTCATTGGACCAGGTAGTCTTTATACTAGTATTGCCTCAAACTTACTCATAGATGAGTTGAAAGAAAGTATTCAACAGTCTAAAGGTAGAGTCGTTTATGTTGGCAATGTGATGACACAAATGGGTGAAACTGATGGATTTGGATTGAAAGATCATATTCAAGTTATAGAATCTTACCTGGGAGAAGGACATATTGATGCAGTTTATGCAAACAATGGTCTTGTAGATGAAGAAACCTTAAGCAAGTATGCAGCAGAAGACGCACGTCCTGTTGAAATTACTCAAGAGGATGAAAATTATTGCATGGCACAAAATATTGACTTGATTCAGGATCATTATATAGAAACGAAACAAGGCTACTTAAGACATGATGCAGAGAAATTAGCACGCAGAATTGTTCATGATATTGATATAAAACTGTATATTCATCATTCATAATATATGTTGGGAAGTGACCGCTTGAAAAATATTCAAAGTGCAGGTGGCGTTGTCGTACTGGGCAATGCAGTTCTACTATTACAAAAGTTAAATGGCGACTGGATTTTGCCAAAGGGAAAGCAAGGCAAGAAAGAGCGCTTAGAAGAAGCAGCGGTGAGAGAAGTCTTTGAGGAAACACATATAAAAAGCAAAGTGGATCAAAAAATCGGTGAAACAAGTTATCGGTTTAGAAATTGTTGGAGTGATGAACAAGTCATCGAAAAATCAGTGGAGTGGTTTTTAATGAATGCATTGACATCCGTTCCAAAAGCAAATAGAAGAGAAGGTTTTTCTGATGCAAAGTTTGTAACTTTTCCAAAAGCATTAGAATTAATTCGCCATGAGGATGAATTAAAAATCATTAAATCGGCGATGAACTATTTAGAAAAAAGGTGAGAAAATGTCGTTTTCATCAAAAACGAAAAATGATTTATCAAGAATAAAATTTGAGGATAAATGTTGCCAAAGAGCAGAGCTCTCAGCTCTAATCAGAGTAAGTGGCACCATACAGTTTAAAGGATTAAAGAAGTTTAAATTAACCATTATGACAGAGAATGCTGCAATAGCACGTCATATATTTACACTGTTTAAAAAGACCTTTAATATAACAACAGAAGTGCTTGTAAAAAAGAATACTACATTAAAGAAAACCAATTCCTATATGATTGTAATAGAAAATGCCTTTGATATATTAATGGCACTTGAAATCATAGGTGAAGTAGATGGCATGCTTGGGATTAATCATGGAATGCCAGATACAATCGTAGCAAAGGATTGCTGTAAACGTTCCTATATTCGCGGTATCTTTATGGGCGGAGGGTCAGTAAGTGATCCAGAAAAATCCTATCATTTAGAGTTAACCCTTCATAATAAGAAATATGGTGAAGCTTTAGGGCGTTTCCTAATGGAAACGTATGAATTGGAATCAAAGTTTATCATTCGTAAGAACAATTATGTTCTTTACTTTAAAGATGGGGATCAGATTGTTGATTTCTTAAATATAATAGGTGCCCACAAGGCCTTATTAAACTTTGAAAATGTAAGAATCGTAAAACAAATGCGTAATAGTGTTAACCGTTTGGTAAATTGTGAAACAGCAAATCTAAACAAAACAGTTGATGCTGCAATAAGACAAGTAAGGGACATTGAATTGATTCAAGAAAGAAGAGGTCTTGAATCATTGCCGGACAATTTAAGAGAAATTGCCGAACTTAGAGTAGAAAATCCAGATATGTCCCTCCGAGAACTTGGAGAAGAATTACAACCGCCAGTTGGGAAGTCGGGTGTAAATCATAGATTAAGAAAAATAGAGGCAATTGCCGAAAGTATTAGAGAGAACATTTAAGGGGGCTTTAAAAGTGATAGTACAAGATTTTCAAGTTAATTATGATTTGGGGTTACATGCACGTATAGCAGCGAAATTTGTTGAAGTGACAAATAAGTATTCATCATCTATCCATATTCGATCAGGTGAAAGCCTTATTGATGGAAAAAGTATTATGGGCATACTATCTTTAGGCGTAAAACAAGGAGATCACATCACTGTTGAAGTGGATGGAGCAGATGAAGAAAATATGATTAAAGATTTAAAAGTCCTTTTTGGATAAGAGCTTAAGGTTTACAAAATACTTTTTATGTAATAGAATATCTTTGGCTATGCTTATATAATCTGGAGGGAAAATGAAACAAATTCGCAAAGAAGTTTCAGTCGACGAACTTGTTGAAGGAATGATCCTTGGAACAAGTATTCATGATGATGTTGGAAACGAGTTATTGTCTGAAGGACTGCAACTTACACCTACTACCATTGATCGAATTGATAAATTAAATATAAATAAGGTACCAATCTTATATGAAGTTGAAGAATTCATGAGACCGAAATTAGAAGAAGATAATTTCGATAGAAGTAGCATTGAGGAAACGATTTATGAGACACGTGTTATCATGGAGAAGTCTCTCAAAAAGTTTCAATTTAATGAATTGGTTGAGTTTGAGAAGTTAAAAGCGGTTGTTAATCAACTGATTAGTGATATTCTTGCTAAGGATTTTGTGACGCTTAATTTAACAAAAATCAAAAATACAGATACCTATCTTTTAGAGCATTCTGTTAATGTTTGTTTGCTTTCATTGGTCTGTGGTATTTATTTGGGCTATGCAAAAGTGGAATTGATCAACCTTGGATTAGGCGCATTGTTACATGATATTGGTAAAATGTTTATCCCAGAAGAGATTATAAACAAGCCTTCGAAACTAACGGAAGATGAGTTTAACATTGTTAAGAATCATACGACTTTTGGTGGAGAAGCTGCTAAGAAGATAGAGGGTTTATCTCAAGAAAGTATAGATATTATACTTTATCACCATGAACGTATTGATGGTAAAGGCTATCCATTAGGATCTACAGGAGAGCAGATTTCTACCTATGCTAAGATAGTTTCTGTTGCAGACGTATTTGACGCAATCACTTCCGATCGCGTTTATAGAGATAGAATCGATGCTTACACAGCTGTAGAATTTATTATTGGTGAAACAGGTACAAAATTTGATAGAAGTGTCGTTCGTGTCTTCTTAAAGTTGGTTGGTTATTACCCAATTGGTCTACGCGTCTCACTGAATTCAGGTGAACAAGGTATTATCAAAAGAAAGAATAAAAAGAAACCAGTGGTTAGAATATTACTTGATGAAAACACACGACCTGTACCAGGGTATTACGAAGTAGATTTAAACAAAAATCCTTCAGTTCTCATCAATGATTTCAAGCTAAAGGGTGAATTTAATAAATAAATCTCAAAAGACGTGAAAATTCACGTCTTTTTCTAATTTAAGAGCATAAGCGAAGTCTTGCTATAAGAATCTGCCCATCCTCGATGGTGGGCAGAACTTATTGAAGACGTGTTTGAAACCGATAGATAATACGGTATAATATGATTAAGTAAAAGACTATTGTGAGGTGTCCTATGAAGCATAAAATGAAAAATGTAATATTAATAGTAGCAGTCATTGCTTTATTTTTAAGTGGTTGTTCAACACAAAGTGTAGAATCTAATTCAGATATCAACTCGAGAGAGTGGGATATGATAAAAGACAGTGCGGTGAATACAAGTGTTGTACTCTATCACAATTACACTTCTTTAGACGCGGTTAAATTTCTAGAAACAACTTTATCAGGCAAGGTCAAAGACAATACAGGCATAGAATTAAAAGTCACATATAAATCTAAAACAGATATTTATGAGAAATTGTTATCAGACATGATGAATGAAAAGAAAAAAGGTGTTGTTGATTTGGTACTTCTTTCGGACAATGGTCTTAAGACTTTTTACGATGAGGAACTGATTTACGGCCCATTTCTAAAAAAAATACCGAATTACCATAGTTACATAAATACGGATTCTATTGAAGCACATTATACTGAAGGTATGGCAATTAATGATTATGCTGCCCCATTTGGTAGACGACAATTTGTTATGACCATGAACGAGGATTTAATGGATGAATCCCCTGTAGATTTTGATGAACTTCTGGGATTGATTCAAGTTCAAAAGGGCAGATTTACAATACCTGCACCGCCAAATGAAACGGGTGTCAAATTCATCGAAACCTTAATTTGCAATATTGAAGGCTGGGAAAAAATCAATGAGTTACCAGCTGATAAAGAGCAAGTAAGAGCAGCGATACAAGACAGTATTGCTTATATGGAATATATGAAACCTTATCTTTGGAAGGAAGGCACGATTTTTCCAGAGAATGAAGCAGATTTAGATGCACTATTTATAGAGGATAGTGTCATGTTTTCAATGGCAATGGATCAAAATCATGCAACAGACATGTTATATGAGGATGCCTATCCAGAAGGGGCAAGAAGTTTTATCCTTGGAGATGGGACGGTTGGGACCGTATCTTATCTAATGATTCCCTTTAACTCGAACAATAAATCAGGTGCAATGGTAATGATTAATGAATTGTTATCACCTGAGATACAAGGATTGAAATATGGTCCTAAGGTTTGGGGGGATTTACCGGCGCTGGATACCAAACTAATGGAAACAGAAGAAGTTAGACCAATTACAAAAAATATTATCAAACGTTCAAGTATCAAAGAAGCAGTATTAATGGAGAATAGATTGCCAAACGTGCGAAAAGAAATCTCTGATATCTTAGTAGACATTTGGTTTGAAATAATGGGATAGGAAGGCAAGTATGACAAAAGAATTTGTACATTTACATCTGCATACGGAATTTAGTTTATTGGATGGCTTTTGTCGAATCGATAAAATGTTTCAGCGAGCAAAAGAATTAAACATGCGCTCGATTGCAATAACAGATCATGGGGCCATGTTTGGTGTGGTTGATTTTTATAAAGCTGCAAAAAAACATGGTATTAAACCTATTATTGGATGCGAAGTATATGTCGCACCAAGGAGTTTAATAGATAAAGATCCACAACAAGATAAAAATATGGGACACTTGGTCCTATTAGTTAAAAATCAACAGGGATACCAAAACTTAATTAAGTTGGTATCCTTGGCTTATGTTGAAGGCTTTTATTATAAACCTAGAATTGACTATTCTCTACTGGAAAAGTACTCAGAAGGTCTTATTTGTACAAGTGCTTGCCTTGGTGGTGATGTTCAAAATCTTATTGCAGAACAACGTTATGATGATGCCAAAGCCCTAGCCTCTTACCTTAAAACAATTATGGGTGAAGGCAACTTTTATTTAGAACTTCAAGATCATGGTATTCCCTTGCAAAAAACAGTGAATACACAACTTATTCGATTAAGTAAAGAAATTGATGTCCCTCTTATTGCTTCAAATGACGTCCATTATATTAATAAGACGGATAGTGAAGTACATGATATTTTACTCTGTATACAAACAGGTAAGTTATTAGAAGATGGGGACAGAATGAAGTTCCCGAGTAATGAGTTTTATTTGAAGAGTTACGACGAAATGGCCAAGCTCTTCCCTTATAGCTTAGAGGCTTTGGACAACACAGTGAAGATAGCGGATCAGTGTAACTTTGAATTCGACTTTGAGACCCTTCATTTACCTTCTTATGAAGTAGAAGGGGATGGACTTCTTCATGACAGTACAAAAGAACTAAGAGACCTATGTGAACAAGGTCTAATAAAGCGATATCCAGATTTAAAAGCAGTTCACAAAGAAAGACTGGATTTTGAGCTTAATACTATAGAAACAATGGGTTACGCAGATTACTTCCTAATAACGTGGGATTTTATTCGTTATGCAAAAGACAATAATATTATGGTTGGCCCTGGTAGAGGGAGTTGTGGTGGTAGTATTGTTGCTTATGTTCTAAACATTACAGATGTAGACCCTATAAAGTACGATCTGATTTTTGAGAGATTCCTTAACCCAGAAAGAGTTACAATGCCCGATATCGATATTGACTTTGAAGATGATCGTCGTCAAGAAGTTATAGATTACGTGGTACACAAGTACGGAACTGATAGAGTTGCACAAATTATTACCTTTGGAACAATGGCCGCAAGAGCTGCTATTCGTGATGTCGGAAGGGTAATGAATTTGCCTTATCAAGACGTGGATAAAGTCGCAAAGGAAATTCCATTCCAAATTGGTATGACTATAGAAACGGCTTTAAAGGTTAATGATAAGTTCAAAGGACTTTATGAGTCTTCAGGCAGTATAAAACAACTAATTGATTATGCTCTGAAACTTCAGGGCGTCCCAAGACATGCGTCAACACATGCTGCTGGTGTCGTGATATCAAAGCAACCTGTTGATCATCACGTGCCATTATACGTTCAAGATGGCAATGTGTCGACACAGTTTAATATGACCCTTTTAGAAGAATTAGGTCTTCTAAAAATGGATTTCTTAGGCTTAAGAACATTAACGGTTATTAAGGGAGCGGTTAATCGTATAAAAGAGCATCAGGGTATTGAAGTGGATATTAACGCCTTACCTTATGACGATTCAAAGGTTTACAAGATGATTGGATCTGGTAACACCCATGGCTTATTCCAACTTGAAAGTACAGGGATGATACGCTTTATGAAAGATTTAAAGCCGTCTACACTGGAAGATATTATCGCTGGGATTTCTTTATACCGTCCAGGACCAATGGATTCAATCCCAAAATATATCCACAATAAAAATAACCCACAAGATATCAGGTATGAGCATCCACTCTTAAAGGATATTCTTGGTGTTTCATATGGTTGTCTTGTTTACCAAGAGCAGGTTATGCAAATCGTTCGTGAACTGGGTGGTTATTCTTATGGTAGAAGTGACCTTGTACGTCGTGCCATGTCTAAGAAGAAAATGGATGTCATGGAGCAAGAACGTACCTACTTTATTCATGGTAAAAAAGATGAAAATGGCATTTTAGAATTAGAAGGATGTTTAGCAAAAGGTGTTTCTGAAAAACAAGCCAATGTTATCTTTGATGATATGATAGATTTTGCTAAGTATGCCTTTAACAAGAGCCATGCGGCGGGCTATGCCATTATTGCCTTCCAAACGGCATACCTTAAAGCTCATTATCCAGTAGAGTTTATGGCATCTCTTATGACCAGTGTCATGGGCAATCATAGTAAGTTGGCACGTTATATTATCAATTGTAAGGAAATGAAAATAAAAGTGCTTCAACCAAGCATAAATAATAGTGGTGGCTCCTTCACCGTTGTGGACGGCAGTATTCGTTATGGTTTACGTGCCATAAAAAATGTGGGAGAAGGCATTATAGCATCGACAAGACGTATCAGAGCCGACAAACCGATTGCAGGATTTGTTGATTTTTGTGAGCGTATTGAAGGTAGAGAACTCAATAAAAAGGCTGTTGAAAGTTTAATTAAGGCAGGGGCCTTTGATGAATTAGGAGAAACCCGTTCTCAGCTACTTGCTGTATACGAACGGATTATAGATGGGGTACAAAACGACAGAAGAAAAAATGTCGAAGGGCAAGTATCATTATTTGCCAGTCAATTTGAATTACCAGATGAAGTGGTCACAACCAAATTACCGGATATAGAAGAATTTCCAATGAACTATCTTTTATCCTTTGAAAAAGAGATGTTGGGGATTTATTTGAGTGGACATCCCTTGTCAGAAGTTCAACATTTGGTGGAACAAGTCTCTAGTACCACAGTCGGTGATATTAGAGAATCCTCAGAGGGAGAATCCAAAGAAATTAGAGATCAGCAAAAGGTAAGAATCGCTGGCATCATCTCAGAGGTAACAACAAAAATTACAAAGAACAATAGACAAATGGCCTTTATAAAATTGGAGGATCTTTCAAGTGCTATTGAAATTATAGTATTTCCAAAGGTTTATGACAGAATTGCACCGATGATTAAGAATGATCGCTTTATAATTGTCACGGGTCGTGTCAACTTTAAGGAAGATGAAGAGCCTAAAATAATAGCAGATGAAATTGTGGAATTAAAAGAGGAAAATATTTCTTCTAAAATACGAAAAAAATCTAGTAGTTTACCAGAAAAAGGGGTAAATACAAAACAGCAAAAGGTATTCATAAAGATTCAGAGCATAGAATCAGACGTGATAGATCACATTTTGAGGACTTGTAAGGATTTTTCAGGAAAAACACCCGTTGTGATATATGCAGAAAAAGATAAACGAAAAATGACGGTGAAAGCCAGTCATTTTGTGACACCAAGTGAAGCGCTAGTGAAAGCTTTAGAGTTAATAACAGGTAAAGAAACCATTATAATCAAGTAATGATTGTTAAAAAGTACAAAAAAGTGTGTACTATTTTTGTGCAAAGTGCTTAATCTCATCGACTTTAGTTGATATTGACGTCAACATTCATTACAATTAGAATAGGATAAAATGTGATTTAATAGTAAACAATACTATTTTAGATATGAGGAGTGATTAGATGAAGAGAATTGGTGTGCTCACAAGTGGTGGCGATGCGCCGGGTATGAACGCTGCTATTAGAGCAGTTGTAAGAGTAGCTATTTACAATGGTTTAAAAGTATCAGGTATAAAAAGAGGCTACGAAGGCCTTCTTGCTGGCGATATAGAAGATATGAACGTGTCTTCAGTGGGGGACATTATTCACCGCGGTGGGACAAAATTGCAATCAGCTCGTTCAATGGAATTTATGACGGACGAAGGATTTGAAAAAGCGTTAAATGTATTAAAGATGTTCCAAATAGATGGTTTAGTAGTTATTGGAGGAGATGGTTCTTTCAAGGGTGCTAAAAAATTAGCCAACGCTGGAATTGCAACAATGGGTATTCCAGGAACAATCGACAACGATCTAGAATATACAGATTATACAATTGGTTTTGACACAGCTTTAAACACTGTAGTAAATGCCATTAGTAATATTAGAGATACATCATCATCACATGGCCGTGTAAATATTATTGAAGTTATGGGCCGTCATTGTGGTGATATTGCATTGCATGCAGGTTTATCTGGTGGTGCTGAAAGTATTATTATTCCAGAGATTAAGAACAGTGTAGAAAGCACATGTAAAAAAATCTTAGAAGGAAAGCACAGAGGTAAATTGCATAGTATCGTTATTTTAGCTGAAGGTGTAGGGAAACCTTACGACTTAGCTGATTTGATTCAAAAGAATACAGGTATGGAAACACGTGTAAGTGTAATGGGCCATCTACAAAGAGGTGGTACGCCAACGGCATTTGATAGACTACTTGCGAGTAGATTTGGTGCAAAAGCTGTTGAATTGCTTATGGAAGGTAAAGAAGGCCGTGCGATTGGTATTAGAGGAAGCGAAATAATTGACATGGATATTAATGAAGCGTTGGATCTTGAGAAAACTGTTGATGAAGATTTATATGAATTAGCAAGAGTTTTATCGATTTAAATAGGTGTAGTTTAGGGAAGATTATTGGAGAGGTGTTTTATGAAGAAGACGAAAATAGTATGTACCATTGGACCAGCAAGTGAAGAAAGAGCAATGTTTAAGTCGCTTGTTGAAAACGGATTAAATGTAGCAAGATTAAACTTTTCACACGGATCACATGAAGAGCATTTAGTAAGAATCAACATGATCAAATCTGTACGTGAAGAATTAGGTGCACCAGTAGCAATTATGTTAGATACTAAAGGACCTGAAATCAGAACAGGTAAATTCAGTGTACCAGTAGTTACTTTAGAGGAAGGTCAAACATTTACATTAACAACTGAGGAATTCCTAGGAACACAAGAGAAGTGTCAAATCTCTTACGAAGGCTTACCAGGAGATGTTGTAATTGGTGACAAGATCCTTATTGATGATGGTTTAATTGAATTAGAAGTTAAAGCAATCAATGGAAATGATATTGAAACACTCGTATTAAACGCTGGTGATGTTAAGAATAACAAAGGGGTAAACGTACCTGGCGTTAAGATTCAATTACCTGCAATTACTGCAAAAGATAAAGGCGATATCCTATTCGGTTTAGAAAACGATATTGATTTCATCGCAGCATCATTTATTAGAAAAGCTGCTGACGTTTTAGAAATCAGAAGAATTTTAGAGGAAAATGATGGCGAAGACGTTCATATCATTTCTAAAATTGAAAACCAAGAAGGTGTAGATAACTTAGATGAAATATTAACTGTATCTGACGGATTAATGGTAGCTAGAGGGGACTTAGGTGTTGAAATCCCAACTGAAATGGTACCTTTAGCTCAAAAAGATATGATTAGAAGATGTAACTTAGAAGGTAAGCCAGTTATTACAGCGACACAAATGCTTGATTCAATG
>JMSV01000123.1_pt1 | contig 11439 bp, 7 predicted proteins | sample 179021 | NCBI WGS metagenome assembly JMSV01 (sample SAMN02769581, study PRJNA246767) | bioreactor metagenome | isolation source: Culture-2 Bioreactor Bmz derived from microbial biomass from the upper 2 cm... | place: Germany: Bremen | collected day 87 after inoculation | reverse complement strand
ATAGCCAACTTCCGCTTTATTGGCGATTGGATCGATATTAAAGATCATAACGGTTCCAATAACTTCATTCGTACTTATTTCTATTACATTTGCATAGATATGCGTACCAGCAACTTCCTTAGACATCATTTCAGCCACAAAATCCTTGGTCGCTTCTAAAGAGTCCATAAGTGGCCATCCTATAAATCTTGAGACATCCTCATCCGATGCATATAAATGAATCGCACCAACGTCCTCCATCACCAATTGCTTAAATTGTAAATGCTCACTTTTTAAGTTATGAAATAAAACATCGCTCATATGTATCCCCTTTATCAAATTATTAAGAATTCTACTGTCATTATACCTTACTCAAATAAAAAAAGCCCATTAGGATAATTAAATTATTCCAATGGGCTTTCGATTTTAATAAATAACGTGTGCTGATGTTTGACCTGGTAAACTCATTGTCATCATCGGTGGCGTAATTGCATGGATTTTCTCACCAACAACAGGCTTCTTATTCATATAAGTAAAGGCTTCTGATGTATGAATAATTGTTAAATCACCAATCTCTTCTGAGGCCATATCTCTTGTTAATGTAATTGATAATGTGCCTGTTTCATCATAGTTTAGTTCTTTAACATAACCCGTATGAATCGCCATCATTCCTTCTCTAATTGTAATATTGCCCTCTTCAATCCCCATTCCTAAATCAAGAATTTCGGTAAAAAATTCTAAAGGCACAAAGGTATGATTTTCAATGCTAATTGGCATTGAGCTTAATGCCTTAGCAGCCATTCTATTTTTAGAATAAGCATTCTTATCAAATGTAATAGATGTCCATTGTGCACCTTTGCTAATCTCTACAGAGTTGCTATCACTATTCCATGTTACTTCATAGCCCAACGGTCTAAGGGTTTCTGCCAAAGGAAGCATCATAATACCATCTATTTCTCTTGGCGCCAACGTCATCTCAATCACTTGGTCCTCTGCATTTACGTATCCTTTGATATCAGATAATTCAGTAGGCATTTCTTCAAGTTCACAGGCGATAACACCTTCTTCTTGTATTGTTACAATTTGGTCTTCTTCCACGATTACTGTTTCGCCATTTTTATAAACCAATACTTCTATTGTTTCTACAGATTCTTTTTCCCAAGGTCGTTCTAGATTTAATGTAATCGTTGAAACACCTTCTTCAAGTACTTCAAATATTAAGGTCTTCTGTCCACCTGCACCTACTGCTGTTGTGTTAGGCGCTTCGTAACTGCTGCTAATGAATTTTACATGTTCTTCTTTATTAATTGTATAAACCCATTCATAACCTGTTGTTAGATTCTCGTCAATTGTTAACTCAAATACATCACCTTTAACAATCACTTTAAACGGTGCCTCTTTTTCTTCTTCCATATCTGTAACCTGCTCAGAGATTAGTACTGGTTGTGCCATCACTGTATTTGCGTAAGTCGCTCCAGCCGTTACAACCATCATTCCTATAAGTAAACTGCTTATTAATTTTTTCATTCTTTCTTCCTCCATCGTTTCACCAATATATTTGCTTTATAAGGATTAGACGAGCTATCTAAAAAAAAGTTCCCAAATTTATAAAAAAAACGACATTTCAACTTTTATAGGTTGAAATGTCGTATCTTCATCTTTTAAAACTACTCATAAATCTTATATTCACCTTCTGAACGCTTACGTCCAGCATTTTTACTCAAATAAGATCCTTCAATTAAGTTAACAAAACCATGTTTGTCTACAATTTTCTTGATGTAGTCTACATGTGGACAGCGATCATAATGATGATTGTCTGTGACCATACAAGATGCTAAATGTACTGCAATCTCATCTTTTGAATAGCCATTTTGCTTTCTTGATTGTTTACCGTAATGTTCAATCTTGGCAGCAACACCTTTGCCACAACAACCACCACAGGTAAATGATATATAACGAACATCCTCTTCATAGCCTTCAAATTTCCCGGTCTTATCATAGAACGATTTGGTACATGCAAATCCACTACAACGATTGTGTGCAATATCACATTGAATGATTAATACTTCTTTTATACTCATAATTGCCTCCCCCAATTCCTCTTTGATTTAAGTTTATCACAGATTAATATGGGCATAAATGTTTGATTTTCTTATTTGTACCCGTACAGTGATTAGAGCCCATCCTCAGAAATCACTGTATTTCTACCGCTATCTTTTGCTTTGTATAAACAATCATCAGCGCGTTTGATAACATCTTTAATCGCTTCATTGTTACGGTATTCTACAACACCAAAGCTTGCTGTTCTCTGTCCAATACCATTAAAATCATAAGTTTCTATTAAACTTCTAAGTTTCTCAGCCAACATCCTTACATGACTTAAATCCATTTGAGGACAAATGATTAAGAACTCTTCACCACCCCATCGTCCAACAGTATCTACTTCCCTTGTATTTTCCTTAAGAATGGCCGCTAAATGGATTAAAACTTGATCACCAACCATATGTCCATAATTATCATTAATCAGCTTAAAGCGATCAATATCCAGTAGAATGACCCCAAAATAGGTTTGGTATCTATTGGCTTTTGCAGATTCATAGGATAACATTTCATCTAATTTTCTTCTATTAAACAGACTGGTTAAACCATCTGTGACTGAAAGATCTCTCAATCTACCGTTTAGCGTGTTCAACTCCTCATTCTTTATGGCCAAATCATTGGTTCTTTTTTCAACGAGTGCCTCTAAATGCTGATACATCATGGCATTCTCTATTGATATAGAAATCTGAGAAGACAACAATGATAGGAATTCTGTACGCTCACTTGAAAAGGCGCCATCGACTAAGTTATTTTCTAAATAGATAAGTCCTAGTATTTCACCTTTACTCATTAAAGGAAAACATAACACTGAATGTATATTGTGATCCAGTATATAGGGATCATCCATAAATAATTTTTCTGAAACCGCTCTGTCTAACCTTACAATTTTCTTTCCATTATAAGCATAACGTATAACCTTATGAGGCAGTTGTTCAAAAGCATCAATCGAATCAACAAGGAGCATCTCAAACTCTTTTTCTGTATGATTTTCTGCAATAACCACTTTACCCTCTTGGGTGTAATTGATTATAGTAGCCCTTTGAGCCCCCGCATTTTCTAAAAGTATATAAAGTAACTTCTTAAGCAGTTCTTCATAAACAATTTCTTTAGCCATTATTTGTGAAAACTTTAAAATAGAATGCATGTCTATATGCTGAGCGCTATCAAATGCTGTATTAACTGAATGAAGTGTATAAAGGGACATATTGTTTCGAACAGCAATTTTGCTTGAGTCCTCAATAGAGCAATACTCTAATTTTTGAATTGCACCCCAGCGTTCATAACAAGCATAGGCTGATTGATGGTAGAAACTTGCCAGTTCTTGATTGCCAATTTGTTCGTAAAAACTGCACATCAATTCTCTATATAAGGCTTCCTCTCTCAAATAAGCACTTTCCTGTACTTGTACTAGTGCCTTTTCATATAACACTCTTGCATTGGCATAATCGCCTTCAACGCGTGCACGTTCTGCTAACACACTGTTGAGTCTATGTTCATAATTGATACTCTCTGATAAATTCTCTAAGTGGTCAATATGTGCTTGAATTTCAAGTGATCTAGCCTGCTTCTCATCTTCACTCATCGTATCGTAAAGTGCTAGTTTTATAAGTCCAGCATATTGATGGTAAATTGATCCTTGCATTAGGCCAATACCACCTGCCAAATAGGCCTCCATCTTTTCCACTGCTTCAAGCGCTTCTTGCATCTTATTAAAGAGATAACACAACTGTACTTTATTAAAATAGTAGACGAATAAGGCTGTATGATGACCTTTTTCAACTAGAGCGGGTAGCTCTTTTGCTTCATCAAACCAAGACCCAGACATAAGCCATGGTTGGTCCTGCTCTACCCTCATGTTTTCAATCGTTTGAATATATATATGTTGGAATAAATTCTGTGTCCCTTGATTTATTTCCTCAAAGTTTTTACTATAACTTTCGAAAATTCTCTGGGTTTTACTGAGTTCATTACCGGCTAGATAGTAATTAAAACAATAACCATGACCTGCAAAACCAGCATAGGTATAATCACCTAGGTCAATCCCTTTATTAAAGCCCTCTTCCTCCATTTCAATAATTTTGGACAAATGTTCTTTATAATGTAAAACATGTTGAGCAACAACCATATAGACCTTTGGTATTTCTGAAACCGCATCCAATCGGTCAATAAGTCCAATGGCCAACTCACCATAAGCGACACCGCTTTTCACATCCCCAAAATTACCACAAAGTAATGTGCCTAAGAATGCGTAACCAAAGGCAGAATACTTACAATTTCCTTTTTCTATGGAAATACAGGCCATTTCCAGAACAACCAATGGCAACAGTTGAGGTGCTGCATTGAATAGTAACGGCACAACACCTGTTAACATTTCCATCTCATTTAAATAATCTCTTTCAACCATCTCTGGTAATGTTATTAAAGACTCAATAGAACGTCCATTCACTAGCTTGGCAAGTCGCTCAAATCCCAATTGATAGGCTTCTGGAGCTACTTCTAAGGATACGTCCATACCAAAACCATTTAGTGCCTCTATCATAACTGTCAAACCACGTTCATAGGACTGTCTTGCCATAAGAGACTGTATTTGTGTTTCGAATAAAGTTGCCATATCCCGCATATTTTTTATGTGTTCTTTTGTTAAGGCAACAGTACTATCCAATGCTTCAAAGTCACCAAGCATGTATTGTGCTTTAACGATATGATTACTTAATTCTACTTGTTCATAATAATAGTCTACCCATGCCAAAGGGCCTGAGATTAATTGTGCATTCCTGTAATAGCCTAGAGCATCTTCATGCGCAATATTTCTCATGGCAATATCCCCAGCTTTTTTTAAATATATAAATACTGCTCGTGGATTATCAAAGTCCTTATAGTTATTAACGGCTTTACTATAGTGTCCTGCTATTTCAAATATAGCTTCTTCGCTTTTTTCTGTGCCATAATATTTTTCAATGACTTGTGCCGCCAACAAATGATATCGACACTGTTCCTCTTCATTCATCATGCCATAAGCCGCCTGTTGAATTTGGTCATGACTAAATGCATACCAATCAAAACCGAGAGTTAATATATAATTTTCCTCAATTAGTATTGAGAGATATTGTGCGAAATCATCCGCATTTTTCCCAAGCATTTTCAAGACCATTTTAAGTTTAAAGGTATTGCCCAAACTCGAAGCTACTTTCAAAATTTCAATAAAGGCATCATCCATTTGCTTAAATTGCTTAACTAAAAAATCTGCTACATTCTCTGAAACCTTTTCTTGTTCAAAGCAGTTTTCATCGAAAGACCATTTATACTCATCACCATCATATTGTAAGCACTTTTTCTCATAAAAGTGATATAACAATTGCTTTATAAAAAATGCGTTTCCTTTCGTTTTTTCTATAATTTTTTCAACCACATAAGTGGCATTATCAAGACTTCCAAAGGTGTCATTAAACAAATCAAGTAGATCTGCTCTTTTTAGGGGTTGAAGCGTTAGTTCATTGATTATGTTCCCCTCATCGACTAAGCTCCTTAAGAGGAGTGACAAGCGATGTCCTTCTGTGACTTCATTGCCTCTATAAGCACCGATAAAATAGAAATGCTTTAATTGTTGATTCTCAAAAAAACTCTTTACCAATTTAAGTGAAGCAGAATCAATCCACTGCAAATCATCTAAAAATAGGACAATTGGATGGGCATCATCCGTAATCGTTACGAAAAATTTCTGAAGAGATTCGTTGAATCTATTTTGAGCTTCAACACCTGACAATTCAATCGGTGTTTTTTGCTCACCGACAATTAATATAAGCTCTGGTACAAACTGTGTTAATACTTCTAAGGAATCTCCCAAAGCAATGGTCAATCGTTGACGCCATGCTTCTATACGGTCATCTCCCTCAATGAGCAGCAGTTGAACAAAATCTTCTATACTTTTGATAATAGCTGAATAAGGCAAACTTGAATTATACTGATCAAATTTACCGCTCAAGAAATAGCCTGCCCCCCTTGTAATAGGCGCATACAGTTCTCTTATTAGAGTTGTTTTACCAACCCCTGAATATCCTTTGATAAAGCAATGTTCGAAAGCACCAGCTTCTGCCCGTTTAAATAGAGACAAGAGTCTAGTAATTTCTAAATCACGCCCATAAACCTTTTGTGAGATATGGAGTTGCTTTAATACGTCCCCTTTACCCGCTTGAAAATCCTCTCCTGTAATCTTTCCTTCTTGGCAATTTATTAGATCTGCCAATATACCTTCTGTACTTTGGTAACGCTTTTCACTATTTTTTTCGATTAATTTTAAAATGATTTTTGACACTACCACTGAAACCCCGCCATTTATCTCATGGGGCGATTTAGGTAGTATCGCTATTTGTTGATGTATGACCTCTGCTCTATCGGATGATTCGAAGGGCAATAGTCCTGTAAACAACTCATAAAGTGTCATGCCGGCAGAATAATAATCTGACCTATAATCCAACATTCTATTCATTCGCCCTGTTTGTTCAGGCGATATATATGACAATGTACCTTGTAAATGTTTGGGGCTAACAAATTCAATCTTTTGGGATTGTGCTTGTTCAGAAATATTAAAATCAAGTATTGTTAGCTCTTTGGTTTTTCTATTCCAAACAATATTACTTGGGTTTATGTCTTTATGTAAAATACGGTAATAATGTATGCTTTCAATCGCCTTAAACAACTCTATTGAAAGTTCTATTTTCTCTTGAATTGAAACTGATTTGTCTCCAATCAATTCTTTCAAAAGCGTGCCTTCAGAGAATTCACTAACCAAAACTAAATCCATTTCGTCTATTAACGTGAGTGCTTTGTTCACATAGGGACTATCAATTAATTGCATTAGCTGATATTCCTTAGTCAATAACTCACTATATACCTTATGTTCAGTTTGATTGCGCACGCGTTTATAAGCAATAGCTTTTCCTGTTAACAAATCGATGCCTCTAAATACTTCAACATCCTCATTTTCATATATTTTTTCTTTTAATTCGAAACCTTTATTGTCTAACATGCCATCACCTTATCCTTTTATCGTTAACATAATTATACCCTTTATTAAAAAAGAAAACATAAAAAAAGATCTACACCAACTGAAATCAGTTCATGGAGATCTTTTATACTTTAAGTTTTCTAATTTTTTTAACTTCATACATTTCTTTATCAGCGTCTTTGAGGATGTCTTCCCAACTCCCCTTATAGTTATTAGAACAATAGGCCACACCTATTGAAATACCCAGTTGGTACTCATGGGGGACTGTAACCTCTTTTGACAACCACCGAATCAATTCATTCTTATAACCTGCTATAGATTCAAATTCTCTTTCAATTTTCCGTCTTACTTTCTCAGCGTTTTTCTTGCTAACCTCTGGTAATAGTAGGACAAATTCATCACCACCATAGCGTCCAATTATATCATTGCTTCGAATTTGCTTTGATAGTGTTGTAGAAACCCGTTCTAGCAATTTATCGCCAATATCATGTCCATAAGTGTCATTATAATATTTGAAATTATCCAAATCCATAAAGAGTACTGAATAATCCTTAATTCTTAGGGACTGCACATCCTGATAGATCTCCTTAGCAAAATCATCTAGTTGTTTTCGATTGAAAAATCCTGTCAAGGAATCCTTCGTTGCGCTGTCATATAAGGTATCATTATCTCGACTTAACTGCTCGTTGTGGGCACTCAGTTTTTTATTTAAATCATAGAGCTCCTTAGTGCGCTCTTCAACAACAACCTCAAGTTCATGGGTATAACGTTTAACTTGATAATCGTAAACAGCAATTTCATTAATCATATCATTATAAGCGTCAACTAATTGTCCGACTTCATCACTGGTTCTTTTAATTTTTAGTGGCTCGAAGTTTCTATCTATAGAATTTCTAACTGAATTCGTAAGTTCAACGATTGGTTGTGTTGTTGATTTTGTCATTTGATAAATCAAGAACATGGAAATAATGAATATGATCATACCTGTTAATAGCACATTTCTAATTAGCTTATAAATCGACGCAAATACTTCTGATTCCAATGTACTAATGGCCAACTTCCATTGTGGAGAATTGGGAATTTCAGAAAATGTAATGACCTTATCTTCACCTAGATTTTCATCATGGTAGATACCAAAACCAGTCTTAGCATTTCGCATCTCTCTTGCAATATCATGGAAGTCGATAAATCCCCAATTAGGAAAATCATCAATTGTTGCATTGAGTAACAAACTGTTGTCGGGATGTGCAATCACGACACCTTCTGAATCTATAATCCAACCATAAGCACTGCTTCCTGACACTTCTTTATTGGTGATTTTAGACAAATAATTTAAGTCCATACTTATACCAATGGCACCAAGAAATATACCATTCTGTGAATAGATTGGCACACCAATTCCAAATAGAGGGGTATTCGACAAAGGACCATAGACAGCATCACTTACGACATACGCCACATTTTCTTCTCTCAGTTGTCTAAAAAAGCGTCTATCACTGACATCATAATGATTACCTCTATAATCTAATATATCCCCTTCATGATTAATAAAGAGAGCACTTTGAAAGGCATCATCACTGGAGTTTTTTAATCGAATTAACTCATTTTGTATATGCATTTCATTTAATGAAACAACCTCTTCCTGATGCGCTATATTTGTCAATAAAAGAACATTTTTTTCTATCATGGTACCAATGATTTCAGCACGTAGTCCTTAAATTTCCATAGATGCTTCAATTGTATTATCCAGCAATTGATTTTTTTCTTGAAAATAAAACAAGGCAATCATGGATACAATCACCAGTGATATGCTCAAAAAAAACATCCACAGTACTTTTCCTCTAATTGTTTTGAACATAAAGCCCCGCCAATTCTTATTCTTTCTCTGCAAAAGCTTTAAATCGCTTCATATCATCCAATGTTTGTTTCATGAACAGTTTCTTGCCAAAGAGCATCATCAGTCTCATTAAACCACTGCCAATAAATTCTGTTTCCATTTGCCAAAGAGTTCTACCATCATGCGCTTCATAAATGTTGACACAACGATTCCAAACATTTTTAGCTTCGTAAATAGCAATCATTTTGCCTGGGAAATCAAATAGTTCTACAGTTTCCACCAGAACAACTTCTTTTCCCTTCATGTCATATACCAATTTTGATTTTAGACCATCTACACCCATAGTGCCTGATATAATATCAAAACTTTTAAGCCCTTCCTGCCAATGATATAAATTATCGACATTGTCAAATAACGTGACAACCTGATCTCTCGGTAGATCAATCCATATTTCGCAAGTATATTTCATCCATCTCACCTCTTGGAATAAATACCCTTTGTAAGTATTTTAAATCATTGGTATTTTATAGTCTTTTCAATTCTCTTCTGGGTTTTTATTGATAAAACATAATTTTTTATTGATAAACGATAACAAAAATGATATTCTATGTGAAGTATAAAAGGAGACCTTACACATGAAAAACTTTAAAATCGAAACACTCTTACAATCTCTAATCCATTTAGGACTTGGATTAACTGGAGTAGCACTTATAGCAATGCCTATGATTGTAACCGCATATTTCAAAAGCGCTTATCAAGTATTAAATCAACCGGTCATAACAGCTGTAATCATTGGTCTATACCTGTGCGCCTTACCTTATGTATGGGCGCTGGTTAATCTCAGTGTGCTAGCAAATATGATTCAGGATGCAAACCCCTTCTCAAAGAGAAGTGTACTAGCCTTAAGATGGATCTCCCTCTCTTCTTTCAGTGAGATAATCATCATTACAAGTGTCACTTTATTTATTAAGGGGACTTACTCTTTTTTTGAACATAGCTTAGTAATTGCACCACTTGCCATTATTATTTTTCTTTGTCTTGTCTTTGGTTTATTATGTTTTGTCTTATCAAAGTTATTTGATTCGGCTAGAGTCATAAAACTAGAAAACGACATGACTGTATAGGAGGAAACGATGCCCATAATAGTAAACCTAGATGTTGTGATGGCAAAACGAAAAATAAATTCCACACAACTTTCAAAAGCATTAGGAATTACCAAAGCAAATCTTTCCATTCTAAAAAATAGTAAGGCAAAAGCTGTTCGTTTTTCAACCCTTGAGGCCCTATGTAAAATCCTAGAATGTCAACCAGGGGACTTACTTGAATTCGTAAACGAAAGTGATTCAAGACTTAAAGGGAATTCTTAGTTTGCAAATAAATAAAGAGCAGATTACAATGTAATCTGCTCTTTATTGTTTATTATTTATTTTCTATTTCTTAATTTATCTTTATACATATTTTCATCCGCAATTTGCAGTAGATGGGACATGTCTTTACTATCCTTTGGATAGATTGACAAGCCATAACTGAAACTGCCTTTGAATTCAATGCCTTCGCAAGTAAGTGTTTTTGTTTCAAACTCTGTTCGTATATTTTCTATTGTATTGATCAGATCTGCTATATCAACATCAGCAAAAGTACCTGTAAATTCATCTCCACCAATTCTGGCCAAACAATCCTCTTGCTTAAATGTAGATTTCAATGCTTCTACAAAGGATTTTAAATAATGATCACCTGCATGATGCCCATTGTTATCATTAATTTTCTTAAGACCATCTAAATCAAACAATACCAATACAAGAGATTCTTTGCTGTATTCCGCGCGATGCATTTTTTCCTCAAGGACATATTCATAGTATCGACGATTCATTAGACCCGTTAATCCATCATACCTAGAGAGCATTAATGTCTTTTGGTAAAGTTCAAACATGCGATATGCAATAGGCACTTCCTCACGGATATACTCCGCGACAAATTGATCTATGTCATCAAACACATAATTCTTTGTACTGTCAAATGATAGAATCCATCTTAACTCACCCTCTACTTTAAGAGGGATCATTAATGTTGATTCTACTTGTTCACCAGCTTCTGTTGCAACGATTTTTTGATCTTCTCCGCTGATGTAATTTTGTATATCGTTGATGACATGAGATAAGTCCATTAAGCCATCAGTTTCTTTCCACATAAAACTTTCTTCAATCGGAATAACAAATTCTTCAGATTCAACTGCATCGTAGCCACTATTAATTAATATGGATAATGTATTATCCTCATTAGCTTGAAGAACCGTTGACTGTTGCGCATGCTCAAATACTTCATGTAATTTAACTTGAATGCTATTGAAGAATTCTTTTTCATCTTTAAAAGACATCATATTTCTATTAATATTCAAAAATACGTCTTTTACTTTGTAAAGCATCTGTACTTCTCGTTCAATGGATTTTTGATTACTAATATCCTGCATCACACCAACTATACCTTCAGCACTTCCCTTTTCATTAATATGAGGGGCTTT
>JMSV01000122.1_pt1 | contig 11490 bp, 10 predicted proteins | sample 179021 | NCBI WGS metagenome assembly JMSV01 (sample SAMN02769581, study PRJNA246767) | bioreactor metagenome | isolation source: Culture-2 Bioreactor Bmz derived from microbial biomass from the upper 2 cm... | place: Germany: Bremen | collected day 87 after inoculation | reverse complement strand
GGTGCTCCAAATAATGTTGAACAACAAATGGCAATTACTAGAGAATCATTAGAATGGATGATGAAGATCAGCTCTGCTGGTAAGATTGTTCCATTAAACCACGAGTATATTGCAAAGATCTAATTAGATAAAACATTATTCAGTTGCTGCTCTGCTTGTCAGAGCAGTAACTTTAAAACAAAATTTGTGATTGATTTCACAAGCAAAGGTGATTAAGATGGATGAAAAAATACTTAGGCGTTTAGTCATTCGTGCCTTTCATATCAATCAAGTTGAATTTGGTGAAAAAACAAAAGTTGAAACGGGTAAACTAATATTCTCAAAAGAATCATTAGCCCCAATTATTGCTGCTGATCCATTAGTACAAGACATCACGGTTGAAGTAATTCAACCAGGGGATTATGACAGAGAGATAAACACAATTATGGATATTTTACCAATCTCAACAAAAGTACTTGGCAAAATGGGTGAGGGCATTACACATACAGTAACAGGTGTGTATGTCATGCTTACGGGTGCTGATGAGAATGGAAAGCAAATGGCTGAGTTTGGTTCGTCAGAAGGTAACTTGAGAGATCAACTTGTCTTAGACAAAGCTGGAACGCCATCAAAAAAAGACATCATATTACATGTAGATGTTCGGTTACTTGGTGACCAAATATATGATAGAAAAATGCCCAATGCGGCATTTAAAGCATGTGATTTAATTGTTCAACAGTTTAGAGACATACTTAAGAAGATGGACGGTCGTGAAGCTACAGAGTCACATGAATTTTTTGACAAAGTAAGACTTAACAAACCGAAAGTGCTTATAATTAAACAGATTGCCGGTCAAGGTGCGATGTACGATAATCAATTGTTTGCTCATGAACCTAGTGGTTTTTCAGGTGGACGATCAATTATCGATATGGGGAATGTCCCAGTAATTCTTTCTCCAAATGAATATCGTGATGGCGCCTTACGGTCAATGACATAAGGAAGGTGAGATTATGGGTATTGGACCATCAACTAAAGAGACATCCTTACATCATTTCAGAGATCCGTTACTTGATGCGGTATCAAATGACTTAGACGTAGATTTAATGGGCGTTATGGTTGTGGGTACACCTCAAGATAACAGTGACAAATATTTTGTTGGCGAAAGGGCTGCAGTTTGGGCCGAGTCAATGCGCGCAGACGGTGTTATTCTATCAGTTGACGGATGGGGTAATTCACATGTAGATTACGCAAATACGATTGAACAAATCGGAAATCGCGGAATTCCTGTGGTAGGACTAAGTTTTGTCGGCACTCAAGCAAGTTTTGTTGTTACTAACAAATATATGGATACCATTGTTGATTTTAATAAATCTGCTGAAGGTATTGAAACAGAAGTTGTTGGTGAGAATAACGTAGATCGAATAGATGCACGTAAAGCGCTTGCATTCCTTAAACTTAAAATGAGAAAAAACAGATAGGAGTGGAGAATTATGAAATCAATTAGAAGCATTCACGCAATAGACTCTCACACAATGGGAGAACCAACTAGAATTATTACAGGTGGAATCGCTGGTATTCCAGGTAAGACAATGGCTGATAAGAAAGAATATCTTGAAAAAGAAATGGATCACTTAAGAACAGCTACTATGCTTGAGCCAAGAGGACATAATGACATGTTCGGTTCAATTATTACTGCTCCAGTTAACGAAGGTGCAGATTTTGGTATCATCTTTATGGATGGTGGCGGATACCTTAACATGTGTGGCCATGGATCAATCGGTGCAATCACTGCAGCAATTGAAACTGGTATGGTAGAAGCTGTAGAACCAATCACTAAAGTTGGTATGGACACACCTGCTGGTCTAGTTACGGCTGAAGCAAGTGTTAAAGATGGAAAAGTACAAGAAGTATCAATTGTAAACGTACCTGCTTTCCTTTATAAGCAAGACGTTGAAGTTGAAATGCCAAACCTTGGAACAATCAAATTTGATATTTCATTTGGTGGCTCATTCTTTGCAATCGTTCACGCAGATCAATTTGGTATGAGAGTTGAGCCAAATAATGCGAACAAGTTAAAAGAACTTGCATTAGAATTAAGAGACATCATCAATGAAAAAGTTGAAATTGCACATCCAACATTAGGCCATATCAACACAGTTGACCTTGTTGAAATATATGACGCTCCAACACATCCAGATGCTCACTACAAGAATGTAGTTGTATTTGGTCAAGGACAAGTAGACCGTTCACCATGTGGAACAGGTACAAGTGCTAAGCTTGCTACACTTTTCACAAAGGGTGAGTTGAAAGAAGGCGAAGATTTCATTTATGAGTCGATCTTAGGCACACTGTTCAAAGGTAAAATCGTGGGAACTGGGGAGCTTGAAGGTTACACAACTATCACGCCTGAAATTACTGGTGCTGCTTACATTACGGGATTCAATCACTTTGTAATTGACCCAGATGATCCAGTTAAGTATGGCTTTGTATTAAAATAAGCGTTTATTGAAAAAGTTTATTATTAATACAAAAACATTGTTTATTTTTTAACACAAATGTGTTAATATAATAATAGCAATATTTCTTTTTATCAAATTATTAGGAGGTTTTTTTATGATTACTGCTGTATTAGGTGTTTTAGGTGCATTAACATTATGGTTTGGTGCTGTATTTAGCAAAGATTTTTCTGACAACAAGGAAAACTTAAATCCAAACAACTCGTGGGGTAAGGTTCTAGGTATAGGATTCGTAACAGATTTCTTTGATACGCTAGGTATCGGTTCATTCGCTCCAACAACTGCATTATTCAAGTTTATGAAACAAACAGAAGATAGAGTATTACCAGGTACATTAAACGTATCTCATACTATCCCTGTAGTATTAGAAGCATTCATCTTCATCAAGGTTATCAATGTTGAACCAGTTACATTAATTTCTATGTTAGCTGCTGCAACAATTGGTGCTTATGCTGGAGCTGGTTTCATCTCTAAGATGGACGAAAAGAAGATTCAATTATTTATGGCTGTTGCATTATTAGTTACTGCTGGTTTAATGATTGCTGGTCAAATCGGAATCATGCCAGGTGGTGGAGAAGCTATCGGATTATCTGGTGGTAAATTAATCGCTGCTGTAGTTGGTAACTTCATTCTTGGTGCTTTAATGACTGCAGGTATTGGTCTTTACGCTCCATGTATGGCTCTTATCTATGTATTAGGTATGTCTCCAGCGGTTGCATTCCCAATCATGATGGGTTCTTGTGCATTCTTAATGCCAGTAGCATCTGTTAAGTTCATCAAAGAAGGCGCTTACGATAGAAGAGCGGCTATGGGTGTAACTATCGGTGGTATCGTTGGTGTTGTAATTGCTGCTTACATTGTTAAGTCATTACCACTTAACGTATTAAGATGGTTAGTAGATGGTGTAATTCTTTATACTTCTTACACATTATTCAAGTCTGCTTCTGCTAAGTAATTAGCACTGAAATAAAATAATTTTATGATTAAATTAGGGCTGTCTCTTAGGAGATAGCCCTTTTTGTTTGTTGTTTTTAGTAAGTAGTTCATTTTCGCTATATTTATAGGCTCTCAAAATCATTATTAAATCCTTTTTTCCTTCCGAGAAAATCGAAAGGCAGATTTTCACTAGTCACTCATCAAGGACTTAATAATAATTTTGAGTAGTTATATAGAAAGTAGTAATAAATAATACATAATAAAAAACAACAATCAAATGCGGTAATGATATTAGAGACTATGAGTGGGTTGGTGGTCTGGTGGGATGCTTTAATAGGATTAGTGACTAAGGAAGATTTAAGCTATAATTTTGGTCAAAAAAACCACCCTAGGGGTGGTTAATCTTTTAATTCTTTTTTCTTTTGTCACTAATTTTTTATCATCCCCAACAACAGGTAGTTCATTTATCAAAGCAATAGTATTTATTAATGGATGACTGCCTTTAAGCGAAGCTTAACCCGCAGGAAGGAATTAATAAATGCAATTGCGGAGTAAAAAAGAATTACCCTACACGATCTACAAAATACATATTCAACATGCCTTTCCCCTTAACCTCTAGCGCTTCTCTTTCTGTAAAGACATACTTATCCGTCATATGCGCAACAATCTCATAGGTATGGGTAGAGATATTAAGTCGCATAGGTTCGCTGTTACTTTCCATTCTTGAAGCAGTATTAATGGTATCGCCGAATACATCGTAAAGATACTTCTTAACACCTACCACACCACCAACGATTTTCCCTGAGTTGATACCTATTCTTATACGCCAATTTATTTCAGCTTTTTCGCCTCTTTCTTTGAGTGCATCAAGAATATCAAGGGCGGCATCAATCATATTTTCGGCATGTTTCTCTTCTGGAATAGGCATCCCTGAAACGGCCATATAGGCATCTCCTATGGTTTTAATTCTTTCACAGCCATAAGTGTCCATTATGCCATCAAAGGTCGTAAACATATCGCTAAGTTCTTCTATGAGGTATTTAGGATCAAGGTTCTCTGAGGTACTTGTGAAGCTTACAATATCGGAAAAATAAACTGAACAGTTTTCAAAATTCTCGGGTTCTGTTTTGCCATAAACCTTTAAATCATCTGCTACTTTCTTCGGTAGGATATTCAGTAAGAGTTTCTCTGACTTTTGTCTTTCCTTATAAATGACATACCCTAGTATTGTTACCAGTATAATAATCCCTGCAGCAATGGCGATGATAATCAACTGGCGTCTTACACGGGCTGCTTGTTCTTGTATTTCTAGCGCCTTTTGTTCAATTTCAGCATCCTTTTTTTCTGTTTCATAAACAATTTGTGCATTTGCGATGTTCTCGCTTTGCTCCTCTGAGAAAAGTACCTTCTGTAATTCAATATACAGAGACTTCAAATCAATTGCCTCAGTTAAGCGGTCTAACGCTTCGTAATCCATAGAAAGATTGGATATTGATGCTTTTAACCCTTGGCTATATTTTAAAGTCTTTGATGCTTCAAAAGCACTATTATGTAATTCTAATGCTCTTTCAAAATCTTTACGTTTGTACTCTATTGTTCCTAAGTTGTTGGTTATGTTTATAACACCTTCTAAATTATCTAACTCTTGGTAAATAGCAAGCGCGTTGGAATAGTATTCAGACGCTTTCGTATAATTCTCTTTTATCTCGAAGATTCCAGCAATGTTATTGAAGGAATTTGCTAAATCATTTTGATTTCCAATTTCTATGTTGAGTCGTAAACTTTTTAAATAGAAACCATAGGCTTCATCATAATAACCAAAATTCGAAAAGAAATGGCCCATGTTTGAATTGGTATAGGCAAGTCCTTCTTTACTATCTATTTCCTCAAATAAAGTCATCGCGTCTGTAAAGTACTGTAATGCCAATTCATTGTTTTGTAGCGAGGCATGTAAGTTCCCAATATTATTATAATTGGACGCAATTTCTTCAGTGTTACCAAGACTGTCATTTATTCTTGCTGCTTCAATATAATTTTCTAAGGCTAAATCATAATTGCCTAAGGAATCATAAACAGCGCCTAAGTTACTGGTTGCGTATGCAATACCCTGTGTGTCATCTGCCTGTTTAAAATAGGCGAGGGATTGCTGGAAACTTTGAAGTGACTTGGTATAGTCGTTCAGTGACAACCACACCATACCGTAACCATTTTTGCTATGGCCAGCCAAACTAATATAGTTGTTCTCAAGGCTGAGTGTATAGGACTGTTGAAAATGTTGCATGGTTTCTTTAAATTCATTGAGTCGTAAATAAGCAAGTCCTAAATTCACATGACTTTCAATAATTGCTTCAGTATTTTCTGCAGCACTTGCTTCCTCAAGTAGTTTTTCAAGGCTTACAATACTTTCTTTAGGGTTGTTGTCTATCAGCTTAGAAGCAGCCTGAATACGTTCCACTATATCTACTTCATTCCCATAAGATATGTGCATTAATTGTGGAAAACTTCCAATTAACAGTAAACTTATTAACACTGTGATAAGGAGTTTTCTATATAAGCGTTGATACTTATAACAATTGATAACAATCACCTTCCTTTGCCAGGAATGTGTTAGGGAAGACCTCTCTCGCAGCTTTTAAAATCTCTTCTAATTCAGAATCCTTACGATTGTTTTTATGATGGAATAGGATTAACTTTTTCACCCCTGCATCATTGGCAAGACGGGTTGCTTTTTCCCAATGAGAGTGTCCCCAACCTTCATACTGTTTATGATGGTATTCCTCTTTTGTAAAGTTTGCATCATATACTAGCAGATCACAGTCTTTTGTATATTCAACAAAGGGCTGGTGCTCATCGTCGTAATGGGCAAAATCCGTAAGATAGATAAAGCTCTTATTTTCTATAGTGACTTTATAAGCCAAGTTACCACCAGGGTGTTTTGTATTTTTAGGTGATATTTTAACCAAACGATTCTCATTTGTTAGAAATTGAATTTCATCTGTCTCAGTGATATCGTTAAAAATTCTTGTTGAAGCCAAATTGTCGAAGCTAACAGGGAAAAATGGTGGGCGCATGAATTGGTTAAGTGTTTCCTGTAAGCCCATCTCATATTTTCTTTCTCCAAAGAAAGTAAAAATAGATTCATCTGTGAAGATAGGGGTGAAACCAAGTAATCCGATTATATGGTCATAGTGATAGTGGGTAAAAAATACATCTGCTTTGACCGGTTTGTGGACTTCAAGTAAATAGTTTCCAAGGTTTATAATACCAGTGCCCGCATCAAATATTAGTACACGATCGTCAATTTCAACGCTGATACATGATGTGTTACCACTATATTTTATATAATCCTCTCCAAATGTTGCCATGGAACCACGTGCGCCCCATATTTTAATATCAAACATTACATATCCTCCTTATTCTCTATTTAGTAGAGGCTGGTGTAATCAACGAGATGCAGATCTTCATAAGCCTTTTCATTTATAAATAATTCAACGAGTGTCGAATCCAAATGATTCAATTTTGCTTCTTCAAGAATAATTTCTATGGTCCTTTCAACTGACAGTGCTGGTTTATAAGGTCTATCCTTTGCAGTGAGTGCATCAAATATATCTGCAATGGCAAGAATTCTTGAAAAAAGTGGAATATCCTCTGACTTTAATCCCCATGGATAGCCTTTGCCATCTAGTTTCTCATGATGGGTAGCAGCGAAAAATGGTACTTGTGATAAGCCCTCCGTCCAAGCGATTTCCTTTAGAACTTCAAAAGTGAAGAGTGGATGGTCATTCATAAGTTTACGCTCATCACTATTTAAATTACCCCTTTTGACCATTAGATTAACAAGATCATCCTCAGAAAGAAGTTTTACTTTTTCATTTTGATCGTTTAGATAGTATATATATTTTATGAGTTTTAAAAAATGTTCGTTTTCTTCAGGCAAATACCCCGATACATTTATTTCTGCAATGGTTTCGTGTATTTTACTGGTAATTAATTCGGCATTATCCTTGAGGAAACGTCGCATTTTCTTTTCATTGTCATCAATCATAAGAAGTGCTTCCTTGTGTGAAATAAATGAGAATGTATCAAGAATATCGGCAATTTCGTCTTTTGTAAATTTCTCTATGTCATAGAGTATGTTGTATTTAAGAACCTGACATTTATGTCTGATGGCATTCATGGTGTCATCTGTTAGACGGTGGTGTTTTAAAAGAATAGATTCCTTCACACCAATTTTACCGATGTCATGTAAGAGACCGGCATAATATAGTGCTTTTAATTCATCGTTTGTAATAGTGATGTCTTTGAAAGCTTCCTCAGTAGAGGCCGAAACCTTTTGAGCTAGGCAAATACCATAACCAGCAACGCGAGATGAGTGACCAGCTGTCACAGGATCTCGTTGGTCAAGGGAAGTAACCAAACTTTCTATAAAGGTCTTAAATAGTTTTTTTATGTCATTAAGGAGTGTGTTTCTTTCGAGTAAAATAGCGCATTGTGATGTAAGAGAAGAAATAAGTTCTTCTTCTTTTTCAGTGTAGGGAATGGTATGTGTTTCAAATGATTCTATATCTGAAAGGATGAGATTGTAATCATCTTTTTTATTTATTAATTGCATAACGCCAATGACTTGGCCTGAAAAGTTTTTCATGGGAACGACGAGCATATTGCAGGTGTGGTAATCATTTTCCTCATCGAACTTCTTATTATGTGTTAATCCGATGTCTTCAGTTTCCTCCATTGAGGCAAAATTACAAATGTCACCAGTAAAGCCACTGTATCCAGCCAGGCTTGTTTTATCCATGGGCATCATAAATTTACTAAAAGGGAATGTTTTCGATGTGTTTTTAGTATAAGAAAACTCTATAAATGGCTTGTCATCAACGTGTTTTTTGATGTAAATACTACCGCCATCACTCTTGGTCAATTTCATACATTCTTCTAAAATAAATGAGAAAACTGCATCTGAATCTGTTTCCGTTGAAAGGTGAATCCCAATAGAGTTTAGCCGCTCTATGGTCCTTTCTAATTCATGAATTCGTTGGTCGCTCATGGATCGTCCTCCTTATCGTGTATCCTTACAAAAATTATATGTTATTGATCCCGACTTTACAATAAAAGATATTATACGTTTTACCCATTAATTGTGGTAAAATCATGGTAAAATTAGAATTTTTTCATACGGAGGAAAAAGGTATGTGGGATTATAGAGAAATTAAAGAAGGCGTACAAGAAATCTTTGAGGATTTGATGACCTTTAAAAGTGACACTGGTACTATGAAAGAGCTAGATATAGAGCAATATCTGCATACGTGGATTTGTAATCAAAAATATTTTCAAAAGAACCCTGACAAATTTGGCATGTATCACCTAAATGATAACCATGGTCGTAAAGTAATTTGGGGCCTTGTTAAAGGTGAAGGAGATGAAACGGTTATTCTTATGCATCATCATGATATTGTGGATTCTTTTGATTATGGGAATTTGATTGCTTATTCAAATAAACCAGAACAATTAAAAGAGAAATTGAAAGAGCTATCTTTAGATGAAAGTATAGAAGCGGACCTTGAAGGGGATGACTGGATATTTGGTCGTGGCTCCTGTGATATGAAAGCGGGTGCTGCTGCACAAATGTATTTGCTCCAACGCTATTCGGAAATGGAAGATTTTAAAGGCAACTTAATGCTCTTATCGGTACCTGATGAGGAATCTATTTCAATTGGAATGCGTAAGGCTGTTGGTTTATTGGTAGAGCTAAAGAATAAGTTTAATTTAGATTATAAAATTATGATTGATTCTGAACCCCATTCAAGGGAAGACGAAAATATTGGAGAGGTCTTTGAAGGTTCCGTTGGTAAGTTTATGCCAGTTATTTTCGTAAAAGGTCAAAAGGCCCATGTCGGTGATATCTTCCAGGGGTTAAATCCAGTACCAATCATGGCAGAAATCATAAGAAAAATCGATATGAATCCTGAATTTTCAGATGTTGTAGGCAATGAGATGTCACCACCACCAAGTTTTTCTTATCTAAAAGACAATAAAATTCGATATGATGCTTCGGTTCCAGATACAGTAAGTGGCTATTTTAACGTCTTGCCACTAACGTCAACACCACATTTTCTATTGGGGCGTATTGAAGAGTTATGTAATGAAGCCTTTGACGAAGCACTGGAAAAGGTCAATAGAACCTATGCCATGTATTCAAAAATCGTAGAGGTTGATATGTCAGAACTGCGCTGGACGACAAAGGTTATGCGGTTTTCAGCATTGATAAAAGAAGTTACAGAACATGATCCAACTTTTATGGCCAAGTTCAATAATAGAAAAATGGAGAACTACCCATTAATCGTAAGAGGGGAATTATCTTTCCCTGAAGGCACGCTGGATTTAATTAAGTTCACTTTAGAGCATTATCATGACAAGAGTCCAATTGTTGTGATTGGTATATCACCACCCTATTATCCTCAGGTGTCAAATATGACAATAGAAGATATTGATCCAAAGGTGAGCAAATTGAGTGAACATATCAATGATTATTCTCAAAATAATTTCCATGTGGAAATGAGAAAAAAGAACTTCTTTATGGGGATATCAGATATGAGTTACTCTTCAAAGGGAAATGTAAAAGAAATAATGGAATCGGTAAGTCCCAATATGCCCTTATGGGATAAAGAAGTTTATAGCATACCATTTGAGGATATGAATGAGTTAGATATCCCAGTGATCAATATTGGTCCTTGGGGAAAGGATTTACACCAATTTACCGAAAGGGTATACGCAGAGGATTGTTTTTATAGAACACCAATGCTAATAAAAGAATCCATAGATTTCTTATTGGATAATGAACAAGATGAAATTCGTTCGACTGTATACCTATAGACAATAAAGACGGACTAGTTAGGAGTGTATAAGATGAAGAAGAAATTACAGTTATTATTGATTGCAATGCTAGTACTTGTATTGGCTGTCGGGTGTAGTAGTCCAAGCGAAGAGATTGCAGAAGACTCTGTAGCGCTGGAGCCAGAAGAACTTGTCACAGAAGAATCCACACCAGAGGTGGAAGAAGAGGAAGTGGCTAATAAATTCCCGAAATTCGATCTAAAGACTTTAAAAGAAGAGGACATTAGCCAAGAAATTTTTACAGAGCATGAATTGACCCTTGTTAACATATGGGGCACAACCTGTGCACCATGTATTAGAGAAATGCCTGAATTACAAAAACTTCAAACAGACTATGAAGCAAAGGGGTTAAAGGTTATTGGAATTGTTACGGATGCCAATCATTTAGCGGCCAAAGAGATTACTGATGCTTTGCTTTTAACTTATGATCAAATCATTCCTGATGAAGATTTTATAACTGGTTATTTAAGAGAATTTCAATTTATTCCTACAACATTATTTGTAGATAAAGAAGGTGTGATTATTGGCGATCCAATGATTGGTGCCTACGATTATGAAACCTTTGAAGAGAAAGTGAAAGAATATCTGGAGATAGAGTAATGCGAGTTTCATTGAGTGACATAGAATATGGACATTATTCTGTAAAACCATTGGGATTTTGGTCAGTTCTTGGCATGTTGTTATTGATTTCATTTGTTGAAATTATTGCACTGCTGATGATGATTCCAATCGGATCTGTGGTGGGGGAAGAGTCCTTACTTTTCTTAGTAATAGCGGAGGTATTAACCAAAGGTCTGGTTTTATGGATGCTCATTCGATTGTATGAAGAAAAAGAGCAGGAACTTGTCTTATCAGAACTTATGGAAGACGCTTTTTTTAGAGATGAGGATTATGTTGAGGCTGTTTTTGAACCTAATATGTTTCCTAGGAAATTATTTATGGGTGTGGTTACATTTTCAATTGTCGGCTTTAGATTTTTTTATGATAATTCCTTATCCTATGTATTAACCCAGCGTATAGAAATAAGCGAGGAACTTGTTGAAGCATTTGATCAACTTTTTACATGGCCTTTGTTTGCCATATTTAGCGTTGTGATTATTGCACCTTTTTATGAAGAGCTCGTATTTAGAAAGTTTGTACTTGGTGGTTTATTAAAACGCTTGTC
>JMSV01000121.1_pt1 | contig 11495 bp, 11 predicted proteins | sample 179021 | NCBI WGS metagenome assembly JMSV01 (sample SAMN02769581, study PRJNA246767) | bioreactor metagenome | isolation source: Culture-2 Bioreactor Bmz derived from microbial biomass from the upper 2 cm... | place: Germany: Bremen | collected day 87 after inoculation | reverse complement strand
AAAAACAATCACAGCAGTATCAACTGCAAGCATACTTGCTGAAAAAGGATATAAGACTTTGTTGATTGATTTAGATCAACAGGCTAATGCAACATCTGCCGTTGGAGTTAAACCAAGTATAGATGATTTTACCATCTATGATATATTCTTTAATCGCAAAACTGTGGATGAAGTTGCAATTAAAACGGAGTACGAGAACTTAGATTTGATTCCCTCATCAAGTGCTTTTGTTTCAGCAATTTCAAGGTTAACTGCTGAAAGAATACCTGATAAGGATAATATTCTAAACAGAGCGATTGCAAATTCTGAAACAGAATATGATTATATTATTATTGATTGTCCGCCTGCACTTGATTTAATAATCACTAATGCAATTATGCCTGCAACAAATATTGTTGTAGTAACATCTCCAAGGAAGTTTAGCACCGATGGTATAAAAGGAATCTTGGGATTTATTAATGATTATAAACCATATATGCAAGACTTTGAGGGTATGGGTGTGCTAATCACTATGTATGAAAAACGAAGAAAAATTATTGATGGAGTTGTTAAATCAATAAAATCTCAGCAACACTTAAATGTTTTTGATTCTATGATTTCTAAATCAACAGGTGTTGAGCAATCTGCATATATGGGTGTGCCGATTAATCACTTTGATTCTAATAACAGAGGCGCAAAACAGTATGCTGATTTTGTTGGAGAGATGATGGAGAGATATAAAGACTAGGATTATACAAAATGGACTGCCCTTAGGGCAGTCCGACAAAACAAAGATGAAAGGAAATAATATATGGCAAAAGTAAAAATGGATTTTAATAATATAGATTTAGGATTAGATGATAACACATCACTAAACAAGTTGGTGTTTAAAAAAGTCAGGGTTAATCAATTAGATGATAACCCTGAAAATGATAATATATACGAGCGAGATGAGGAGGCTGATAACTTTCTAAAAGAGGATATACAAAATAATGGCGTTCTTAATCCAATTATTATTATCAAGAGTGATGCTCATGCAGGAAGATATACTATCGTTTCAGGACACAGAAGAACTAGGGTAGCTAGAGGTCTTGGTATAACTGAATTAGAAGCTCGAGAGATAATTGCTATTACTGACCAAGAAAAGGCATATGCAAAGATTATGTTAATTACGGCTAATTCAACTCAGAGGGATAGGAAGCCTTCTGAAAAAGCAAAAGAGGTTAAATATCTTAAAGAAGTGACTAAGAATACTGATATTGATAACGTGGCTAAATGGATTAGCAAGGCGACCAAGATGTCTGAGCGTAATGTTTATAGATATGAGAAGCTTGCTAATCAACCTCAGGAATTGCAAGAAGCTGTGGATAAAGGTGAGATGTCTGTTAAGCAGGCTATTGGTGAGATTAAATATGAGATTTCTGTAAAAAGTGAAAAAGAAGTTGATGTTTACAAAGTGGTTTGTAAAATTGAGAAGCTATCTAAAATTATTTTACAGATTGGGAAAGAAGATGAGTTGGATGAGAAAGCTAGGGATTGTTTGAAAGATATAATACTGGTGTTGGAAGATGCTATAACTTAGACAATGTAGAATATGAACTGCCCCAAGGGCAGTTATGAAAGAATACAACTTTGCCGCTTAATTAAAATTAGCGGTGAAGTTATAAAAAAGTAAGAATAAAAAAATGATTTTAATAACTGGTTACAATTCTATATTGCAATATTTTTATAAAAAAGTCGTAATAAAACCAAAGTTTTAAATTGTAAGTGTCCAACAATATTTAAAAATACCTTGACAAGTACTCGTAGATGTATTATATTACACTTAAGAAAAGATAAAGAAAAAGACCCAAAAAAACAAAATAGTCCTAATGTGTTTTGGATCTGCACGTTTCATGCTAATTTTCCTTGACAAGAATATTATATAGCAGAAGAGCGTGTATTTCAATAATCTTTTTAAATTTAAGAGGAGGAATATTATTTGAAATATTTCGTTAATAAGAATGCACAAGATAATGGTGACCATGAAGTGCATACACAAGATTGTAGTTGGTTACCAAGTGAAAGCAATAGAAGATATTTGGGTGAGTATTATAGCTGTAGTGATGCAGTTAGAGAAGCAAAAAAATATTATACTCAATCAAACGGATGTTACCATTGCAGCTATGCTTGTCATACTAGTTAGGAGGTGCTAAATGCCAGATACTCATCATGTAGTACCAGACCCTAACGGTGGATGGAATGTCAAAAAGGGTGGCGGAGAACGAGCAAGCCGTCATGCTGATACAAAAGCAGAAGCTGAAAAGATTGCCAGAGGTATTAGTCAGCGGCAGAAAACTGAACTAGTTATACATGGCAAAGACGGCAAGATTCAAAGGAAAGATTCCCACGGGAATGACCCTTATCCTCCAAGAGGATAAAAAGTAGCGAGAGTCGGACTGCTCTCGCTTTTATTTATGAACAAAGGAGTGAGTGATATTAATATTAAATTAAAATGTATTTGTGAAATTTTTATGGGAATACCTGAAGAACGATCAAGTTGCAACCAAGAATACTTATATAAATGTATTCAATCATCTCATTTAGGAATATATGACGAAATAATATCTCTTGATAAAAGTATGCGCAAAAATGCTATTCAAGAGAATTCTCTAGTGAAAAAAGGAGACTTGTTAGTCAAAAGATTATCGCCTAATTATGTAAATGTTATTGATGAAAATTTAGAAGATACATATGCAGTAAGCAACATAATTATTATTAGACCCAAAGACAATATAGACCCGAATTACTTAGCCTATATATTAGAAATGCAAGGTCTTTCAAGATTAAATCATTTCACCAAAAAAGGCGTTACTGTAAGTTCTGTATCAAAGAAGGAATTGGGAGAAATAATGATTCCTATTTTACCAATAGAAAAGCAAGTAAAGCTAGGTTGTTTACGTCAGCTAAGTCATAAACAATCAAGGTTGCAAGGGCGACTAATAGAAGAACAAAACAAATTAAAAAGAGCAACATTTCAAGCAATGAAACTGGAGGGTAATAATGACTACTAAACAAGATATAAATTCAACATTAATGAAAGGTGCAGATACTTTTAGAGATACAATAGACGCTGCTAACTATAAAGACTATGTTCTTTCTATGATGTTTATTAAATATTTAAGCGATACTTATAAAGAAGAATTAGAAAAGCTTAAAGAAAAGTATACGGATGAAAGAAGACTTTCAAGACAAATTGCTAGAATGCCATTTAAAGTTGATGAAGAGCATAGCTTTGATTATTTATATAAAAATAGATACAGCGATACGCTAGGGCAATTGATTAATACTGCTCTTAGAGGAATTGAAGAAGATAATGCAGCAGAACTTTCTGGCGTTTTTAGAAGTATTGACTTTAATAGTGAATCGAATTTAGGAAATAAAACACAAAAGAATTCTATTTTGAGAGAATTGCTAGAAGATTTTGAGTCATTGGATTTGCGTGAATCAATGATAGAAACCAAGGAAAACGAAGTTCCTTCTGATGTTATTGGGGATGCTTATGAATATATGATTGGTGAATTTGCTTCACGTGCTGGAAAAAAAGCAGGGAGTTTCTTTACTCCAACGTGTGTGTCTGAACTTATGGCAAGATTAGTACCTCCAGTATCAGGTGAAAGGGTATATGATCCAACATGTGGATCGGGCGCACTTTTGATAAGAGCGGCTAAAAAAGGCGATATTGATAAAGTTTCAATGTTTGGTCAAGAAGTTGGTGGCTCAGCTGTATCGATGGCTAGAATGAATATGTTTATTCACAAAGTAAGGGATGCAAGAATAGCTTGGGGTGACACATTAGCAAATCCAATACATAAGGATGATGATGGAAACTTACTTACTTTTGATGTAATAGTGGCTAATATGCCTTTTTCAAAAGACAAATGGGCGATGAACTTCAACCCAGGCGGTGAAGAAGATGGCGGTAAGAAGAAATGGAAAATGGAAGCGGGTTTAGATCCTTATCATAGATTTGACTGGGGTGTTCCGCCAGCAAGTAAAGGTGATTGGGCGTTTTTGCTACATATGATTCATAGTATGTCTTCTAACGGTAGAATTGCAGCAGTAGCACCGCATGGTGTGCTGTTTAGAGGATCATCTGAAGGGAAGATAAGGCAGCGTGTTATTGAAGAAGGACTTTTAGATGCGGTTATTGGATTGCCTTCAAATATGTTCTTTGGAACAAGCATTCCTGCTTGTATTCTGGTTTTTAGAAAGCATAAAGTTGATGATAATGTGTTGTTTATTGACGCGTCAGGTGATATCAATTATACAAAGAAGAAAAATCAAAACAGTATGGAAGAAGAGCAAATACAAAAAATTGTTGATGCATATTATGAGAGAAAAGATATAGATAAATTTGCTCATGTAGCTACGCTTGACGAGATAAAGGAAAATGATTATAACCTAAATATTCCAAGATATGTTGATACTTTTGAGGAAGAAGAGCTGATTGATATTAAGGAAGTTCAAAGCAATATCAAAAGCATTAAGTCTGAACTTAAAGATGTTGAAAAGCAGATGGAACAATATATGAAAGAACTAGGATTGGATATATAGGAGGAGTTTTATGTTTTTCTTTTTTGAGGATGAAAACAACAATACATTTGAAGAAATAAAGCAGATTAACGAGTATGGCAGTGAGTTTTGGTATGCAAGAGATATGCAAAAAGTATTGGAATATTCTGAATGGCGAAATTTTCAAAAGGTAATTAATAAAGCTAAAACAGCTTGTAAAGCAAGTGAAGCGAATGTTGATGATCATTTTGTTGATGTCAACAAAATGATAGATTTGCCTAAAGGTGCAAAGCGAAAAATTAAAGATATAGTGCTTTCAAGATACGCTTGTTACCTTATTGTAATGAATGGTGATCCAAGCAAAGAAGTTATCGCCTTGGGGCAAACATACTTTGCAGTTCAAACTCGTAAGCAAGAAGTGCAAGAACAATTTAATCAACTAAGTGAAGATAAAAAGCGCCTTGCTATTAGAAACGAATTAAAAGACCATAATACAAAATTAGCTGAAGCTGCTCATAATGCAGGAGTTGAGCAAGGAATAGATTATGCTATTTTTCAAAATCATGGTTATCAAGGGTTATATGGCGGTTATAGTGCGCAAGATATTCATAAGAAAAAAGGTTTGAAAAAATCTCATAAAATTTTGGATTATATGGGGAGCACAGAGCTTGCGGCAAACCTGTTTCGAGCAACACAGACTGAAGAAAAATTAAACCGTGAAAACGTTCAAGGGAAAAACAATGCTAACAAAGCTCATTTTGAAGTTGGGTCTAAAGTAAGACAAACAATTAGAGAGCTTGGAGGAACAATGCCAGAGGACTTACCTTCTCCTGAGAAAAGCGTTAAAAAAATAGAGCGAGAACAGCAAAAATCAATAGATAACGGAGAGGAATAAGTATGGAAGAAATAAGTGAGAATATTCAAACTATTCCTGATGGTTACAAAAAAAGCAAGGTCGGGATTATTCCTGAGGATTGGGAGTGTATTAAGCTTGGTGAATTAATTAACTATAAAAAGGGGTTTGCATTCAAGTCAGAAACATTTACTCAAAAAGGAGTAAGGGTTATTAGGATTTCGGATACTACAGAGAATAGTGTGCTCAAGGATAGCCCTGTATTTATTTCAGATGAAGAAGCAAAAAATCTTAGTTCATGGGAACTTAAAGAAAACGACTTGATAATTTCATCAGTGGGTTCACGCCCTCCTTTATATGAAAGTATGGTAGGTAAAGTTGTATTAGTGCCTAATCATGCAGAAGGTTCTTTATTAAATCAAAATGCAATACGTGTAAGAAGTAATAAAAAAATAATTCAGTATATATTGTATAACTATTTGAATACAAAGCGATACATATATCATATAGAGAGTATCGTAAGAGGTAATGCAAATCAGGTAAGTATTACATTAAAAGATTTATTTTTATTTAATCTCCCTATTCCTCCAATAAAGGAACAAGAAAAAATAGCGAAAATCCTGTCGACTCAAGACAAAATTATTGAACTTAAAGAAAAACTGTTAGTGGAAAAGGAAAAGCAAAAAAAGTTTTTAATGCAAGTTTTGCTTAATACTGAAAGTGAGCACTTTATTAGGCTTGATGGGTTTGAGGGTGAGTGGATACTTAAAAATCTAAGTGAAGTCAGCGATATTATAATGGGACAGTCTCCAGATTCCAAATTCTATTCAAATGTTGAATCTGGACTTCCCTTAATACAAGGGAATGCAGACTGTGATGATAGAAAAACTATGAAGCGTATTTTCACTAAACAGATAACTAAAACGTGTAATTGTGGTGATATAATAATGTCGGTAAGAGCACCTGTGGGTAAAATATCGATAGCATCATATGATTCTTGTATAGGTAGAGGGGTGTGTGCTATTTCATCAAATAATTATCACAACTTTTTATATTTTTATTTAATGAGTATAGAAAATAAATGGAGACGTATTTCACAAGGAAGTACTTTTGAATCAATAGCTTCAAAGGATATATATAGAATTAAACTTAAGTTGCCATCAGATTACAGTGAAGCCAATAGAATAGTAGGTATGTTAAATTGTATAGATGCGGCTATTATGAGTTTGAAAAAGGGACTTGATATAGAATATACAAATAAAAAAGCTCTAATGCAACAACTACTAACAGGAAAAGTGAGGGTGAAAGTATGAGTATTTCACTTTTTACAATGAGATTAATTTTGCTATTTGTTCCAGGGATAATAGGCACGATAATTAACGATGCTTTAGTAGATGTTTCTAAAAAAGAGAATCGAGAATTTATAATTAGTGTTACTCTTTATGGTGTGTTTTCTCATACTATTGTGTACCTATTGTGTGGAAAGAGTTCTTTGTTAGAATATTTCAACAATGATGCATGGTCATTTAATGCTGTTGAAATAGTATATGCATCAATAATTGCTGTTGTTTTATCAATAATTGTAAGTGTAGTTACAAATAAGGGCTGGCTATATTGGATGCTACGTAAGTGTGGGGTAACGAAAAAGTTTTCAGAGGAAAATGTTTTTTTATCCATGCTTAATGAAAAAGAAGTTTTGGAATCGTGGGTTATTATAAGGGACTTTAGGAATGATTTAATGTATCAAGGGTTTATCCATAAATATCACAGCAATAAAGAATGTTATGAAATTTATTTGTTGGATACAACGGTATATATAATGTCGGATCCTGAAATAAATTATGAAATATCAAAAATGTATCTGCAGTTAAATTTTGAATGTATGAGTATTGAAATAAGCAAAGGAGATGAATAAGATGCCTGATAATAAAAAAGGAATTATTGCTACGCCTAAAAAAGAAAATTATGAAAAAAGAGGTGGGACAAATCCGTATAAAAAACCATCTACGGGCAAAAAAACGCCACCTTCATTACCAAAAAAATCGTAACAAATGAGGAAATAAAATGCCAAATCACACAATATTTAATGAACGACCAGAATGTCAAAATAGAATGTTAAAGATGTTCCCTTTGATGGATTATGAATTTGTTTCAAGAGCTGATGCTGAAAAGAAACGAGGTCATAAATCAAGGGTGGTTTTTGAAGACGAACTGAAAAAGTTTTTATTAAAGCAAAGATATGAATATAAAGGTCAAAAACTACAGTTTTCTTTGGACTCTATTGAAAAAGCTATCAGAGAATTAGATATGCCTATTATCGGTGGGCTTTCAGTTGCAAATAAGCGTATCTATGATTTGCTGTGTTCAGGTATAAGCCTCGAGCAGGAAATTGATGGCGGTAAGCAGTCTTTTGATATTAAGTTTATTGATTTTGAGAATATTGATAATAATATTTTTCAAGTAACTGAAGAGTTTGAAGTGGAGCGGACAAATGGCAAATTTGCACGCCCTGATATTGTTGTGCTTGTAAATGGTATTCCTATTGTAGTTATTGAATGTAAAAAATCATCCGTTGATGTAATGGAGGGTGTTAAGCAAAACATAAGAAACTGGCAACCTGATTATATCCCACAGCTTTTTAAATTTACGCAAGTTGTTATTGCAGTCAATCCTAATAAGTTGCTTTATGGAACATGTGGAACATCAGCAAAGCATTTTGTTTTTTGGAGAGAAGATGATAAGTTATGGCTTGAAAAACAATGCCAAAGGTTTATTCCAGACGGTAATGTTTTAGAGCAAGATAAGGCTATGATTTCGCTTCTTGACAGAAGAAGGTTAATGACTTTTATAAGAAATTATATTATTTATGATAATCATGTAAAAAAGATTGCAAGGTATAAGCAATTTTTTGCTGTTGAAAAGTGCATGAAACGCATAAATGGAAAAGATGAAGCTGAAAATAGAAATGGTGTTGTTTGGCATACGCAAGGCTCTGGTAAAACACTTACTATGATAATGCTAGTGAAAATGATACAGCAAGATAAAAAGATTGTTAACCCTAGATTTATTATGGTTACTGATAGAAAAGGTCTTGATAAGCAAATGCGTGACAATTTTATCAGTACAAATATGTCACCAATTAAAGCTTCTACTGGTAAAGGTTTGGTTAAGCTTTTAAAGGATAAAGGCAACACAGTTATTACTACAATCATAAACAAATTTGAAACAGCAATGAAAGAGAATTTTGTTGATGAGAGTGATGACATATTCCTTTTGATAGACGAAGGTCATAGGTCGCATTATGGCAAACTAAATACCTATATGACAAATACTTTACCCAATGCTCCAAAAATCTCTTTTACAGGAACTCCTCTTTTAGGTAAGGAAAAACGAAATACTTATAGTAAGTTTGGTGAGAAGATAGATTCTTACACCATTGAAGATGCGGTTGAGGACGGTGTTACTGTACCGATTGTATATGAAGGTAGAGTTATTGAGCAAAAAGTTAAGAGTGATAAGATTAATTCTCATTTAGAATTTATCACGTCTACACTTAGCGAAAAAGAGAGTGAAGACCTAGAAAAAAAGTGGAGCAGATTTATTGCACTTGCGCAAACAACTGATAGAATCAACATGGTAGCGTTTGATCTTTATGAGCATTTTACAAGGTATGTTAAGCCTAAACGTCAAAAAGCAATGCTTACAGTATCTTCAAGACCATATGCTGTTGAGATGTATAATATATTAAAGACTTTTGATAATATTAACCCTGCTGTTGTTATAACTGATGGTACAAATAATGAAGCTGGTGAAAGCGACGTAACCAGTGAAGGGCTTAAAAAAATTGATAGTTACTTTAAAAAAGAAGTAGAACCATTGTATGGAACTAATATAGATCGCTATGAAGAATATGTTATTAATACGTTTAAAGATCAAGATGGTGATATTGACTTACTAATTGTAGTTGATAAATTATTGACTGGGTTTGACGCGCCTATCGCATCTGTTTTATATATTGATAAAAGCATCAAGGAACATAGTCTGCTTCAAGCGATTGCTAGAGTTAATAGACTTTATGAAGGTAAAGAGTTTGGGTTGGTAGTCGATTATTGGGGAGTGTTTAAAAAATTAAACTCTGCTCTCGATTTGTATTCAGATACAGAATCTGGACTAGATGCTTATGATAATGAAGATATTAAAAACGCTATACTTGGTCCAGAAGATGAAAAAAGAAAATTAGAATTAGCACACGCTGATTTGTGGAGAGTATTTGATGGAATAAAACCAAATGAAACAAACTCGAACATTTGGCAAGAACATCTGGGAAATTCGGTAGATAGAAATGAGTTTTATGAAAAACTAAGTAAGTATTCTAAATGCGTGGATTATATGTACTCTAGCTATGAGTTCTTTAAACTGGTTGGGTATGAAAAAGCGGAGCAATACCGAAAAGATTTATTGCATTTTGCAAAGCTTAGAGGAGCAGTATCGTTAAGGTATAACGATAGTGTAGATTTTAGTAAGTATGAAGATGGTATTCGTGCTTTGCTCGATACTTATGTAAATGCACAGGATGTTAAAATAATTGTTGAGCCGCTAAACATATTGGATAAAGGTAAGATGGATAAGCAGTTAGAAGCTTTTGGTGATAATAAAAGAGCTAAAGCAGATGCTATTAGCACAAGGGCAACTGCAGAAATTTCTTCGTTTGAATATGATGATCCAATTAAATTTCTATTATTTTCTGAAAGAATACAAAAGACTTTAGACGATTACCTAAAAGATAGAAATGACGAAGCATATTATAACAGCATGGAAGATATAGCTGATAATATTAGAAAAGGTCACACGACAAGCAGTTATCCAGCTGTTATATCTAATGATAGTGATGCAAAATCATTTTACGGATCTATTTTAAAAGTTGTTGGTGAAAAGACTGACTTGAAAGTTTCATTAGAGTTAGAAGATAAGTTTGCTTATTTATCAATAGCCATTAAGGAAACAGTTAAAGAAAATGCTAAAAGAGATTGGAGAAACAGCAAAATTGTTATGGATAAAATTGAAGGTAAGCTGGATGATGAGCTATTTGATTTTATGGAAGATAACGATTTAGACTTTGAAGATGTGGTGCTAGACAAAATATTGGAAAGTATCATGGTAGTAGCGCAGAAAAGATTTTAATTATGGATAAAATAAATGTTAAAATAAATGATACAGAAACAATACAAGTTGAAGTGCAAAGAAAAAACGTTAGAAAAGTTAGATTAAAAGTTTTTTCAGATTGTAAAGTAACTATTAGTGTACCTAATTCTATCAAAGATGAATGGATTGTCGATTTTCTTAATTCTAAAAACAAGTGGATTGAAAGTAAAGTTTCTGAGTACGGAAAAACACTAGGTACTCAGGCGATAAGAATTCTTAAAAGTGGGATGTCAATAAAGTTTTTTAATGTTGATACAATTGTAATAATCAATAAAGCGAATAAAAAAGATGTATACTTTGAAGATGATAAAATAGTAATAGATACTTTAGATATAGAAAAGAATCATATAATTAAAGCGCAACTTGAAGAATATATGAAAAAGGAACTGCTGAAAACCTTGGATAAAAAGCTTAATAGCTTGTTCTATATCATTAATAAAGAAGGGTTTGATATGCCGAAGGTTTCAGTTAGAAAGATGCAGACCATGTGGGGAAGTTGCAATCCCACTAAAGGTAAAACAACCTTTAATTTTTACTTATACCAATCACCTAAAGAGTGTATTGAATACGTGGTTTTGCATGAATTGCTTCATTTTATACATATGAACCATAGCAAAGAGTTTTATGAATTATTGAACGTTTATATGCCAGACTGGAAGGCGAGAAAGTCAAAGCTTGATAATGAAGTTGTTGCTTATATTAGTTAGATACGGTTTAGGTGTAGAAAGTAGTAATGGCAACAATATGGCAACAAAAACAAAAATACCCCACAAATATAGGATAATAAAAGTAATATAGATAATATGAATCATATCAACTACACAAAACTGTTTAAGTCACGCTTTTGGGTAGTGAGTGGGAGTAAGTCCTGCTTGAGCTAGAAGCCCCTATTCATACGGGTTTCTAG